>UMJL01019763.1_pt1 | contig 81055 bp, 74 predicted proteins | sample 1966071 | NCBI WGS metagenome assembly UMJL01 (sample SAMEA4836148, study PRJEB28245) | human gut metagenome | biome: gut microbiome; material: fecal sample | place: Denmark | collected 2008
GTTATAATATGCTTAAATAACCTTGCTTTTGATGTGCATTTTTCTGTGCGTAACGCACCTGAAAATGCACATTTTTTTATATCTAGTTTGTTTCACGATAACACTTTTAAGGGGGTGTTTGCCATAAAATAGGTGGGATTATACGGAAGAAATAAAATAAAAATTATATGGAGGTATAAAATGAATAAAAAATTGAAAAAAAGTATTGCTGTATTTTTAGCTATTATTTTCAGTTTTGGCATAGGGCTGGCAAGTGGGTCGCAAGTTCATGCAGAAGACTTTACAGAAAAAAGTAACGGGATAATTAAGAATGAAAGTTTATTAGAAGAAAATAAAGCTGTGGGAGAAGAGGCGCAAAATAAAAATTTGAAATCTCTACAGTCACCACTATTAAAGGCTGACCCTGTCAGCACAAAAACATTCACAGTAACTAAGTATCCAATTGCCGATAGTAGCAAAGAGACATTAGTGGGTGAATATGATACTTTTTATAAAGCGATTGAAGCTTGCGAACAAGAAAAATTAGAAAATCAGTATGTAGTAACTATGAACAAGGATTACGACATTCCTGCGAACGAGCAAAGTTGGGGAAAATCCAGTGTAAATATATTACTAAAATCCAAAGAAGGTCATACATTTACTCTAAAAAGAATAGGCAATCGTGATATTATGACGGTTTATTCAAAATGTACGCTTCGAATAGAGAATGTGATTTTAGATGGAAACGGTGATGGACAGTTATGTATGGTTGCAGGAGGGGATGATGAAAACGGAGCCAACTTGATTTTGGGAAAAGGGGCTGTAATTCAGAATTTTAAGGATAATCCTAACTATCTTGGAACGACATTTTATTTGGCCGAGGGTAATTCAATATTGACCATTGAGGACGGAGCCGTTCTACAAAATAATACTGCTAAAGAAAGTGGTGGTATAATTCAGGCCCGTGCGAACACTACAATTAACATAAAAGGCGGATTATTTAAGAACAATTCTTCAGAAAGTGGAGGTGGAGTTCTTTTTACAAACGGACAGCTCAATATTACAGGTGGAACTTTTGAAGGCAATGTAGGAAAGTATGGTGGTGCTTTGTGGATTGGCTCAAAATCTACCGCAACAGTAGAAAATGCAACTTTTAGAAATAATAAAACGACATCTTCTTATGGTGGTGGTGCTATTTGGGGTTCAAATGAATTCAAAGTAAAAAATTCAACATTCGAAAAGAATCAACAAAATCAACCAGTCGGATGGGGTGGCGCAATTTACAGTGTAAAGAATATGACAATTGAGGGTAGCACGTTCAAAGAGAATGAAGCTAATGTGGGTGGAGCTCTTGCGATACACGATGGAATGAAGATGACTGTTAAAGATTCAAAATTCATCGGAAACAGCGCAACATTTGCCGGAGCAATCTCTATTGGAGCTTCTACGGAAGAAAGCACTATGAGTGGCTGTGCTTTTACTGATAATAAGGCAACAAAAAAAGGAGGAGCAATCTGGTCTAAAAATGCACCAATTTCTATTGAGGACAGTACTTTTGAGAATAATGGTAAGGGTACCCTTTATGGTGGTGGACTTTGTGTAAATGGAGATAAGACATATAATGTAAAAAACAGTATCTTCAAAGGCAATCAAGCAAAACTTGGCGGTGGAATTTTTGTTGCGGGAGGCAAATTGTCCGTTGAAGAAACAACCTTAGAGTCTAATATTGCCGCAAAAACAGGCGGTGCGATATTATCATTAAAGGATGAAGATATAAATAGCGAAATGGTCATTTCTAAAAGTTTAATAAAGAACAATGAAGCTCCAAATGGCGCCGGAGTGACCGTGCAGTCTGGAAAAGTTGAAATTAAAGATACAGAATTTAATGGGAATGATACACAAGGTCCAGAAAATGATCAGGATAAGCGCTTAGGTGGTGCACTCTATGTTGATGTTGATGCAAATGTAAACATTAGTGGTGAGAGCAAATTTATTGGTAACAAAGCAGGCTTAGGTGGTGCAATTTTTGATGCATCAGCTGATTATTCAAATCCTGCAGATACGAGCAAATACCAAAATTTGAAAATAGATGCAACGACGTTATTTAAAGGTAACGAGGCAAGAACCGGATTACATCAGCCTCCAATAAATTTTGAAAAGTTTGATAACCTTTTGTTCAGTGAAAAATCAGATGTTCCACACGATAAGTATATGAGTAAGAGTTTACTTAATAACTATGATATCAATTACCAAGGTGGATTGCTTATTACTTATGATGCAAATGGTGGTAAATTCACAGACGGCAAATCAATCAAGCAGGAATCACACAAGGAAAATGATAAAATTACAATCATAGAAGCACCTACGCGAGAAGGGTATCAATTCCTTTATTGGAAAGGGTCACAATACAATCCTGGGGATTCATATACAGTAAAGGATAGTCATGCATTTGTTGCACAGTGGAACAAGATTCCAGAACTTGAAGTAAAGGATAAGACAATCACTAAAGGCGAAGATTTAGATCTTATGAGTTTAGTTGTTAAGGCAACTGATGAAGAAGACGGAGACCTAAAAAAAGACGTTAAAATTACAGATAAGGGAGGTTTTGATAAGAATAAGGTTGGCGAATACACAGTTACCTTTGAAGTAAAAGACTCCAAGGGTGCTACTGCGACAGCAAAAGCGAAAGTTACAGTAAAAGAAAAGATAGTAAACCCAGATCCAACACCAGAACCAACACAAAATACCGTTACATTTATCAATGGTGATAAGGAATACGCTAAGGTAAAAGTAGAAAATGGTAAGTCTATTTCAGGTGACGCATTAGATACAGAATCTATGCCGAAAAATCCAGCTAAAGAAGGCTACGTATTCAAAGAGTGGAATACACAGTCTGATGGAAAAGGCACAGCATTTACTGGAGATACAATTGTAAATAAAGATATGAAAGTCTATGCTATTTATGATAAAAAACCTGCAAAACCAGGTCCAAAGGATCCAGTAAAACCAGGTCCAAAGGATCCAGTAAAACCAGATCCAAAGAAACCTGTAAAACCAGAACCACAAAAACCTGTAGTAAATACAAAAGTACCACAAACAGGAGATAGTTCAAATGTAGGAATATTTACAGGATTATTAGCGTTATCAGGTGGAGCATTAGCTGTTCTTATAGCTTTGAGAAAACGCAAAATGAGAGAAGAAAACTAGATGAAAAAATAAACTTAGAAAAAATTGTAGAACAATTATAGTTTCAATAAACACAAGAAAACGACCACACAGGAGTATTTCTACTCTTGTATGGTCGTTATTTTTTTTACCGCTTAAAGGCTATCGGTTAAACTCGATTTCCATAAATCCCTAACTGAACGATCTAAAGCTCTCTTTTTTTATTTTGAAAAAATCTATTAATTTTAAAAGCATTTCATTTGTTATATTTATACATAAATATTTTCTTCCATATTCAATATCGTGTAAAATTGATATAACATTATTCATTTTTAAAATTCCTTTCTTTTTTCTATTATAGTTTCTAATTCTTCTAATTCTTTAATATTTGCAAGTTTATTTATGAAAGTCTTTGTATTACTCTTGTAAGTCGCTCTTTTACACTTTTCAAGAAAAAGTTAAGTTAAGCAAATATTGAAATTAAGCTATTTACTAACTTTGCAAACTTAACTCAAATATGGTAAAATATACATAAAGTAAAAAATACTTAATAATTTTTAAGGAGAGGAAATATGGATTTACAAAAATTTAACAGAATTAAAAATGATGAAGGTTTTATAGCAGCTTTAGACCAAAGTGGTGGAAGTACACCGAAAGCATTAAGATTATATGGTGTAAATGAAGATGCTTATTCAAACGAAGCTGAAATGTTCGATTTAATTCACGAAATGCGTTCAAGAATTGTTACTTCAAAGGCTTTCACTAAAGAACGTATCTTAGGTGCTATTTTATTTGAAATGACAATGGAAAGAAAAGTTAATGGTAAATTCACTCCAGATTATTTATGGAATGAAAAAGGAATAGTTTCATTTTTAAAAGTTGATAAAGGCTTAGCGGAAGAAAAAAACGGCGTTCAACTTATGAAAGAAATTCCAAATTTAAAAGAAATTGTTAAAAAAGGTGTTGAATACGGAGTTTTCGGAACAAAAATGCGTTCAGTAATTAAATGTGCAAACGAAGATGCTATTAAAGAAGTTGTAGCACAACAATTTGACTTTGCAAAACAAATAATTGCAGGGGGACTTGTTCCAATCGTTGAACCTGAAGTTGATATAAATTCTTTAGAAAAAGAAAAATGTGAAGAAATCTTAAAAAGAGAAATCCTAAAAGAACTTGATAAGTTGGAAGAAGGACAAGAAGTAATGTTAAAACTTACATTACCAACAGTTTCTAATTTCTATAAAGAATTGGTTGAACATAAGAGAGTTGTTAGAGTTGTTGCCCTTTCAGGTGGATACACAAGAGAAGAATCAAACGAACTTTTAGCTAAGAATAACGGAGTTATAGCAAGTTTCTCAAGAGCTTTATCAGAAGGTTTAAATGTAAACCAAACACAAGAAGAATTTGATAAAATGCTTGATACATCAATCGAAAGCATATTCCAAGCATCAAGAAAATAATTAAAAAAATAAATTAAAAACAGCTAGTCGTCTAGCTGTTTTTTTATCTACTATTTACTTACTACAAATACAACTGACGGAGAGTTTTCTTCGTCAAATTTATCTTTTTTGAAATTTCCGTAAATTTCGTATTTTAATCCCAATCTTTCTATGAATGAAATTACATCATCAACTAATAGAGGTACTAAGAGTTGTGTATTTTCAAATGTTTCGTTTTCTGTTGTTAAAACTGTATTAAAACGAATTTTACTATTTTCTCTGTAATAATTTCTTGTGAATTTTACTTTTGTTCCAAGTGTTGGCAATGCGCCAAGGAATAAATCATTTTTCAAAATGAAAGGTTTAAAGTTTACCCAGCTTAAAACTAATTTTCCGTTTTCTTTTAACAAGTCCATAGTTTTTAAGATAAAGCTACAAATTTCGTTTCTATCTTCCAAGTGGGCGATTGTTGTTCCAATGCAATAGCAAACGTCAAATTTTTCTTCAAAATCTAATTCAAGCATATTTTTTTTAAAGACTTTAAGTCCTTTTTTCTTTGCCTCGGTTACCATAGTTTCTTCCAAGTCGATGCAAGTTAAATTTTTTCCTAAATCTTTTAAATTTTTTGCAACAAGTCCTGTCGCACAACCGATGTCTAAATAATCTTTTCCATCTGAAATATTATTTAAAAAATTTATTTGATTTTCATTTTTTGGAAAAATATCTTCATAATATTTGCATATTTCTTTATAAAACTTATTCATAAAAACCTCCATTTTTGAAAATATCATACTATAAAATATATACCCATACTTAACATTTAATAGCATTTTGAATTGTTTTGTGGTAAAATATATTACGAATAGATTAAATTTTTTTAGGAGGCAAGTGATGAAATTTTTTATTGACACTGCTAATGTAGATGAGATAAGAGAAATAAGTAAATGGGGAATTCTTGATGGTGTTACAACAAATCCGTCTTTAATTGCAAAAGAGGGAAGGGGTTTTGTTGAAGTTATAACTGAAATTACATCAATCGTTGACGGACCTATTTCAGCAGAAGTAATTAGCTTAGAAGCCGAAGAAATGGTAAAAGAGGCTAGAGAACTTGTAAAGATAAATAAAAACATTGTAATAAAAATTCCAATGACTGAAGAGGGTTTAAAGGCTGTTAGCATTTTGAGTAAAGACGGAATTAAAACAAATGTTACTTTAATCTTCTCAGCGACTCAAGCACTACTTGCAGCAAAGGCAGGAGCTACTTATGTTAGTCCGTTCTTAGGCAGACTTGATGATATAAGTTCAGACGGAATGATTTTAATTGAAGATATTTTTGAAATTTTTAGTAACTATGCAATAGATACTGAAATTATTGCTGCATCTGTTAGAACTCCTATGCATGTTCTTCAAATTGCTAAGAGTGGAGCAGACATTGCAACAGTACCTTATAAAGTATTCAAACAAATGTTAAAACACCCACTTACAGATATTGGGATAGAAAAGTTTTTAAAAGATTGGGAAAGTGTTAATACAGAAAAATAAGTTTTAAACGTATAAGGAGATAATTATGGATAGAAATTTAAGTTTAAATTTAGTTAGAGTTACAGAAGCGGCAGCAATTCGTTCATCATATTTTTTAGGAAAAGGTGATAAGAATGGCGCTGACGGAGCGGCTGTTGAGGCTATGAGGTCAATGTTCAACGAACTTCCTATCGAAGGAACTGTTGTTATCGGAGAGGGAGAAATGGACGAGGCTCCTATGTTATACATAGGCGAAGTTGTTGGGAATGGACAAGAAGATGTAACAAAGGTTGATATTGCAGTTGACCCTGTTGACGGAACAACTCTTGTAGCAAATGGATTGCCAAATGCAATAGCTGTTGCAGCTTGTGCTCCTAAAGGTTGTTTACTTCATGCACCTGATATGTATATGGATAAAATTGCAGCAGGCCCTTTGGCTGTTGACTGTATTCATATTGATTTACCAATAGAAATGAATATCAGAAGACTTGCAAGAGCTTTAGGAAAAGAAGTTAGCGAAGTTACAGTTAGTATTTTAAATAGAGAAAGACATCAAGATATTATAGATAGAGTTAGAAAACTTGGCGCAAGAATAAAACTTTTTGAAGCAGGAGATATTGCTCAAGCCATTGCAACTTGTATTGAAAATAGTGGTTGCGATTTAATGGTTGGAATCGGTGGAGCACCTGAAGGAGTTTTAGCTGCAGCTGCTATTAAGGCTTTAGGTGGAGTTTTCCAAGGCAGACTTGTTCCAGCTGATGAAGAAGAGTTCAAAAGATGTGAGGCTATGGGACTTGAAGACCCATTAAAAGTTTTAGAAATGAGCGACTTAGTAAAGGGTGAAGAAGTTTTATTTGCTGCAACAGGTGTAACTGACGGCGAACTTTTAAACGGAGTTAGACATATCGGTAACGATAAAGTTAAGACTTACTCAGTTGTAATGAGAGCGGAAACAGGAACAGTTAGAAATATTGAAGCAACTCACAGAATTTCTAAAAAACCTGAATATACAAAGATAAAGAGATAGTATGAATATAGAACTTTTAAAAGGAAAATATCTTGATGAATTAAAGACTATTGCAAAGTCTTATGGGATTGCAAATATTTCAAAATATAAAAAAGATGAGTTAATTGCTGAAATTTTAAAGGCTGATAATGGATTTGAAAGTGAAGATTCAAGAAAAACTGTCGTTAGTGAGTCGATTGAAAACGAAAATGATACAAAGACCAATACAAAGTCGGTTTGTGGTTTAATCGACATTACAGCAGATGGCTACGGTTTTTTACGTTCAAATGGCTACGACTCCGGAGAGGAGGACACTTATGTTTCTCCAACTCAGATAAGGAGATTTAGACTTAGAAAAGGCGATAAAATCTTGGGATTAACGAGAGATAGAAAGGAAACGGAAAAATTTTCTCCGCTTATCTATATAAATGAAATAAATGATATAAAAATTTCAGATTTAAAAGCTAGAAAAGATTTTGACGATTTAATTCCAATCTATCCAAATGAAAAATATATTTTAGAAAATAAAAAAGATGAAGTTTCAACAAGAATAATTGACCTTTTAGTACCGATTGGAAAAGGACAAAGGGCGTTGATTGTCGCACCTCCAAAAGCAGGAAAGACAAGTTTGTTGCGTTCGATTTTAAAAGGAATAGAAGTCAATTATCCAAAGAGTAAAATTTTTGTGTTACTTGTTGACGAAAGGCCTGAAGAAGTTACAGAGATGCAAAGATTTACAAATGCAGAAGTAATAGCATCAACTTTTGATGAATTACCACAAAATCATATAAGACTTGCAGAATTTGTGCTTGAAAGAGCAAAAAGACTTGTAGAGCTTGGCGAGGACGTTGTAATTTTGGTTGACAGCATAACAAGACTTTCAAGAGCTTACAATGTAAATACACCATCTTCAGGAAAGACACTTACAGGTGGACTTGATCCCTTTGCATTGCATAAGCCTAAAAGATTTTTTGGCTCTGCCAGAAATGTAGAAAACGGTGGAAGTTTAACCATAATTGCAACAACACTTGTAGATACGGGAAGTAAAATGGACGATATGATTTATGAAGAATTTAAGGGAACGGGAAATATGGAAATTCATTTGAGTAGAAAACTTTCCGAGCTTAGAATTTTCCCTGCAATAGATATTTACAAATCAGGCACAAGAAAAGATAATTTACTTTTAACTGAAGAAGAAATGCAAACAGCAAATCTAATTCGAAGAAAACTTTCAAACACAAACACTAACGAAATTATGGAAAACTTGGTTAAAAATATAAAAAAAACCAAAGGCAACAAAGATTTTGTTAAAGTTATACTAAAAAACAATTTTTAAGGAGCAAAGGCTCCTTTTTTTTTGAATGTTGACTTTTTTAAGATGAAGTGATATTATAAGCATATAAAAACATATAAGGGAAGTGTTATTGTGAAGATAAAAAACAAAAAAATATTTTTTGTTTTGATTTTGTTTATACCTCTTATAATTTTTTTATTAAAAGAAAAGCCTGAGGAAAACAGAATTAGAAAACGATATTTTGATTTTGACGCATATAACAATGTAAAACTTAAAGTAGTTAAAGATGGTTGGATTGAAATAAGTAGATATGGAATGAGTATGTGGTATTATAAAACCAACGGAAAATGTAGAGAGGGTTGGCTTTATGATGATGACTATAAAGGTTGGTATTATTTCTACCCTCAAGGAAATGATTCTTTTATGTTTGACCCAAGGTATAATAAATCTGAATGGATTGAAGTGGATAATAAATTGTATTGGTTTAAACTTGGAGGTAGGTTAAAAGAATTAAGTGGTTGGCAGGATTATTATGGAAAATGGATGTATCATGTTCCGGGAGATTATGGAGCTTTAGCAGGATGTCTTTGTAAGATAGGAAGTAAATATTATATTTTTAATTATAATGGATACATGACTTATGAAGGTAATACAGCTCCGGATTTAAGTAAATTAGGATATTCGAGGTGATTTTATGCACACAGTTATAGTATTTTGTTTATTTTCGATATTATATCTACTTTCATATAAATTAGATAAAGTTTTAAAAAATCAAAAAGAAATTAAAGAAGAGATTGAGAAGATTAGGTCAAAATTGTAAATTTTATTTTTAAGGAGCGAATGCTCCTTTTTGTTTTTGTTAATTTTGAAATTATCCTTTAAATTTTTTGACTTTTGTTGTATAATAGTATTGTAATGAATTGTTGTCTAAATGTGAACGGAAATTTTAGGAGATTATAATGGAGGTTGGCGAAAAAATATTTTATCCTATGCATGGGGCAGGAATGATTAAGGGCATAGAAGAAAAAAAGATAGGAGAGGTTTTTGAAAAATTTTATGTTATAGAACTTCCTTTTGAACAAAATCTACATATTTTTATTAAAGAGAATGATATTGATAATTTTGAGTTTAGAAAGCTTGTCGATGAGGATACTTTAGATGAAGTGTATGACTATTTGAACAAGAGTGAGTTTCCTATGCCAAAAAATTGGGTACAAAGGTATAAAGAAAATACAAAGAGAATGAAATCTTTGGATATTTTTGATATAGCTTATGTTTTAAAAGGGCTTGCTATAAGAAATGAAAAGGGTAAACTTTCTTTAAAAGAGTTGTTTATGTTAAATCTTGCAAAGAAAATTTTGGTTTCCGAGTTTGTTATGGTTAGTGGTTTTTCAAAAAATAAAATTAATAAAATCATAGAGTATTCTATGGAGCATTAGGAGGAGAGTATGTTTAAAGTTTTGAGGTACTTGACCTTTGTTTTTGGTGGGCTTTTGGGAATTTTATTAGCCTATGGACTTGGTCAGGTTGTAGAGTTAAGTTTAAGTAAATTTGTTTTAGTTTCAGTTTATTCTGTTTTTGCAATTATTTTTGGTATTATTTTTTATTTATTATTCCCTATGATTCTAAAAAAACTTACTGTTAATTTTGAAGATGTTATGAAGAAATCACAAAAAACTCCAACTTCAGATATTATGATAGCAATAGCCGGACTTATCGTTGGACTTATTATAGCATTTTTGATTTCTTTACCTATTTCAAATTTAAATTTTCCTGTAATTGGAAATTTATTAAGTGCAACTATTAGTATATTTATATATGTAGTATTTGGTTTTATTGGGGTTAAGGTTGCAATAAGTAAAAAGGAAGAAATTTTAAAATTTAAACTTTTTTCAAGGGAAAAATCTGTAAAAAAGGGAACTTCATATCCAAAAATTTTGGATACTTCTGTAATTATTGATGGAAGAATTCATGATATAATAAAAACGGGATTTTTAGAAGGGCCTATTATAATTGCTATGTTTATGGTTAAGGAGTTACAATATATTGCAGATTCTGAGGACCCAAACAGAAGACAAAGAGGTAGGCGTGGTCTTGATATTTTAGATAGAATCCAAAAGGAAAAAGATATTGAGGTTAGAATTGTGGATAAAGATTATAAAAACATTAAGGAAGTTGACCATAAACTTTTGAAATTGACAGAGGATTTACATGGCAGACTTATTACAAATGATTATAATCTAAATAAAGTTGCGTCATTGCAAAAAATTTCAATACTAAATATAAATGAACTTGCACTTGCGATAAAACCGGTTGTAATTCAAGGAGAAAAACTAATAGTTGAAGTTATAAATCGTGGTAAAGAGCCGGAACAAGGTTTAGGTTATCTTTCTGACGGTACAATGATTGTAGTAGAGGACGGAAAGGATTATATCGGACAGACTATTGAAACAACTGTAACAAGTATATTGCAAACACCTGCAGGTAAGATGATATTTACAAGAAAGAACTTAAAGTAGAGAGAGTTTTTATTCTCTCTTTTTTCTTGACAATATTTATTATTTGTGCTATACTCGTTTTGTCTTCAGGGCGAGGGTCGTTTCCTCACCGGCAGTAAAGTCTGCGAGCATTATGCTGAATTGGTGAAATTCCAATACCGACAGTTAAAGTCTGGATGAGAGAAGAATTTTGTGCGCCCTAAAGATAGGCGTTTTTTTTATGCTAAAATTTAGGAGGTTATTATGAATAAGAAAAAATTTGGTATTTCAGAAATTACAAAAATTTCAATTCTGGCATCAATAAGTGTACTTTTGATGTTTATTAAAGTTCCATTACCTTTTGCACCTACATTTATGGAAATGGATATAGCAGAGTTACCTGCATTAATTGGAGGCTTTGCTATGGGACCTTTAGCAGGATTTTTGATTGTGTGTATAAAAATTTTGTTAAATATTGTAATTAACGGAACAAAAACTTTTTATGTTGGAGAACTTTCAAACTTGATAGTTTCATCAACTTTCGTTTTAACAACAGCTTTTATTTACAAAAAACATAAAGGCAAAAAATCAGCGTTACTAGGACTTTTAATTGGTAGTATTTCAATGTCTTTAGTTGCAACTTTGAGCAATTATTTTGTTATATTTCCACTTTATGCAAAGCTTTTAAAGATTGATTTAAATGCTTTTGTTGGAATGGTTGCAAAGATAAATCCACTTGTAAAGAGTTATTTTACATTAATGATATTTTCAATTTTACCTTTTAATCTAGTTAAAACATTTGTTACATCAATTGTAACAACATTGTTGTATAAAAGAATTTCGCCTATTTTAAAAAGAAAATAAATTAAATTGGACTGTGTTTAAATGCATAGTCTTTTTTGTGGTTTAATTTTAATTTAAAATCAAACAAATATGAAACAGTTGTGCATTATGATAAAAAATTGTTATTTTATTAATTACTAAATAAAAATAAGTTTTTTTGAAAATTTTATGTTATAATATGTGTGTATGATTAAAAATAAAATTTGTAGGAGGGTTTTTAATGGGTTATAAGATTTATAAAGACTCTATCGGAGAGATAAAAGTAGATAGCGAAAAATTTTGGGGGGCTACTACGCAAAGAAGTTTTGAAAATTTCAAAATTGGAAATTACAAAATGCCGACAGAGGTTATAAGAGCTATGGCAACTGTTAAATATGCTTGTGCTATGGCAAATTACGAGCTTGGCGACTTGAACAAAGAAAAATTTTCTGCAATAGAAGATGCAGTTAGAGAAATTTTTGCCGGGAATTTAGATGAACATTTTCCTCTTGTTATTTTTCAAACAGGAAGTGGTACTCAAACTAATATGAATTTGAACGAGGTTATTGCAAATTTTGCAAATCAAAAGGTGGGAAAAACTTTAATTCACCCTAATGATGATGTAAATAAATCTCAAAGTTCAAACGATACTTTTCCAACTGCTTTACATATCGCTTGTTTAGATGTTATAGATAGAAAACTTATTCCGTCAATGAAAAATTTGATTTCGGCTTTTAAGGTTTTTGAAGAGGCTAATAGTGATATTATAAAAATTGGTAGAACACATTTACAAGATGCTGTGCCTATAAAAATTTCTCAAGAATTTAGCGGTTATAGACATTCTATTGAAAAGTGTTTAGAATATATTGAATTTACAAGAAAAGGTCTTTTAGAAATTTCACTTGGAGCAACTGCCGTTGGTACCGGAATAAATACAAAAGAAAATTTCAAAAACATTGTTGCAAAATATGTTTCTAAAATTACAGGAAAAGAATTCAAACCTGCTGAAAATTTCTTCCATTCACTTACTATGAAAGACGCTGTTGTTGTTTCTCATGGAGCAATTAAAGCACTTGCAATGGACTTAATCAAGATTGGAAATGATATAAGATTTTTGGCTTGTGGACCTCGTTGCGGTTTTTCTGAAATTGAAATCCCTGCAAATGAACCGGGCAGTTCAATTATGCCGGGTAAGGTAAATCCAACTCAAATAGAGGCTCTTACAATGGTTTGTGCCAGAGTTTTAGGAAATGATACGACTATCAGCTTTAGTGCATCTCAAGGAAATTTTGAGCTTAATGTTTATATGCCGGTTATAATTCATAGTTTTGTTGAATCTGTAAATTTACTTGCAGATGCAATGGATTCATTCGTTAAAAACTGTGTAAAGGGTATAAAGGTAAATAAAGAAGTTGTTGATAAGTATTTGAGTGAATCTTTAATGCTTGTAACTTCACTTAATCCATATATTGGATATGACAAAGCCAGTCAATGTGCAAAATATGCTTTTAAGGAAAATATTACTTTAAAAGAGGCAGTTTTACACTTCGGTTATTTAACAGAGTCAGAATTTGATAAAATTGTTGACCCTAAGAAAATGGTTTAAATTTTAAATTTATATAGATAAAAGGAGATAATTATGGAAGCAAAACAAGGATATAGAGTTGAACACGATTGTATTGGGGAATGTTTAATTCCAGAAAATGCTTATTACGGAATTCATACTCAAAGAGCGACAGAAAATTTTAAGATTACAAGAAGAAAAACAAATCCTGAAATGATTAAATCTGTTGCAGAAATTAAAAAAGCTTGTGCTATTACAAACTTTGAGGCAGGAGTTTTAAGTGAAGAAAAGAAAGATGCAATAGTTTATGCTTGTGATGAAATTATTTGGGGAAGATATTTAGATCAATTCATCGTTGACCCGATTCAAGGGGGAGCGGGAACAAGCCACAATATGAATGCAAATGAAGTAATTGCAAATATCGCTATCGAGCATTTAGGTGGAAAACTTGGAGATTACTCAATCATTCACCCAAATGATGATGTAAATATGGGACAATCTACAAATGACGTTTACCCAACAAGTGGTAAAATCGCACTTATCAGACTTTTAGAAGAAACTATCGACAGTTTATATGAATTAGAAAAAGCTTTAGTTTTTAAAGCAAAAGAATTTGACGATGTTATTAAAATGGGAAGAACACAAATGCAAGATGCTATTCCTATTAGACTTGGACAAGAATTTAGAGCATATTCAACAGTTATCTCAAGAAATATTAAATTGTTCAGAACAGCTTGTAGAGTTTTAAGAACTGTAAATATGGGAGCAACTGCAATCGGAACAGGACTTAATGCAGATGTTAGCTATATGGATAAAATCGTAAAAAATCTTGCACAAGTTACAGACTTGGAATTAGTACAAGCAGATGACTTAATTGACGGAACACAAAATATTGACGTTTTCGTTCACGTTTCAGGGCTTGTTAAGAGTTGTGCAATCAGTATGTCAAAAATTGCAAACGACTTAAGACTTATGTCATCTGGTCCAACTTGTGGATTTGCAGAAATCAACTTACCTGCAAGACAAGCAGGTAGCTCAATTATGCCTGGTAAAGTAAACCCAGTAATCCCTGAAGTTGTATCACAAGTAGCTTTCAACTGTGTTGGAAATGACGTTGCAGTTACAATGGCAGCAGAAGCAGGACAACTTGAACTTAACGCATTTGAACCGGTTATTTTCTACAACTTATTTGAATCAGTAGAAACAATCGGAAGAGCAGCAAGTACATTCGTTCACAACTGTATCTTAGGAATTACTGCAAATGCAGAAAGAACTAAAAATATGGTACACAATAGCTACGGAATAGTAACAGCATTCGCACCACATATCGGTTACGAAAAATCTGTTGAAGTTATTCATAAAGCTATTGAACAAAACTTACCTGTAAAAGCAGTTTTAATCTCAGAAAAAATTATGACTGAAGAAGAAATCGACAATATCCTAGACGTGTTCTCAATGACTACACCTGGAATTGCAAAAAGAAAATAGATTGAAAAAATAGAGCCAATAGGAGCCTTTGGGGCTCTATTTTTTTTACGAAAAAAAGATATTGAAATTATGGTAAAAAGTTCAATTTTATGTTAAAATAAATATGAATTTACGATTCTCGTGTAAAAGAATATTTATTTCATCATATTTACCTTTTTAAATTTATCAAAATGGAGATATGTTCAAATAAATATGAGTTTACGATTCTCGTGTAAAAGAATATTTATTTCATCATATTTACCATTTAAATTTATCAAAGTGGAGATATGTTCAAATATTCTTAATTGCATTGAATATTATATAACAATTATTTGGGGGTAATATGAGTTATATGATTTATGCTATTGTTGTAGCAGTTTTTATTATTAGATTATTTTTTCTTAAAATTTCAATTAAAAACGAGAAAAAAATAATTAAAGACGGTGGAAGAGAGTATGGAGTAGAAAATTCTAAGAGAATTACTATCTTACATATATTATTTTATTTATTCTGTCTTATTGAGGCGATTATTAGGAAACCAAACTTTGATAAAATCAGTTTGCTTGGCTTGTGTTTAATAGTCTTTTCAATATTTATGCTTTATACGGTTACAAGATTGTTAAAGGATATTTGGACAGTTAAACTTATGATTTTAAATAATCATAAATTTGTTGACCATTGGCTTTTTAGGAATGTAAAGCATCCGAACTATTTTTTAAATATTTTACCTGAATTAACAGGGCTTGCTTTACTTTGTCATGCGTTATATACAGCTATTGTAATTTCTCCTTTTTATATTTTTGTAATGTATATTAGAATTAAAGAGGAAGAAAAATTGTTAAAAGAAATTATAATTCCAAATGGAATAAGAGAAAACTAAAAAAATGTAATATTCAATGCAAACAAAAGGACAGCCTGTGAGCTGTCCTTTTAAAATGCTAGTCGTTTATTATTTACTTGTTAATTCTATAAATTCGTCGATTTGAACTTTTATGCTTTCTAATGATTTTAACCAGAAATCTTTTTTAGTTAAGTCGATATCCATAACTTTTGCAACGTCTTCACAAGTGTTGATTGTTGTTGCTCTTAAAAGCTCTTGATATTTTTCTACAAATCCATTTGGATTTTCTCTGTAAATTGCATAAAGTCCTCTTGAGAAAAGTCCACCAAATGAGTATGGATAGTTGTAATATGAGAAACCTGCTGAGTAGTAATGAGGTTTACAAGCCCACATAAATGGGTGGTAAGTTTCTTCGTCAAGTCCGTCGCCATAAGTTTGTTTTTGTGCATTTCTCATAATTTCTTCAAGTTCTTCACTCATCATAAAGTGGTCAAGTTTTCTTTCAAAAACTTCTTTTTCAAATAAAAATCTTGAATAAATATCAACTGTAATTTGCGCACAGTCAGAAATTTGTGATTCCATTAAAGTTATTTTTTCTTTTTCATTTGCCTCTTTAAGTGATGCAGACATAATCAAGTTTTCGTTGAAAATTGATGCAGTTTCAGCAACTGGCATTGAATAATCCCAATTTAATGGTAAATGATTTTCAACATGAAGTCCATGATAAGCATGTCCTAATTCGTGAGCAAGAGTTAAAACTGAAGAAAGACTACCGTCAAAATTCATCATTACTCTGGATTGCTTTATAAATGGAAGATTGCTACAAAAAGCTCCACCAACTTTTCCTTTTTTAGGGAAGTAGTCAACATAATTGTTGTCAAAAGCTCCTTTAACCATTTTTACCATATCATCTGAAAAAGTTGCAAAATGTTTCAATAAGAATTCTTGAGCTTCTTCAACTGTGAAAGTTCTGTCGCTTTCTCCGATACTTGCAAACAAGTCATAGAATTTTAATCCGCCTTCATAGCCTAAAAGTTTTGCTTTATGTTTGAAAAATCTTCTAAAATGTGGAAGATAATCTTCAATACTTGACCAAAGAGCCTTTAAAGTTTCTTCTTTTAATCTTGCGTTGTGTAGAGATTCTTCAAGAGCAGATTCAAAACCTCTCATCTTTGAAGTGGTATTTACTTCTTGTTTTATATTGTTAAGTGAAAAGGCGATTGAATCTTTTATGCTGTCATAAAGTTTCAATTCCTTATAAAAAGCCTCTTTTCTAACATTTGCGTCCGGAGAATAAGCCAAGTTTCTAATTTCACTTAAAGTTTTTTCTTCTCCATTAAATTCAATAGACGCCTTTGAAGTTAAAAAGTTAAACATAAATTCCCAAGCATTTGAGCTTGAAAGTTTCATCTTTGCGATAACTTCTTCAATATCTTCAGGTAAGATATGTTTTAAAGCATCTTTTTTAGTTTTAAAGAAATATTCATATTCTTTTAAATAATCGTCTTTTGTAATATCAACAGTAATTCCACCTAAAAAATTATCCATTTTTGTAAAAGTTTTTGCATAATTTGAAAGCTTTGCGCTTAAATTATTGCTATAATAAGTAGTTTTTTCATCTGTTGTGTTAATTGCTTGATTAAGTTCAATAAATGAAAAGACTCTATAAATTGTAGTATTAACTTCTTCCAAGATTTTTATAACTTTTTTAACACATTCGATATTATCTTCTAAATTTAATTTTTCAAAATCTAAAAGTAAAGTATCTATTTTTTTAAAATCGTTTTGAAATTCATCACTATCGTAGGACGGATAAATTTCAACTAATGAATATTGTTGCTCCATTTTTATCTCCTTTATTGATTATTTTTTTAATAAAATTTGCCATTCGTTTTCCTTGAATCCGATAAGAAAAACTTCATTTTCTTCGTCGATTAAGATAGGTCTTTTGATAAGTGAGCCATCATTAACCAGCATTTCAATGGCATCTTCAACAGAAAGCGAACTGAAATTTTCTTTCAAATTCAAATCTCTGTAAGTTTTACCACTTGTATTAAAAAGTCTTTTCATTCCCATATAGCCTTGAACAAGTTCAAGTTGAGCCTTAGTAGGAGTTTCTTCCTTAAGATTGATTTCTTTAAAATCAATTTCGTGCTCCTTTAAAAATTTCTTAGCTCTTTTACAAGTAGTACAGTTTGGATACTCAAAAAAAAGTTTCATATAATACCTCCAATATAAAATTTATGTATTTAATATTATTAAATTAGAATAACGTTATTTTATAACTCTATATTTATTATATCATAACGTGAGAAAGAAAATCAACAAAAGTTTAAATGTATAAATTTACAAAGAAAAAATTAAAATTTAAAAAAATATTATAAAAGGTATTGTGTTATAAATAGTAGTGTGCTATAATAATCTTAAAGTTGAGTATCAACTTTAAGATTATTTCATCGAAACCTACTTTATTAAAGTTATAAAAAAGAGGTTTCGATATAATAGGTGCATGGGTTATTACTTATCTTTAGCCACAAAGCTACAATGTAGATTTAATTAAATTTCATCGAAGCCTATTTTATTAAAGTTATAAAAAAGAGGTTTTGATGAAATGGGAGCATGAACTATTCTACAATGTCAGTCATAAATATCTAAAGTTAAATAAAGTTAGAGCTAGAAAAAATAATCAACATTTATATAAATCAAAAAAGGAGGTAAAAATGGATACGCAAATTAAAAAGGGTTTGTTAGACCTTTGTGTCTTGAGTTTTTTAAGGGACAAAGATATGTACGGTTATGAAATCGTACAAAACATTTCAAAATCTATCGAAGTAAGCGAAGGAACAATCTATCCAATCCTTAGACGTCTTAGTAAAGAGGGTTTTTTTGAAACTTATATTGTTGAGTCGAATGAAGGACCTGCAAGGAAGTATTACAGAATTACTGTTTCCGGTATAGAGCATTACGAAAAGCAACTGGAGGCTTGGGAAACTTTAAAAATAGGAATGGATAATATTTTGAAAAGAGGTGAAAGTAATGAATAAAATTGAATATTTAGATGTATTAAAAGACTATCTTTTAAAATCTTATTCAGAGGAAGAAAGTTTGGATATTTTAAGAGATTATGAAGAATATTTCTTAAATGGTAAATTAGACGGCAAGACTGAATCTGAAATTATTTTGGAATTAGGCTCTCCTAAAAAAATTGTTCAAGAGCTTAAAATGGAAGATAGAGAATTTGTAAAAAAAGACGGAATATTTTCAGGTCTTAGTAGGAAGTTTGACAACTGGTTTGAAAATGGTCTTTCAAGTCAAAATGGAAGTATGGGAATTTTAGAAAACAAAGCCGATAAGTTTTTTGAAAAATATGGAATATTTGCATTTATGTTTTTTGCAATATTTTCAGTTTTTCAAATTATGTTGGGATTGAGATTTTCTGTTGGCTTAACAATAATGCTTGGAATTTTTACAATTTCAATGTCATTTTTGGTTAGAACAAATAAAGGCTTTGATACAAAACAAGGTCGATTTTTAACAATTATAAATATTTTGTTTATAATGTTCTATTTGTTTCTTGCACTTAAAGGAACGCTTGATATTTTAGAAATAGGATTTTCTTTTTCATTTTGGCTTGCGATAATAAACCTGATTCTGATATCTATATTTTCAAAGGGAATGTTTTTCCTTATGATAATTTCACTTATTTTTGCAATGCTACTTATATTGTTAGGTGGAATTTGGTTTTTCTTTGTTGTAATTACAGTTACAGGTGTTGGCGTTGCAATCTTCTTAACTCCAATAACATTAACAGCACTATCATCACTATCACTTAGCTTTTTGTGGATAATATTCCCGATAATGCTTGCAATAGGACTTTTTATGATGATGTGTATTGTAATTAAATACTATTCAATAGCTATATATAGAATGGTTTTGAATTATAATAACTGGATAAAGACAAAATTTATGTACTCAAGAGTTTATGGAAGTAAAACAAAGGAGGACGAAAATGAAAGGTAAAAATTTTAAGCTAAAAGTATTGGCAATAGCATCAGCTTGTTTAATCGTTGTCGGATTTACCGGCTCATACTATATGTTAGCTGAAATTCAAAGTGGAATTGACAGAGAAGTTATGAAAAATACCACTTATAAAATTAAAGAAATACTAAAAACTGAAAAAGAAATAAAATATATAGACCTTAGTAAATATAGAGGCCATAAAGTTGAAATCAAAAAAAGTGAGGATAACTTTAATCGAATAACCGTTACTTATAAGGATAAATATTTTGATAATGAGGCAAAAATTGACGAAAAAAATGAAAATAAAGTTGATATTATAACAAGACGAATGCCATTTGAAGAAAGAGATAGATTTGATATAGTTAAAAGAGAAGTTGAAAATGCAGTAATCTACAATAGAATTAGTTATTTCTTGGATAGAGAGTATGTTAATGAAGATAAAACTAAAATAGTTTTAGAAGTTAAAAATCCTATTGAACTTATGAGAACTTTTAATTATAGTAAAGATACTGTTGATAAAACTTTGCTTAAAAACGAATTGACTTTTAGTGCATACGATAGACATTTATTTAATACAAGAGAATTTGAAAATTCACTTAATAGATTTGAAGAATTTACAATAAAAGATGTAAATTATGAAAAAATTGAAATTCCAAATACAACATTAAAGAAATTAAATTATATTGCTGATGAAATCGAAAAGTTGACTATCGAAGGTAATAATTCAATTTATAGAGAGGATAACAGAACAAATGTAAATGTAGATGTAAAAAAAGTTAAAGACTTCGTTGAATTGGATTTAAGAACTTTAACAACAGATATTAACATAAACGGAGCAAAAAAAGTTGTTATAGCAGGTAGATCTGAAAGTATTGAATTTGTAGTTAAGTACAAGGATAAAGACGGAGAAAAAACTTTTATAATAAATAGAAGCGAAAATCGTAATTATAGAAACAAAGATAAAGAAGTTGTTAGAAAAGTTATAAATATTGATAGCGAAAAAATCTTTAGAACATTGATGGATAGCGATTCAATAAAAGGAAATTTACAAAGAGTAACGGACTTAAAAGAAGTTAAATAAGTAAGGAAAAGTCATAGAGTAAAATCTATGACTTTTTTAAATTTATCTAAAAAAGTTTAAAAATATGTTGAGAAACTTTATTTAATGCGATAAAATAAATTTACTATTACAATGCGTGAGTTGAATAGTGAAATTATTTTTATAATGAATATAAAGAATAAAAATTAAAGCAAAAAAAGATGACGGCAAATACCCTCATCTTTTTTATATAGGAAAGTTAATTACATTCGACAAGGAATAAGTTATTAATAGTTTATTACCAAAACTTTGGGGAGGATTGTAAAAACAAAACTTATGTTGTCAGTATGTAAGTGTGGTAGCGAAGAAAAGGAAAACTTATGGGAGGAGTTTATTATCTTTAAACACTACCACACACCTAATATATACCTTAAATTATATTTTTAAAACATAAAAATACAATTTTTCATAAAAATATTTTTTTAGGGTAATATGTTCTATTTTAAAATAATGTTGTTTGAACTTTAAATAATCATTATCAGAGATAAAATAAAAATTATATCAACAAATGTACAGTAAAATTTTAATAGCATATATCAAAAATATTTTTTATACTTTAAAAAATTATTAAAATGTTTTATAATTAATGTGTATAAAAATATAAGCAATTTTTATATAAATAAAATTAAAGGAGATTTTTATGAAAATTGGATTTATTGGAACCGGAATAATGGGATCGTATATGGTTTTAAATTTATTGAAAAATAATTTTAGTGTTGATGTTTACAATAGAAATCAAGAAAAAGCAAAAAAATTAGAAAAATTTGGTGCTGTTTGTAAATCATCTATAAAAGAATGTGTTAAAGATAAAGATTTTGTTATAACGATTGTTGGATATCCTAAAGATGTAGAAGAAGTTTATTTTAATGATGGAATTATTGACAATGTAAATAAAAATACGATTATAATTGACATGACGACAAGTGATCCTAAACTTTCTGAAAAAATTTATAAATTGTCAAAAGAAAAAGGAATTAATGCTTTAGATGCACCTGTAACAGGTGGAGATACTGGAGCAAAAAATGCTTCTCTTACTATATTTGTTGGTGGTGATATTGATGTTTTTGAAAAATCAAAACCAATTTTTAACGCTTTAGGTAAAAATATTGTTTATCAAGGTAAAGAAGGATTTGGACAACAAGCAAAGCTTTCAAATCAAATTATGATAGCAGGGGCTTTGGCAGGAGCATGTGAGGGAATTTATTATGCAAAATCTGTAGGTCTTGATGTAAAAACTGTTTTCAATGCAGTAAAAGAAGGTTCTGCATCAAGTACACAGCTTTTAAAAAATATTCCTGCTATTTTAGATAATGATTTTTCTGCTATGTTTTATGCAAAACATTTTTTAAAAGATTTAAAACTTGCAAATAGCTTTTTACCTGATAAGGGATTTGAAGTTTTTAAAGATGTTTTAAAAGTGTTTGAAGAACTTTCAAAAGAAGGCTATGGTGAATGTGGAACTCAAGTTTATTATAAACATTTAGAAAAGTAGGGAATGTTATGTTTAAAAATAAATTTATTGTAAGAAAAGATTTTATATTAAAAAATAGAAATAATGAAAATTTTATAGTTATAGATGCAAGAGGACTTAAACTTACAGAAAATGATTTTGTTTATGATAAATCTATAATTTTAGATTACAAAGAGTTTTCTTTTTTATCAATAGATGTAGGAGATTATTATGATAATGTTCCTTATTCTAAAGAAGTTTTAATAAAAAAATTTTTAAAATATAATATAGATAATAATAAAATTGTATTAGTATATACTAATACAAAAAACTATAATTCTATGGGAGAAGATGGAAGAATAAAATATCTTTTAAATTTATGTAATATTGATTGTTATATATTAGACGGAGGAATTGATGAAGTTATAAGGTCTGGATTTTATAAGAAAAATGATAAAACTATAGATGTAAGTATAGATTTTATAAATAAGCCTTTTTTAGAATATGAAAGTTCAATTTTAACTAAAGAACTACTTTCATGTTATAAAGATAAAAATATTAAAATTGTAGATGTAAGGTATAAAGAAGAATATAATGGAACTGTGGTTTTTGATGATTATGTAGGAGGTCATATAAAAGGCGCAATAAATTTTCCTCATATAAAAATTTATGATAATGATGGGTATTTATTAGATAACAAAAAAATAGAAAAAATGATTATAGAAATGAAAATTTCAAAAAGAAATACAATCATATTATATTGTTCAACTGCTTTAAGAGCTACATTAATTTTTGAAATTTTTAAAATGTTAGGTTATAATGTTAGAATTTATCACGAATCTTTTGCTTTATGGAGTAAGGTAGCAGATATAGAAATCTAATTGTAATATTAAAAAATTTGATAATTTAATAAGGGGTTTGTTATGTTTAAAAATGATTTTGTTGTAAGAAAAGATTTTATTTTAGAAAATAGAAATTGTGAAAATTTTGTTGTCATCGATGCAAGAGGGGATATGTTAAAGGTTGGAGATTTTATCTACGATAAGGCTGTTGTTTTGGATTGGAAAGAATTTACTTTTTTGAACGGACAAGATTATAAATATGTTGGACTTCCTTTTGAAAAAGAGCTATTACTTGAAAAATTTTCAAAATATGGAATAAATAAAGATTCTAAGGTTTTAGTTTATATAAACACTACAAAAAATTGTGGTATGGGAGAGGACGGAAGATTTAAGTTTTTATTAAATTTTTGTGGAATTGAAAGCTACATTTTAGACGGTGGAGTAAATGAAGTTTTAAAAACTGAATTTGTTAAGCAGATAACTGACGAGTCTATGTTACAAAAGTCAAATATAGATTTGGAAAGCCCTGCATTTTTAGAATATGAAAAGTCAATTTTAACAGATGAGTTGCTTAATATATACAAAAACGAAAATGTGAAAATTTTGGACGTTAGGTACGAAGAGGAGTACAAAGGTCATATAATTTTTGGAGAAAAATTCGGTGGACATATAAAAGGCTCAATGAGTTTTCCATATACCAAAATGTATGATGATAAGGGATATTTGTTGTCTAATGAAAAAATAGAAAGTTTGATTTTGAATAAGGGAATTTCAAAAGAAGATGAAATTATTGTCTATTGTACGACAGGAATTAGAGCGTCAATAGTTTATGAAATATTAACTATGTTGAATTTTAAAGTTAGATTATATGATGAATCATTTTCAAGATGGTGCTTTGTAGGTGAATACGAAGTCTAGACATATTGAAAATTTGTAATTGTTTATGTTGAATTTTTAAGGGTAAATTTTAGTTAAATAATTACATAAAGAGGAAATAATGAAAGAATATTTAAACAAAGTCGCTGATGAATGTATTCATTGTAGCGCTTGTACGAAAAAATGCTCGTTTTTAACTAAATATGAAATCGACTTGGGAGAGTTTGCGAAAAATCCTTCGCTTGCTAAGAGTTGTTTTATGTGCGATAGTTGTCTTAGAGCTTGTCCTTTGGATTTAGACGGAGCAGAAGTTGCCATTGCACATAGAGAAGATTTAGGTGGCTATGGGGCTGTAAAGTTTATGAAATCTCCCTACAAGTTTAGAAATAATTCAAAGATAAAGTCAAAGGATGTTTTGATGTTCGGTTGTGCTTTTCCAGGACATTATCCTGAAACTACAAAGTATTTGATTGACTTGTTTGAGGGTAAAATGGACTTTTCCATTGATTGCTGTGGAAAACCACTTGAAGATAGTGGACTTATTTCAGATTTTGAAAAAAATTTAGAAAGACTTAAAAAGATCTATAAAGAAAAAGGTGTTGAAAGAATTGTAACTATGTGTCCGAATTGTTTTTATTTTTTTAAAGGGCATATGGATAAGCTAAATATAGAAGTTATTTCTATTTATCAAAAATTGCAGGAAGAAAATCTTTTGAATGTGATTGATGATGAGGCAGAAATTTTTATGCCTTGTCCTGATAAAAGAACGAATGAACTTCTAAAACAAATTAAACCCTTTGTTCCGAACGGAAAAGTTAAGTTTAGAAAAGTTATGTGCTGTGGAATGGGTGGAGGAGCAAAGGCTAAGGAGAAAGATTTGGCCAATGAAATGATGAATAAGGTTAAATCGGAAGTTAAGGATAATATTTATACATATTGTGCAAGTTGCTCTGCAAGTTTTGGAAAGTCAAATGTAAAAAATGTTAAGCATATACTAAGTGAAATTTTGGGTGTTAAAGAAAAAGTGGATTTAAATTACTTTAAAAACGCTTTGAAATTAAAATTTTATAAGAGAAATAGAAAATAGATAGCTTTTTAGCTATCTATCTTTCATATTATTGTAAATTTTATTTAATTCTTTTGTATCGACACCTTTAAAATACATTATTTTTAATTTGTGCATCTTAAAAATTGTTTTTAGGGTGCCATTTTTTTTGAATCTTCTGGAAGAAGAAATTATTTTTTTGTTTAATAATTTAAAATATTTTTTATCTTTTTTATTGTCTTTTATATCAATAAAAAGTTGTAAATCTTCCATTATCGGAATATCTCTAAAGCCGTTTATATCTTCAAACAGTTTTTTTGTTATAAAAATACTTTGGTCACCAAAACAAATTTTAAAAAGTTTTGCTCTAAGGTTTGAAAGATATGCAATTATCGACAAAAGTATTGAGTTTGGATTAAATTTTATTTTCAACCCACCACATTTAATATTTTCATTTTCTATCAAATTTTTTATTTTTTTATCAATATCATAATTTAAAAATTCCGAATCGGCGTGAATGAACCACAAAATATCACAATCCGTATATTTTACGGCAGTATTCATCTGCGTACTTCTGCCTTTTTTTGAAATCAAAAGTTTATATTCTATCCCTTTATATTCTTTTTCGACTATCTTATTTTCTTTAAAATCGTCAACTGCTTTTGAAATTATTATCTCGTCAATCTCTTTGAAATTACTCAGTTTCTCAAGTAAATTTTCAATCATTTTATCATCATTATAAATTGGAACTATAACTGCTAATTTCATATTAATTTTTATCCACTTTTTTTATCAAAATAATCGAAAATATAGTTAGCAACAAAAAGCCTAAAAGAGAAATTACAAATTCTACACTATATACATTTATTGCCTTATCTCCAACATTTAAAAATACAAATGTTCCTGGAATGATTCCCAAAAAAGTTGCAAGAGAATATCTTAAAAATGAAATTTCGGTAAGTCCCGAAAGATAATTTATTACATTATACGGAGCAATTGGCAATAATCTCAACAAAAATATTATCAAAAATCCATTATTCTTTTCTATTGCAATCATCTTGTTATACCATTTTTCGCTTATCTTAGTTTTAAATAGCTCTACGACTTTATCTTTTGCAAATTTTTTCGCCATTACAAACATTATGGAGCTGTTAATCATTGCACCAATCATTGTATAAAGAACACCTTCAAAAAGACCGAATGAAATTCCAGCCGCGATTGCCAAAATTGGAACGGGAAAGAAAAATATCGGTAAAATTGAAAATAGTAAAATGTAAATGAATGATGCATTTTTACCATATCCTTGAATTATATTTCTAATTTTTTCAGGAGTGAAAATTTTGAAAATATAATAAGATATAATAACCATAAGAATAACTGAAATTAAGGTAATAATTTTTTTCTTACTCATTGTAACACTCCTTTAATAGTTTTTTTAGTTTTTCATATTCTGAAAAATTCATTTCGTTTTTTACAAAAAAATCCAAATCTTCTTTATTATCTATATCTCTTAAAATTCTAGCACTTGTATAGCTTAAATTTTCTTTTTCTAAAACTTTTATAGTATTTTCAAAAACTGATTCAGTTTCAAAAATTTTTTCGTCGAATAAATTTTTACATAGCTTTTTTAAGCCTATTAGATAATATCCCTTGTCGAAAGTTTTGTTTATACAGGCATCGAAGTCATCTAAGCTTTTAAGTGCAGTCTCTATATCTTTTTTTAAAATAGTCGGAATGTCAGTTCCTATTAAAATAACTTTTTTATATCCCATTTCAAAGGCTTTTTTAAATGCAAAATTCATTTTTTCTCCGAAAGGATAATCGCCTTGAGAAAAAATATTTTTTTCAAAGGCAAAAAAGTTTTTATTTTCTTCGTTTAATTTTTCAAACTCCGTTATGAATAACAAAATATCGGAAAAATCATTTTTGCAAACGGATATAGTATCCCAAACCATTGCTTTATGTATGTTTAAAACCAGATTTGTGTCAATATCTTTGCTAAGTCTTGTCTTTACTTTATTCTTTGACGGAAATCGTGTAAAAATTATAACAGCATATTCTTTCATAAAATCACCATATATACTTTAACATAAAATATGAAATGTTTAAAGTCATTTTTGGTAAAAACATTGTTGTATAAAAAGTTCTTATAATTGCACATAAATCCATAAAAAAATCTTATTTGAAAGAGGATGAAAAATGATATATAATTTTATTATGAAAATATATATTTAAGGAGTGTGTTTTTATGAATAACAATTATTTTGAAAAGAAAGATTTAGGCAATTTTGCAAATGGAGTTTTAGGTGAAGAGGCTAAAAAATTATGGGACGAATTTTTAAAATATTATGGAGATAGTACTTCAGATGGAGCTTTAACAAAAAGAGAAAAGGCACTTTGTGCATTAGCTGTTGCTTTTGCTACTCGTTGCCCTTATTGTATAGATGCATATACTCAAACTTTAATTTCAATGGGAGTAACTGAAGAACAATTAACAGAAGTTTTACATGTTGCATCTTCAATGCAAGCCGGTATAACACTTGTAAATGGTTTTACAATGAAAAACACTGTTTCAGAAATTAAATTATAGGAGTTGATAGTATTTTTAATTTAATTAAAAGAAATTTTGAAGAAGAACAAGAACAGGAAGATGAAAAGATTTCATTTTCAAATACAATAGAATTTTCGAGAAAAGTTTTGGAATGTTTAAATTATATTCCAAAATTTTTTGAAAAAGTTGAAAATAAAAAATTTTTATATACTTCAAGTATGGATACAATGCAACTTAATATAGGAAAGATTTGTAATCTTGCCTGTAAGCATTGTCATGTTGAAGCAGGACCTCATAGAAAAGAGTATATGAAAAAAGAGATTATGGACGATTGCTTATATGTTTTTAAAAAACATAATTTCAAAGTTATGGATATAACAGGTGGTGCACCTGAAATGATGCCTAATTTTGAATATTTAGTTGAGGAGTCTAGAAAGATTGCGAAAGAAGTAATTGTCAGAACGAATTTAACAATTTTATTAGATGAAAAGTATTCACATTTAATAGATTTTTATGCTAAAAATAGAGTTACAATATTTTGCTCTCTTCCTTTTTACACAAAGGAAATTACTGACGGTGTAAGAGGTGTCGGAGTGTATGAGGACTCAATAGAGGTTTTGAAAAAATTAAATGCTGTGGGATATGGTAAAGAATTAGCTTTGAATTTAGTTTACAATCCGGATGGTGCTTTTTTGCCTGATTCACAAGAAAGTTTAGAAACTGAATATAGAAAAAAATTGTTAGATGAATACGGAATTATTTTTACAAATTTATTTACGATAACTAATAATCCAATCGGTAGATTTGGTATGCGACTTTATAAAAAAGATAAACTTAAAAATTATATGCTTAAACTTTTTAACGCTTATAATGAAGATACAGTTGAGTTTTTGATGTGTAGAAATGAAATTAATGTATCTTATGACGGTTATATTTTTGACTGTGATTTTAATCAAGCATTAGATTTAAAGATAAATTCGGATAAAGTACATATTTCAGATTATAAAAATTGTGATTTTCCAAAGAGAAAAATCGCTCTTGGAAATCATTGCTATGGTTGTACTGCAGGGGCAGGTAGCTCTTGAGGTGGAGAAATTAGTTAGACGTGTTCTGAGGAGGAAAAATGAAATTAAAAAAATCTACGATTATAAAAATACTAATAGTTTTAGCCATTGTGCTGATATGTATTTTTGTTAAGCCGGTTAATGATAAGATAAAGGAATTTATTTTGTTATTTAAAGGCTCAAGTACAGACGAAGTTTTAGAAAATGTAAAGAAATATATTTTATCATATGGAAATTGGGCAATTTTCATTTCATTTATGTTAATGGTATTCCAATCAATCGCTGCACCTATTCCTGCATTTTTTATAACATTTGCAAATGCGGCTATATTCGGTTGGCAATTTGGAGCAGTTTTATCTTGGACAAGCTCAATGGCAGGCGCGATTCTTTGCTTTTACATTGCAAGATTTTTAGGAAGAGAAACTGCTGAAAAATTTGCAACAAAATTTGCTCTTGATGAGGTGGAAATTTTCTTTGATAGATATGGAAAATATACAATATTAATTGCAAGACTTTTGCCATTCGTTCCGTTTGACCCGATAAGTTATGCAGCAGGACTTACTTCAATGAGTGCTTGGAGTTTTATCTGGGCGACAGGACTTGGTCAATTACCGGCAACTATAATCTATTCATATATTGGCGGAACTTTAACAGGTGGATCAAAAACTTTTGTTACAGGATTATTTATTTTATTTGCAGTTTCAATTTTGGTTTTCTTAATAAAGAAAATTTACAATGAAAAACATAAAAAAGTAAATTAGGAGAAATTTTGAAAGAAGTAATAGATTATATAGCAAAAAATAAAAGCAAATTAGGAATTAATAACTATGAAATTACTTTTTTGCAACAGGGAGAATATAATATAAATTATCTTCTAAATACGGATAAGGGAAAATTCGTCTTAAGACTTAATTCAAGAAGTCAGATGAATTTACCAAATCAGATAAGATATGAGTATGACACTCTTAAGTTTTTAGAAAAATCGGGCGTTACACCAAAGGCCTATTATGTTGATGATTCTTCTGAAAAGTTATTAAACGGTGTTATTCTAATGGAGTATTTGGAGGGTAGGCCACTTATTTACGAAAAAGACGGAGAAGTTGCAAGTAATATATTTGCAAAAATTCATTCGCTGGATGTTTCTTCACATAGTGAATTTATCGTTGAAACAAATTTATTTCAAGATAGGATAAATGAGGCAAATTTTTGGCTTAAAGACGTTTTTTCAAGCAAAAAAGTAAGTGATGAACAAAAACACTTTTTTGATAAATTTTTAAATTACCTTGAAAAAAATAAAAGTGATGAAAAATATTTTGAACAAAATAGAATTTTATGTTTAAACAATACGGAAGTTAATTCCAATAATTTCATAATTGGAGATAGAGGTTATTTGATAGATTGGGAGAAAGCTGTTGTTTCAGACCCTTGCCAAGATATAACACATTTTGTAGTAGTTACAACGACAAAATGGAAAACGGATTATATTGCAACAAGAGAATATGAAGATAACTTTTTCAAAAATTATGAAAGATTTTTAAATAAAAAAATAAATATTAAAGAAAGAGTAAATTTATATAAGCCATATATGTATTCAAGGGCACTTAGTTGGTGTATGAATGCTTATCTTGAATATCTTGATGAGGATAAGCTGATAAAAAATATGGATACTTTTGAAAAGGTAAAAGAATTTACGGATATTTATTTTATGAAAAATTTGTTAAAAGATTATTTTTAACTAAAGTGATATTAATAGCCTCTGGATAGCAAAAGTCAAAGAGGCTATTTTTATAAAATATTCCATTCGAAAGAGTGAGATTTTTTTAGGAGAGTTTTATGGACAAAACAGGATTATTGCTTGCACGCATACTTGTTCCTCTGCAATGTTGAAATTAGATTCAAAAGTTGTAATCAACAATGGAGCATCAGGAATGCCTAATTATAAAAACAGGCTTTCAGGGAATATAATTAGAATTTCAAAGATAAAAAGTAACAGAGCAATATGTAGAACAAAAATAGACGATATTTATGTCGAGCTTGTAGCTGTTAATTATGATGCAGATGCCTTTTTGAATTGGTTTGATAATTTGTGGAATAAAAAAAGTCCTGCATCTCTATCTTATAGAATCAGAATTATTAAAGGAACAAAGGACGAAATAAAAGATTCAATTATAAACGGATTTGAAATTTGTAAATAAATTTATCCACTCTTACAAAGGGTGGATTTTTTATCGTTTAAAACAGTCAAAAATTGACTTTTTCTTCTGTATTTAGTATAATGATATGAATAAAATTGTATTTTTTTATAAGGAGAAGTGTTATGGACGAAAAAGAGATATTTTTGACTGCTGAGGGGTTAAAAAAATTAGAATTAGAATTAGAAGAATTAAAAACTGTTAAGAGAAAAGAAATAGCAGAAAAAATAAAAATTGCAAGAGATTTTGGAGACCTTTCTGAAAACTCTGAATATGATGAGGCTAAAAATGAACAAGCTCAAATAGAAGAAAAAATCGTAAAACTTGACAATATGATTGCTAATGCAAAAATAATTGAAGAGGTAGAGATAGATACCAATACTGTTAGTGTTGGAGCTACTGTTAGTTTAGTACAAGTTGCTACTAAGAAAAAAATGGAATATACAATTGTAGGTTCTGCTGAAAGTAATCCTCTTGAAGGAAAAATTTCAAATGAATCTCCGGTTGGTAGAGCTATTTTAGGAAAGAAAAAAGGAACTAAAGTTCAAGTTCAATTACCAAATGGAAATGTTGTAGATTATAAAATAGAAGATATAAAGAGAAATTAAGGAGTGATATAGTGGAAGAACAAAATCTAAATGAGATGCTTTTGGTTAGAAGACAAAAGCTACAAGAATTGATAGAAGCGGGAAAAGACCCACACGAAATTGAAAAGTTTGAAGATACAATTTATTCTAAAGAAATAAAAGATAATTATGAAAATTATGAGGGAAAAGTTGTTAGACTTGCAGGACGTATTATGACTAAAAGAGGTCATGGTAAAGTTTGTTTTATGGACTTGCAAGACTTTTCAGGAAGAATCCAACTTTTCAATAAGCTTGATGTTTTAGGCGAAAGCTATGAAGAAGTTAAGTCTTTAGACCTTGGGGATATTGTTGGTGTTGAAGGGGAAGTTTTCACAACTCATGCCGGAGAAATTTCTATTAGAAGTTCACAAGTTGTTTTACTTACAAAATCACTTCAACTTTTACCGGATAAATTCCATGGATTAAAGGACGTTGACTTAAGATATAGACAAAGATATGTTGATTTAATAGTAAATCCTGAAATTAAAGACGTTTTTGTTATGAGAAGTAAGATTATTTCTTCTATTAGAAAATATCTTGACAGCAGAGGCTTCTTGGAAGTTGAAACTCCAATTTTAAATACAATTGCAGGTGGTGCAAATGCAAGACCTTTCATCACTCATCATAACACTTTAGACATTGATATGTATTTAAGAATTGCCAATGAATTATACTTAAAGAGATTAATCGTTGGTGGTTTCGATAAAGTCTATGAAATGGGAAGAATGTTTAGAAATGAAGGAATGGATAAGCTACACAATCCTGAATACACTGCGATAGAATTGTATCAAGCTTATGTTGATTATGAAGAAATGATGAGACTTTGCGAAGAAATGGTTTATACTGTTTGTATGGAAGTTGTTGGTAAATCAGAAGTTGAACTTCAAGGAAAAGTAATTGACTTTAAACCACCTTGGAGAAGAATTTCAATGGTTGATGCTGTAAAAGAATATGCAGGAATTGACTTTGAAACTATTTTAACTGACGAAGAGGCAAGAGCGATAGCTATTGAAAAGAGAATAGAAGTTACTGAAAATACAACAAGAGGAGAAATTATTTCTCTATTCTTCGAAGAGTTCTGTGAAGAATATATGGTTCAACCGACTTTTGTTACTAAGCACCCGGTTGAAATCAGTCCACTAGCTAAGAGAGACCCTCAAGATAAGAGATATACTCAAAGATTTGAGGCTTTTGTAAACTGTGGAGAAATTGCAAATGCATTTAGCGAATTAAATGATGCAATAGACCAAAAGCAAAGATTTTTAAAACAAGTTGAAGCCAGAGAAAATGGAGATGATGAGGCACAAATGATGGACTATGACTTCATCAATGCGCTTGAAATCGGACTTCCTCCAACTGGTGGTATGGGAATTGGTATTGATAGACTTATTATGTACCTTACAAATCAAGAAACTATAAGGGACGTTTTACTTTTCCCAACAATGAAACCTATGATTGAAAAAGATAGCGAATAGGAGCTTTTTATGAAGAAAAGAAATTTATTAGCACTTTGTTTAGTTTGTTTTTCTTTTGTTGGTTGCCAAAGTTTTCATACAGGCAAAGTCGTTATTGAAGATAATAAGACAACAGGAGAAAAAGTTACAAATGTTGAATATATAGTCGTTGATGAGTCCGATAAAGAATCTTTAATTAAAAATATTAAAGAGGGGAAAGGTGCTGTTATTGACAGAAGTAAAAAGAGTGCTGATTTAGATGATAATAACAGTGCTAAGATTACTACTGATTCTAACGAAAATAATAGTAACAACAGCAAAAATAACAATAGATAGGATAGTGATTTAATATATGAGAATAGAATTTTCTCCACCGGACATTAGCCAATTAGAGATTGACGAAGTTGTTGACGCTTTAAAATCAGGTTGGATAACTACCGGACCAAAGACAAAAAAATTAGAACAAGAGCTTTCAGTTTTAACAAATACAAATAAAACTGTTTGCTTAAATTCTGCAACTGCTTGTATGGATCTTACTTTAAGACTACTTGGAGTTGGAGCAGGAGATGAAGTTATAACTTGTGCATATACTTATACTGCATCTGCAAGTGTTATTGACCATGTTGGTGCAAAGATTGTTTTAGTTGACTGTAACAAAGAAGATAAGTTTATGGACTTAAGCGCTTTGGAAAATGCTATTACTGAGAAAACAAAGGTAATCATTCCTGTTGATTTGGCAGGGAAACCTTGTAAATACGATGAAATTTTTAAAATCGTAGAGAGAAAAAAAGCTTTATTTAAACCTAATAATAAACTACAAGAAAAAATCGGAAGAGTTATAGTTATGGCTGATGCTGCCCATTCATTTGGAGCTAAATATAAAGGGCAACCAAGCGGAAGTGTTGCAGACTTTACTTGTTTTTCATTCCATGCAGTTAAAAACTTTACAGTTGCCGAAGGTGGCTCTGTAACTTGGAATAAAAATTTAGGTTTAGATGATGAAGAAATTTATAGAGAATTTCAACTGTTATCTTTACATGGACAGTCAAAAGATGCTCTTTCAAAAATGAAACTTGGCGCATGGGAGTACGACATTGTCGCTCCGAACTACAAATGTAATTTAACAGATATTGCGTCCGGAATTGGACTTGCTCAATTAAAGAGATATGAGGGACTTTTGAAAAGACGTTTTGAAATTGTAGAAAAGTATAATAAAGGATTTGAAGGAACTAGAGTTAAACCTTTTGTTCACTTTGAGGACGGAAGAAATTCTTGTTGTCATCTTTATATCGTAAATATTGAGGGTGCGACTGAAAGCGAAAGAAATGAGATAATAACAAAAATGGCTGAAAAAGAAATTGCTACAAATGTTCATTATAAGCCATTACCAATGCATACTGCTTATAAAAACTTAGGCTTTGATATAAAAGATTATCCAAATGCTTATGAAAATTATAAGTCTGAAATAACTTTACCACTTCATACTTTATTAACTGATGAGCAAGTTGACTTTGTAATAGAGAGTTTGAAGGCGTTGGTGTAATTATGAAGATAAAAAAAGTTGTTATACCGACTGCCGGACTTGCAACAAGAATGTTCCCTGCAACAAAGGCTGTTCAAAAGGCGATGCTACCGATTTTTGATAAGCCAACTTTGCAATATGTTATTGAAGAAGCTTTAGATGCAGGAATTGACGAAGTAATACTTATTGTAAATGAAGATTATTTTACAATCGATAAACATTTTAATGTTCCGATTGATGAAAGAGTTAAGGCATCAAAAAATGTTTCTGAAAAAGATATAAAAACATTAGAAGAAGTTTTGAAATGCAAAATAAAATTCATTGTTCAAAAAGAACAAAAAGGATTAGGTCATGCAATTCTTTGTGCAAAAGAGGCTGTTAATGGGGAAGATTTCTGCGTCATTTTGGGTGATGTTATAATTGATTGTAAAGGGAAATCTTGTACAAGTAGGCTTGTGGATATTTATAATAAATATGATAAAACTGTAGTTGGTGTTGAATTTGTTCCTGATGAAAAAAGACATAACTACGGAATATTAGAAGGAAAAGAAATAGAAGATAATATTTTTGATTCTACAAGGCTTATAGAAAAACCGAATATCGATGAAACGAATTCTAATTTAGCAATGGTTGGAAGATATATTGTTAAAAATGAAATATTTGATATTTTAGATAATCAAAAAGCCGGTAAAAATGGAGAGATACAATTTACCGACTCATTAAACGAACTGACTCTAAAAGGAGAATTGCTAGGACATAGATTTGACGGAAAAACTTATGATGTTGGAAATAAAACAGGCGTTTTAATTGCAAGTGTTGAGTATGGTTTGAGAGATGAGTTAAATAGAGATTCTATAAAAGAATATTTAAAAAATTTGGTAGAGTCAGATTTTAAATTGGGAGAGTAAAATGGCTAGGAAAATTTTTTTGATGATATTGGATATAATTGTAATTAATCTTTGTTACTATATAGGTTTTCTATTAAAATTTGATTGGAAAATTCCTGCTAGTTACTGGAATATGTATGTTAGGTGGATAGTTCCTATAATTTTAATAAAAATTATTATATTTGTATTGTTTGGACTTTATAGAACGATGTGGAGATATGCCGATTTTAAAGAGTTATTTAAAATTTTTATGGCCATAATCGTTGCAAATGTAGTTACAGGAATGTTTTTAATCTCAATGAATGTTGGATTTCCAAGAAGTGTTATAGCTCTTGTATTTGTAATAGATATGTTTTTTGTTACAGGAACCAGATACCTTTCACAAGCTAGAAAAAATTTAGTTTTTTCTATTCCGGTTGATAAGGTTAAAAGGGTTTTGATAATCGGAGCAGGAGATGCTGGAGTTTTAATGTTAAATGAACTTAGAAAACATAAAGAGCTTGGATATAAAGTAGTTGCATTTATTGACGATGATAAAAATAAAATAGGAACTGAACTTTTGGGAATTCCTGTTATCGGAGGAAAAGAAAAAATTATCTCAGCTATAAGTGAATATAGGGTTGATGAGGTTATTTTAGCTATGCCTTCAGCTAGTAGAGAAGTTCAAAAGGATATTTCAGATATTTGTTCAAAACTTTCTATGAAGGTAAAAATAATTCCCGGAATGTATGAATTGATTGACGATAATAAGTTAAATGTAAGAGATTTAAGAGATGTTGAAATCGGGGATTTGCTCGGACGTGATGAAATTAAATTGGACCAAGAGGTGCTTAATACTTTCTTAGGAGATAAGACAATTTTAGTAACTGGTGGAGGAGGGTCTATTGGTTCTGAACTTTGTAGGCAAATCGCAAAATTCAATCCGAAAAGATTGATAATTTTGGATATTTATGAAAATAATGCCTACGATATTCAAATGGAATTGTTAAGACATTATAAAGATTTGGACTTGGTTGTAGAAATTGAATCTATAAGAGATGCAGTTAGAATGGATATTATATTTGAAAAATATAAACCTAATGTAGTTTTCCATGCAGCTGCACATAAACATGTTCCACTTATGGAAAATAGTTCAACTTCTGCAATAAAGAATAATATTTTCGGAACTCTAAATGTTTTAAATTCCTGTGATAGACATGGCGTTGAAAAATTTGTTTTGATTTCAACAGATAAGGCTGTAAATCCGACATCTGTAATGGGAACGACAAAGAGAGTTTGTGAAATGTTAGTTCAAACTTTTAATGAAAAATCAAAGACTGAATTTGTTGCAGTTAGATTTGGAAATGTTCTTGGCTCTAACGGTTCGGTTATTCCTCTTTTCATAAATCAAATAAAAGAGGGTGGACCTGTTACGGTTACTCATGAGGATATAATAAGATACTTTATGACTATTCCTGAGGCTTGTCAACTTGTATTACAAGCCGGAGCGATAGCAAAAGGTGGAGAAATCTTTATACTTGATATGGGTGAACCGGTTAAGATAATTGATTTGGCTAAGAATCTTATCAGGCTTTCAGGCTTTGAGCCTTATAAGGACATTGATATAAAGATTACCGGACTTAGACCGGGAGAAAAACTTTATGAAGAACTTCTATTAAATTTGGAAAATTCAGTAGCAACTGAGTATGAAAAAATATTTATAGAAAAACCGATAGTTCATGATGTAGAAGCACTAAAAGACGGTCTTGAAAGACTTGATAAAGTTAAAAACACTTTGGATAAAAAAGATATTACAGATATATTAAAAGATATGGTTCCAACATTTAAACCAGATTTGATAAATAAATAATATTTTGTTATAAAAACTTCGTTTAAAATTATTTTTTACGAAGTTTTTGTTTTAAGTGGATATTTATTTGTTAAATATTTTAAATTGACAAAAAGTAAAAAAAGTTGTAAAATAGTAATTGTGAGAAATCACGTTTAATTTTAAGGAATAATAATTTGATAATTGTAACTTGAAAATTTAATATGAGGAGGTGTGAAACTAATGCCAAAGGAATTTTTAATGATGCCTATTTTCTTGATTGTTGGTGCTGTTGTTGGCTATGTTTTTAGAAGAATGACTTCTGAAAAACTTATAAACGGTGCTGAAAATCATGCGAAAAAAATTGTTGAAGATGCGGTTAAGGAGGCTGAAACTAAAAAGAAAGAAAAATTAGTTGAGGCTAAGGAAGAGGCGCATAGAATTAAACAAGAAAGCGATAAGGAAAATAGAGAAAGAAGAAATGAAATTCAAAAGTTAGAACGTCGTTTGATTACTAAAGAAGAAAATTTAGATAAGAAAAATGAAAATTTGGATAAGAAAAATGAACGTTTAAATAAAGAATTGAAAGCTTTAGAAGTTAAAGAAACTGAAATTGAAAAATTAGTTGAAAAACAAAAAGAAGAACTTGAAAGGGTTGCGAATATATCATCAGCAGAGGCTAAGGAAATTATACTTGAAGAAGTTAGACAAGCAAGTATAAAGGACGCTGCAAATATTATAAGAGAGATTGAACAAAATGCAAAAGATAATGCAGAAAGAAATGCCAGATATATTATTGGAACTGCTATTCAAAGATATGCAGCAGACCATGTTGCAGAATCTACGGTTAGTGTTGTAACTTTACCTAATGATGAAATGAAGGGTAGAATTATTGGTAGAGAGGGAAGAAATATAAGAACATTTGAAAGTTTGACAGGAGTAGATTTGATTATCGACGATACTCCGGAAGCTGTTGTTTTATCTTCTTTTGACCCTGTTAGAAGAGAGATTGCAAGACTTGCACTTGAAAAATTAATTAATGACGGAAGAATCCACCCAACTAGAATTGAGGAAATGATTGAAAAATCAAAACAAGAAGTTGAAAATAGTATTAGAATCGCAGGTGAAGATGCTTGTGATCAAACTAATATTCATGGATTACACCCTGAACTTATAAAACTTTTAGGAAGATTAAAATACAGAACTTCTTATGGACAAAATGTTTTAAAACATTCAATAGAAGTTGCTCATATGGCTGGAATGTTAGCTGCTGATATAGGAGCTGATGTTAAGATTGCTAAAAGAGGTGGTCTATTACATGATATAGGTAAGGCTATAGATCACGAAATGGAAGGAAATCACGTAGAATTAGGTGTTCAGATGGCTAAGAAATACAAAGAAAAACGTGAAGTTATCCATTGTATTGAAGCACATCATAATGATGTTGAACCTTCAACTGTTGAAGCACTTTTGGTGCAAGCAGGAGATGCTATCTCAGCTGCAAAACCTGGTGCTAGACGTGAATCAGTTGAAAATTATATTAAACGTTTAGAAAATCTTGAGGCTATTGCAAATTCATTCGAAGGAATTGAAAAATCTTTTGCAATTCAAGCTGGACGTGAAATAAGAGTATTGGTTAAACCGGAAATTCTTGATGAAGATAAGATGTTATTAACTTCAAAAGAAATAATTAAGAAAATACAAGAAGAACTTGAGTATCCCGGAACAATTAAAGTTAATTTAATTAGGGAAACAAGAGTTGTTGACTATGCAAAATAGTTTTTAAATTTGAAAATAAGAATGTTTATAGAAATATGAACATTCTTTTTTTGTGTAATTTTTTTGTTGATATTATTTATCCTTTGTGTTATATTTATTATAGTTACTATTATAAGGAGTAAATTATGAAAAGAGAAAAATTATCGATTTTAGGAATTGGACCTATTTATGTGGGTATTATAATAATCTTAACAAATATTTTGGTATTTTTACAAAATAAAGGATATTTCAAAAGTGGAATTGTTCCGTTTTTAAAAATTCCTTTTATGATTATAGGTATTGTATGTATGCTTGTTGGGATTGTACTTTGGGTCAGCGCTGTTTTTCAGTCAAAAATTTCAAGAAATGTAAAAGAGATGAAGTTAGTTACAACTGGAGTTTTTGCTTTTGTTAGAAATCCAATTTACTCTGCATTTATGTTTTGTTGTTGGGGAGCTAGTTTTATTTCAAATAATTTATATTTTTTGTTTACAATTCCGCTTTATTGGGGACTTTTAACTGTTTTGGTTAAGAAAACGGAAGAGGTATGGCTTAAAGAAATTTTTGGAGATGAATATATTGCTTATTGTAAAAGAGTCAACAGATGTATTCCTTGGCTTTCTAGACATACAAAATAGGAGGTTATATGAGTAATAATTATTTTGATGAAGTGGCTAAGGTTTGGAATACTAAAGAAAGAGAAAATCGTACCTTTACTATTTATGAAAAAATGTTTAAGTATTTAGGGGAAAATCTTAAAGAAAAAACGGCTCTTGAAATAGGCTCAGGCGATGGACTTTTGGCAACTTTGTTTTCTAAAGACTTAAAAGAGGTAGATTGCATGGATATGTCTTTAAAGATGAGAGAGGAATCTTTAAAGAGAATCAATGAAATGAAAATAGAAAATATAAGTATAAATGATGAAAAATTTTTAGAAAATTCAGATAAAAAATATGATTTTATTTATAGTTTAACTGCTTTTCATCATATTGTTGATGTTGATGCAGAGCTTAAATTGTTAAAAGAACATTTAAAAGATGATGGAAAAATCATTATAATGGATTTAGATACAGTTTCTCCAGATTTTCATAAAGATTTTCCAAACTTTGACGGACATGATGGTTTTTCAAGAGCGGAAATGGAAAATTATTTCAAAAATGCAGGATTTACTCCGATTAATTATGAAATATTGTGGAATGGAAGAAATGGGGAGATTGATTTTAGAATTTTCCTAATGGAAGGGAAAATTATATAAGAATTTTAAAATAAGAATTTTAAAATAGTGAATTTAATAAATTAGATATTTTAACGCAGTGGAAAAGTTTAAATATTTGACAAATTTAATTTTATATGATAAAATACAATAAAGTGTTATTTTGAATAAAATTAATTGATATATTTATTATGGATGATTATTTTTATGAAGTGTAATAATCCTAAGAGGTATAAGAACAGAGATAAATAATTTTATTAGTTATTGTTTTAAGTTTTTTATAGTTATATTTCGAATAAAGTTAGGAGAGAAAATCATGAAAAAATTCTTAAGATATATTTTAATTATTTTAATAGCTTTTTGTTTAAATTTTAGTAATAAAACAATTTTTGCTAGTGAAAATAATGAATGTTCTCTTCAAGTTCAGAGAGGAGAGTATAGTGATGAGATTTTAGATTATATAAGAAATAATTGGGAAAATTTTTTTGGAAGAGATGAGTTAAAAAAATTTTTAGGTTCTGATATTATTGTTGGGGAACCTTATGGAATATATAGCGTTGATGAAGATAAGTTTATAGCTACTAAATTTCCTATTTATGTAAAAGGTAATTGTGTACAAGTGCTTGATGTTTTTGAAAATCCTAAAACAGGGAAATTGACATGGACTGCGAGCACAGATAAAGATTTCATGAAAGTAATAGATGATTTAAATAAAAAAACTGGGAAATATAGATTTGAGACAAAGCATAGTTCTACTGGTGGTGCTGATACTCTTGATATTGTAAAAATTGAAGAACAAGGTTTTAGAAGTTTTAAAGATGCCATATATTCTGATATAAGTAAGCCTTTGTTAAAAATAAAGGTTAGAAATATTAACGAGAAGCCCGCTTTAAGATCTTCAAATTATCCTGTAGAAAAGATTTTGCCCATGGATCCAAAAGAATCTCAAGATAATAAACCTTGGTGTGTAGCTTATGTGGTGCTAGGATTTTATCTTATGAATTTTCTAAAGATATTAGGGCTAGAGATATAATGGAATGGGTATATTGGAGTTTTTGGAATAAACCCAATTTAGATGATAAAAGTTTGTCTGATACTGATTTGATTAAATATGCAAAACATCTAGGCTCAAATCCATATTATGTTGATAGATCTCTTTATAGAGGAGAGATAATGGATTCAAATATTATGAAAACAAGAAATAGTACAATGTATGATTGGATAGATTCAATTAGAAATTTTACTTGGAATTAAATTAAAAGGTTATGCCCGCGCATAACCTTTTAAAATACTTATTTTTTTACGCCTGTAACATTAAATGTTCCGTCTTCGTTTTTATAGCCTGAAATTTTAAATTTATCATTTTCTTTTGCAAAGATTAAATCGTTTGAAACTGAAACTCCAGCGATATATATTAAATTATCTTCTTTGGTTGTAAAGTAGAAGAATGTGTTTCCTTCAATGTTTATGGCTTTTATTTCCTTAATTGTTCTTTCAACTGCAGAATTGTTATCAGCGTTAGGGTCGATTAAGTCTGCGTTTAATTTGTTGTAGTTTTTAACTACTTCGTTTATATCGCTACCGACTGCAACGCTTTGATATTTTTGTGCATCTATAAGTGCAAAAAGTTTTGTAAGTTCTGCACCATCTTTTAAGCTCATAAAATATGTCGGTCTGTTATTTAAGTTTATTAGAATAGGGAATGTTGAAGAATATCCTTTTTCTTGAACGCTACCCTTTGCACTTTCCATAACTGAAAATTCTTCTGCTGATGAAACAGGATAGAATTTTGTTTCCTTCGTTCTCATATTTACAAGTACAAAACCTATATTTGATTTGTCGGAAAGAACGGAAGTTATACCTGTATAGAAATAAATATCTTCTCCGATAGAAAGATAATTATATCCTTTAGTCGGCTTTGTAACACCTGTTTGCTTTATATATTTATTTATAAAACCATTTTTGTAAACACCGTTATAAGTTAATTGTTCTTCAATCATTTCTGCAGGATAAACTCTATCCACCCAAGCAGGAACATCTTTTTTATCATATTCCTTAATTTCTCCGGAATTTGCATCTACGATTAAAACCTTGTTAACATCCATACCTCCTACTAAATTAATTGTAGGTTTAAGAACGGATGCAACCCAGAAAGGATTGCCTTCATCATCTATTTCAAAATTTATTTCTCCGATTATATAAGTCGGTCTTTTAAGACGAATATGTCTTTTTATATTTCTATTAAATTTATCTGAAAAACTGTAAAAAATAGGCTTTTCAAGTTTTACAAGTTTTGTATCTTGACTTGCCATATCAACAGAAACATAGTGTCCAAGACCCTTTGATTGGTTTACAAACCATTTAACAATTCCCGAATAAGTAAGAGGAGTTACTCTAAAAGGCTTGCCCTTAATATTTATTTGTGGATATGTCGGATCAATGTCGTATTGTGAAACTAAATCTCCACCGATTTCTCCAAGTTTTCTTGAGCCCAATCTTTCGGCAGTTGATTTGTCAACAACCGGAATTTGATTAAAGTTTATAGGCTTTACGTCGTCTTTAAAAATTCCTTCTTGTTTGTTTATTAGAGCAGAATATTTTTTCGCATTAAAAACCGGAGAAGATATTAAAAATGCAAAACCATAAAATCCTACCGATATTCCCAAAACATATAGTAAAATTTTTCTAAGACTTTTACTAAATTTATCATTTATATTTTTTATATCTTCCAACATACTTGAAAAAATAACAAAGCTAATTGCAATAATTCCAAGAAAAAAGTAAAAAGAAATATGTCTAAAATTTATTATTGGTAATGCTATATAAAAATATATAGAAGAAACCAAAATCATAAAAATCAAACTCGGTAAAAAAACAGAGCCGTTTGTTTTAACTTTTTTTCTTTGGTGAGATTGGAAAAAATTTTCTTTATTTTCAGGTTCGTTTTCTTTATCTACTTTTTCAAATTCTTCTTTGATAGAAGAAAAAAATTTATTTATAAAAAAATTCATAAAATTACCTCCTTATTTATTTTATTTGAACATATTTCCACTTTGATAAATTTAAAGAGGTAAATATGATGAAATAAATATTCTTTTACACAATAATCGTAAATTCATATTTATTTTATCATAAAGTAATAAAAAAATATATACCATATCTTTTTAAGAGTATAATTTTTTTCTTGAAAAATATTATTAAAAGTTGTATAATTTTGTTAACGACGTAAACGTCTTTAAATATAAATAAATCTTTAAATTATCTTGCTAAACTATATTTAATTGATTATTGTTTTATGAAAATAATTGTTCTTTATTGACTATTTTTAATAATAAATATCGACAAGAAGTAAAATAAATTTTGTGATGCAACTAAAATTTATAATCTTTTTTATATTTAAGTGCTTTATCTGTTCACATTTCTTTTTTTATATGTTACAATATATGTGAGAAAATTTTGGAGGAAAGTATTGAGTAGAGAAAAGATATATGTAAAGAACCATTATAGATATGATGCGATATTTATATTTTCTATTTTAGCAATGTTAATTGGATTGTTTTTTGATAGTCCTAAAGAAATTTTAGATGGTTACATTAAAATTTTACAATCACCGAGTCATTTGCTTACAGACTATATGTCAGTAGGTGGTATTGGTGCGACATTTTTGAATGCCGGAATGCTTATGTTGTTGGCATCTTTTGTTTTGTGGAGAAGAAAGCAATTATTAACAGGGCCAATCATAGCTGCTCTTTTTACACTTTTCGGATTTTCTCTTTTTGGGAAAAATTTATTTAACACAATTCCTATAACTTTTGGTGTTTATCTTTATGGTAAAATCGAGGGATTAAAATTTAATACTTTGACCATGAACAGTTTGTTTGGTACTGCTCTAGGGCCTGTTGTAAGTTATATTTGTTTTGGTATTGGATTGCCTTTTGTCAAAGGTTTTTTAATTTCGTATGCCGTTGGTATTTTGATTGGAATGGTTATTCCTGCTCTTTCAGCGTCGTTTTTACGTTTTCATCAAGGTTATAGTTTATATAATATCGGTTTTACTTGTGGTGTTATAGGACTTTTTATTCAAGGTATTTTTAAATCTTTTTATTTGGAAGTAAAAAATGTAAATATAGTTAGTAAAGGAAATCTACAAATAGCGATTATAATGTACATATTTTTCTTTATAGTTTTTGCTCTAGGTTTTTATTTAAACGGTTTTAGTTTTAAAAACTTGGGAAATCTTTTAAAGAATAGTGGTAGAGCTCCATCTGATTTTGGGAATATTTATGGTAGGGGTGTCAGTATGATTAATATGGCAACTCTTGGAATTATATATACTACCTATGTTTTACTTATGAATCAGCCTTTAAACGGTCCAATTCTTGGTGGAATTTTTACTGTTTTCGGGTTTGGAATTTTCGGTAAACATATCAAAAACGTATTGCCAATTCTAGTTGGAACATTAATTGCCTACTTTTTGAATATTTATGATCCACATAGTGTTTCTGCAACTGTTACGATTTTGTTTGCTACAAACTTAGCTCCTGTTGCAGGGGAATATGGAATATTTGCCGGAATGGTTGCCGGTTTTTGCCACGTTTCCATTGTTTCAAGTGTAGGACTTCTTCATGGAGGTTTGAATCTTTATAATAATGGTTTCTCCGGTGGATTTGTTGCCGCAACTTTAGTTCCGATTTTTGAGGCAATTAGAAATTCTAGATTTTTTGATGAAAAGGGAGAGTAATTGTTTTGAATACTATAAAATACGAAGAAAATTGTGCTAAATTAATTGTTAGTGGACTTGTTCATTACTATTTTAGTAAAAGAGTTCAAGATTTAAGAATAGATTTTAAGATAAAAAAAGATTCTTTAGTTGTTATTGCTGAAGGAAATGTTAAGATAAAGCCTGAGGACTTGGAAGAGTTAAACAGAATTTCAAATTCTGTAAGACTTCCGGAGTTTGAAAATTATTACGATACTTTAGTTGGGGTTGGTAGCACCGGTTGTGATAGTTCCAATATAGATACTTTGGGTTCTATGGTTGATGAGGCTATTGTTTCTTATTCTGAAGACGGACTATTGACGATTTTATTAGTTAGAAATTTTTAAACCTTTAATATTTGAAGGTTGTACATATTCAGTTTATTTGTCTTGCCCTTTGGGTATTAACAAATAAGCTGAGCTTAAATACTTATTATAAGGGGTAGATATATATGAAAATATTAGAGGTTAAAAATCTTCATGTTAATGTTGGAGATAAGGAAATTTTAAAAGGTATCAACTTGGATATTTTTGAGGGAAAAGTTCATGTTATTATGGGACCTAATGGTGCCGGTAAATCAACACTTACTAACTCAATTATGGCACATCCGAAGTATGAAGTTACAAGTGGAGATATAATCTTTAAAGGAGAAAATATAAATGAATTAAGGGCTGACGAAAGAGCAAAACTTGGTATGTTTATGTCTTTCCAAAATCCTGAAGAAGTTCCCGGAGTTACTGTTTCTAATTTCATTAGAGCATCAAGAATGTCAATAACAGGAGAAAAAGAAAGTGTTGTTGAATTTCAAAGAGAACTTGAAGAAAAGATGGAAAGCTTAACTATGGATACAGCTTATTCTCAAAGATATTTGAATGTCGGTTTTTCCGGTGGAGAAAAGAAAAAGGCAGAAATTTTACAAATGGTTATGTTAAATCCTTCATTTGTAATGTTAGATGAAACTGATTCAGGTCTTGATATTGATGCTGTTAGAATTGTTTCTGAAAATGTTGAAAGATTTAAAAACGAAAATAAATCTATTTTGATTATAACTCACCATAGAGCGATTTTATCAAGAATTAAACCGGATTATGTTCACGTTCTATACAATGGAAAAATAGTTAAAACATCTGACGCATCTTTGATTGATAAAATTCAAAATGAAGGTTATGCTTGGATTGAACAAGAGGTGTAGTTATGACATCAGAAAGAAAAAAAACACAAGTAGAGGAAATGGACAGAGGTGTCTATGATATAAAAAACGAGGTAAGATATTATTCAAAAACTGAAAAAGGCTTGACTCGTGATATTGTTATGCAAATTTCTAAGGAGAAAAATGAACCTGAATGGATGCTGGAATTTAGACTTAAAGCATTAGAAGTTTTTGAAAATTCTAAAAATCCAAATTGGGGACCTGATTTATCTCCTGTTGATATAAATGAAATTACAACTTACATTCGTCCTGATGCAAAGATGAGTGAAGATTGGAATGAGTTACCTGAAGATATTAAGGGGACTTTTGATGCACTTGGTATTCCTGAGGCTGAATACAAAAGAGAACTTTCAGGTGTTGGAGCTCAATATGATAGTGAAGTTGTTTACCACAGCTTAACTGAGAAAATGAAAAATCAAGGGGTTATCTATACAGATTTTGAAACAGCTGTAAGAGAATATCCTGACATAATAAAAGAATATTTTATGACTTGTATAAAACCTGAGGACCATAGATATGCTGCATTACACTATGCAGTTTGGAGTGGTGGCTCTTTCGTTTACGTTCCTAAGGGAGTAAATGTTAGTATCCCATTACAATCATATTTTAGACTTAATGCTCCTGGAGCCGGACAATTTGAACATACTTTAATTATTATTGAAGAAGGTGCATATTGCCATTTCATTGAAGGCTGTTCTGCACCAAAATACAATGTATTAAATGTTCACGCCGGTGCTGTTGAGCTTTTTGTAAAGAAAAATGCGACTTTAAGATATTCTACAATAGAAAACTGGTCAAGAAATATGTATAACTTAAATACAAAGAGAGCCATTGTTGATGAAAACGGAACTATTGAATGGGTTTCAGGTTCATTTGGCTCAAAGGTAAGCTTGTTATACCCTATGAGCGTGTTAAGAGGAGAAGGCGCAAAGAGTGAATTTACAGGAATAACTTTTGCTGGTAAAGACCAATATCTTGACACCGGAGCAAAAGTAATTCATGCAGCTCCAAGAACAAGCTCATCAATCAATTCAAAGTCTATCTCTAAAGGCGGAGGAGTTGCGATTTACAGAGGACTTGTAAGTGTTAAACCAAATTGTCCGGGATGTAAATCAACTGTAACTTGTGAATCTTTAATGTTAGACCAAGAATCTCAGTCAGATACAATTCCGGTTATAGATATTCAAACTTCAGATATTGACTTAGGACATGAGGCGAAGATTGGTAGAATTGATGATGATGTAATCTTCTACCTAATGAGTCGTGGTATTCCTGAAGAAGAGGCAAAAGCTATGATTGTTAGAGGCTTTGCTGAACCTATTGCAAAGGAATTACCTTTGGAATATGCAGTTGAAATGAATGCTTTGATTAATCTTGAACTTGAAGGAACTATTGGTTAGGGGGTATCTGTATGAGAGGAAATTTTATACCAAGTAATACTTGGAACAAGGCGAGAGTTAATAATACAGAGGTAACACTACCTAATTTAGAGCCAAAGGCTTATTCATTAATGAATTGTGAAAAGAAAAATCTTGATTTTTCTTATGAAGAATTTTCATTTTCTAAAGAATTAACTGAAACTTTAAAAGTTTTTAAAAATTTAGAAATGGATTTTGTTTCAACTAAAGATAATGCTCTAAATAAAGTTGTTGAGTTGGAATTAAATAAAGAAAATAATCAATTAGTTGATATTATAAAGATAAAGGCTTGTGAAAATTCAACTTTAAATTTAAACTTGGACTATTTTACAAAAGAAAATTTTGAAGGCTTTAGACATTCAATCATTGAAGTTGAGGCGGGAAAAAATAGTAATGTAAAAATTTGTATCTCTCAAAGATTTTCTTTAGATGTTTTGAGTATTCAAAGTGTTTACTACAAAGTTAAAGAGGGAGCAAATGTTGAATTCGTTCAAGTAGATTTAGGTGGTAGAGGAAACTATGTTTCTTATATAGGCGACCTTGTTGAAAAAGATTCAAATGTTAATGTCAGTTCAATATATTTTGGTAAGAAAGAACAAAAATTAGATTTTAATTATATTACAAATCAAAGAGGAAATTCTACAAAATACGCTTTAGTTGTTAAAGGAGCTTTAACTGATAAGGCAGAAAAAATTTGTAGAGCGACTATTGACTTCAAACGTGGCTCATCAAAGTCAAAAGGATCAGAACAAGAGTATGTAACATTACTTTCTGATGATATAAGAAATGTTGCAGTTCCAATCCTACTTTGTACTGAAGATGATGTTGAAGGACTTCATGCAGCAAGTGCAGGAAAAATTGATGAAGATATATTATTCTACATTATGAGTCGTGGATTTAGTGAGTCAGATGCTAAGAGATTAATCTTAGAATCACAATTTGCCGAAGTTATCGACTTAATAGATAATGAAGAAGTAAGAAAGAGAGTTTATACAACTTTAGCAGAAAAACTTGCGGAGGTATAATATGACTAAAACTGTTCTTGAAATTAGAAAAGATTTTCCGTATTTAAACGAAGAAAAAGTTGGTAAAAAAGTTATTTATCTTGACAATGCAGCCACAAGCCAAAAGCCACAAGCTGTTATTGATACCATAACAAATTATTACTCATATCAAAATGGAAGTCCTCACAGAGGTAGTCATTACCTTAGTATGTCTGCGACTGAAATTTATGAGGGAACTAGAAAGAAAGTTAAAAATTTTCTTAATGCAAAGAGAACTACTGAAATAATTTTTACTAAAAATGCAAGTGAGGCACTTAATTTAGTCGCTTATGCTTATGGACTTAAAAATTTACAAAAAGATGATGAAATAATGCTTAGCATTATGGAGCATCATAGTAATTTATGTACTTGGCAATTTTTAACTGAAAAAACAGGTGCTAAACTTAACTATATTTATCTTGATGAAGATTTTCAACTTGATATGAAATCTTTTGAAGAAAAAATTTCAAAAAAAGTAAAATTAGTTTGTATAACTTGTGCATCAAATGTAGTTGCTACAATGCCTGATGTTAAAAAAATCGTTGAAATTGCTCATAAAAACGGAGCAAAAGTATTGCTTGACGCATCACAAATTGTTGCACATAAAAAGCTTGATGTTCAAGAATTGGACGCAGATTTTTTAGCTTTTTCCGGACATAAAATGCTTAGTGCAATGGGAGTCGGTGTGCTTTATGGAAAATTTGAAGTTTTAAAAGAAATGAATCCATTCCTTTTTGGTGGAGATATGATAGAATATGTTTATGAAGATTATTCAACTTATCTTTTACCTGCCGGTCGGTTTGAGGCGGGAACACAAAATGTTGGGGCAGTTGCATCACTTGGAACAGCTATCGACTATTTAGAAGAAATTGGATTTGAAAATATAGAAAAGATAGAAAAAGAACTTATGGATTTTGCTTTTGAAGAAATGAAAAAGTTAGATTTTGTAAAGACTTATACTACAACAAAAGAGAATAGATGTCCTGTAATAGCTTTTAATGTAAAAGATGCACATCCTCATGATGTTTCTTCAATACTTGACAGTTTTGGAATAGCTATAAGAAGCGGACATCATTGTGCAGAGCCTTTGCATAGATATTTGAATGAAAATGCAACTTGCAGAGTAAGTTTTTCTTTCTATAATACTAGAGAAGAAGTTGAATATTTCATTGAGAAACTAAAAGAAGTAAGGAGAATATTACATCTTGGACATTAGAGAAATTTATACAGAAATAATAACAGAAGAAAGTAGAAATACTAAAAATAAGAGATACTTACAACACCCAACTCATGAAGAAAAAGGACATAATCCTAGTTGTGGAGATGAAATTACATTACAACTTGACATTGAAGACGGAATCATAAAAGATGCCTCTTATGTTGGAGTTGGTTGTGCTATTTCTCAAGCATCAACATCACTTATGATTGATTTAGTAAAAGGAAAGAGTTTAGATGAGGCAAAAGAGCTTTGTGAAACATTCTTGGCTATGATTACAGAAGGCCTTGAGGGAGATGAGCTTAGAAAGCTAAAAGATGCAATAGCTCTTCAAAATATTTCTACAATGCCTGCAAGAGTAAAATGTGCAGTTCTTGCTTGGCATACATTAAAAAATATAATAGAGGCTAACTAAATAAGGTCGTAGCTCTTTTGAGTTACGACTTTTTTGGATTGTGGAGGGTATATGAGAATTTTTTTCATATTATATTTACTTTTGGGTAGTTTGTTAAACAACTATAAATTGTTGATTTTTATAATTTTTATAATAAATTTAATATCTTTTACAATATTTTATATTGATAAAAGAAAAGCTATAAAAGGCAAGAATAGAATTTCAGAAAATAGCTTATTGTTATCAGCCTTTTTGTTCGGTTCTATTGGTGCTTTTCTATCCATGCAAATATTTAGACATAAAACTAAAAAGATAAAATTTAGGATTTTAGTACCACTATTTTTTGTGGTGAAAGTATTGATTTTATATCATTTATATAAAATTCTTTTGTAGAAAAGATATATAATATTATTTTAAAATAGAAAAAATATTTAAACTGTTATAAATTTTTATAGCAGTTTTTTTGTTTGTCTAAATATAACTGAATATTTTAAAATATTTTTTTGTAAAAGTCAATTTTTTTTGTAAAAAGGTATTTACATTTTGTAAAAAATCTGGTAAAATTTAAAGATAATAATGTAATAGTGGGATAATATGTATTTTTATCTTTTTTAATTTTTCAAAGGGGTGAAGTTTTATGACACATACTGAAAAGTATGGAATCACAGAAAGGGTTAGTTACTCAAAGATTCAAAATGTTTTGGATCTTCCAAACTTAATTGCTATTCAAACTGAGAGTTATGATTGGTTTATTAAGCAAGGTATTAGAGATGTTTTTGACGATGTTAGTCCAATCAGAGATTATTCTGAGGCTATGAAGTTGGAATTTTTAAATTATCGTTTAGAAAACGCTCCAAAATATTCGGAACAAGAATGTAAGGATAGGGATATGAACTATTCTACACTTCTAAAGGTTGATGTTCGTTTGACAAATAATAATACCGGAGAAGTTAAGGAACAAGAAGTTTTTATGGGTGAAATTCCTTTGATGACTGACAATGGAACTTTTATCATCAATGGTGCTGAAAGAGTTATTGTAAGTCAGCTTGTTAGAAGTCCGGGTGTTTATTACGGGGAAGAAATTGATAAGTCTGGTAATAAACTATTTTCTTCAACAGTTATTCCTAATAGAGGTGCTTGGTTAGAATATGATACTGATACTAATGGTGTTGTTAGTGTTCGTATCGACAGAACTAGAAAATTACCTATAACAACTATGATTAGAGCGTTGTTATATGAAACAAATGAAGAAATGATTGAAAACTTCGGAGATATTAAAGAACTTCATACTACTTTGGAAAAAGATATATCAAAGAGTTATCAAGAGGCTATTCTTGAAATTTATAGAAAGTTAAAACCGGGAGACCCGGCAACTGTTGAAAGTGGAGAAAGTTTATTACATAATTTACTTTTTGACCCAAGAAGATATGACCTTGCAAAAGTTGGTAGATATAAATTCAATAAGAAATTAGCTTTAAAAAATAGATTAGTTGGAACTGTTTTAGCTGAAGATATTTTTAAGACAGATAAATTCGGCGAAATGGAAAAGATTGCAAGTGTTGGAGAATATATTTCAGAAGAACTTGCTGAAAAAATTGAAAATGCAGGATATAAGAGAGTTCACGTTAAGGTTGAGGACAAGAAAATTATCGTAACTGGTAACCACTTTGTTGATATTAGTGCGTTTGAATTAGGTTTTGATATTAAATGTAACGGACTTTCAGAAAAAATTTACTATCCTGTTATGATGGAAATTTTAGAGTCTGCATCAGAATATGAAGGCGAAGAATATGAAACACAAGTTAAGAGAGCTGTTAGAAATAGAGTTAAAGAACTTTCTCCAACTCATATAACTCGTGATGATATTGAGGCTACTGTAAGTTATGAATTTAACTTATTCTATGGTCTTGGAATTTGTGATGATATTGACCATTTAGGAAATAGAAGAGTTAGAGCTGTTGGAGAGCTTTTACAAAATCAATTTAGAATTGGTTTGTCAAGAATGGAAAGAGTTGTTAGAGAAAGAATGTCAACTCAAGACCCTGACTTAGCAACTCCACAAGGTTTAATCAATATTAGACCGCTTGTTGCTTCTTTAAAAGAGTTCTTTGGTTCTTCACAGTTATCACAATTTATGGACCAAAACAATCCACTTGCAGAACTTACTCATAAGAGAAGATTATCAGCATTAGGACCTGGAGGTCTTAGCAGAGATAGAGCAGGATACGAAGTTAGAGACGTTCATGAAAGCCACTACGGAAGAATTTGTCCGATAGAAACTCCTGAAGGTCCAAATATCGGTCTTATTACTTCTCTTACAACTTATGCAAGAGTTGACGAATATGGATTTATAGAAACTCCATATCGTGTTGTAAATGACGGAATTGCTACAAAGGATATTGTTTATTTAACTGCAGATGAAGAAGATGAAGTTATTATTGCTCAAGCTAATGAGCCACTTGATGAAAATGGTCGTTTTGTAAACGAAAGAGTTAGTGGTCGTGGTATTAATGGCGAAAATGATATTTATCCAAGAGATATGATTCAACTTATGGACGTTTCTCCACAACAAATTGTATCTGTAGGTACTGCAATGATTCCTTTCCTTGAAAATGACGATGCGACTCGTGCGTTGATGGGTTCTAACATGCAAAGACAAGCAGTGCCACTACTTGTTACTGAGGCTCCTGTTGTAGGAACTGGTATTGAGTATAAAGCTGCAAGAGATAGTGGTGTTGTTATTATTGCTAAAAATTCAGGAATTGTTACTAAAGTTGATAGTGATGAAATTCATATAAAAAGAGATTTAGATAATGTTGTTGATAAGTATAGATTACTTAAATTCAAACGTTCAAACCAAGGTACAACAATTAACCAAAGACCTATTGTAAATGAAAATGATAGAATTAAAGCTGGAGATATCATTGCTGATGGTCCTTCAACTGAAAATGGAGAAATTGCACTTGGTAAAAATATTTTAATGGCATTCATGAACTGGGAAGGTTATAACTACGAAGATGCGATGCTGTTAAATGAACAACTTGTTATAGATGATGTTTTAACTTCATTGCATATTGAAGAACATGAATGTGAGGCTCGTGAAATTAAATTAGGCTCTGAAGAAATCACAAGAGATGTTATAAATATCGGTGAAGATATGAGAAAGAACTTAGACGAAAATGGTATCATCAGAATTGGTGCTGAAGTTAATTCAGGAGATATTTTAGTTGGTAAAGTATCACCTAAGGGAGAAACTGAGTTAAGTGCCGAAGAAAGACTTTTAAGAGCAATCTTTGGAGAAAAGGCTCGTGAAGTTAGAGATACTTCTTTAAGAGTTCCTCATGGAGAAACTGGTATAGTTGTAGATGTTAAATGTTATAGCAGAAAAAATGGAGATGAATTACCACCTGGAGTAAATGAAGTAGTTAGAGTTTATGTAGCTACAAAGAGAAAGATTAATGTAGGGGATAAAATGTGTGGAAGACATGGTAACAAAGGGGTTATTTCAAGAATTATGCCTCAAGAAGATATGCCATTCTTACCTGACGGAACTCCATTACAAATAGTTCTTAATCCACTAGGGGTACCTTCTCGTATGAACATTGGACAGGTGCTTGAAGTTCATTTAGGACTTGCAGCTAAAAGACTTGGTTGGAAAGTTGCTACACCGGTATTTGACGGAGCAAGTGATATTGATGTACTTGATGCGTTAAGACTTGCAGGTTGTGATGAATCCGGAAAGATAAGACTTAGAGATGGTAGAACTGGAGATGAGTTTGACAATCCTGTAACTGTTGGTTATATGTATATGTTAAAACTTCACCACTTGGTTGATGAAAAAATTCACGCAAGGTCTATCGGACCATACTCATTAGTTACTCAACAACCACTTGGTGGTAAAGCACAATTTGGTGGACAAAGATTCGGAGAAATGGAAGTTTGGGCGCTAGAGGCGTACGGAGCAAGCCATACTCTACAAGAAATGCTTACTGTTAAGAGTGATGATATTGTAGGTAGAGTTAAGACTTATGAATCAATCGTTAAGGGTGTAAATATTCCTGAACCGGGTATTCCTGAATCATTTAAAGTTCTTATGAAAGAATTACAATCATTATGTTTAGATGTTAAACTTATTGATGAAGAGGGCGAAGAAATTAAACTTAGAGAAAATTCTGATGAAATAAAAGCTCAACTTGTTTTAAATGAAGAATATGAAAATGAAGAAGAGGAAGAAGAATTCGACTTTGATTCATTCTATGAAAAATCAAGTGGAAATGAAGAAGAATTTGACGGTTTTGACCTTAGCTTTTTAGAAGATAAAGATGAAAAAGGAAAGAACAGTCCAAAAGAAGAAAAAGAAGAAATATTTATAGAAGAAGATATTGAGGAATAACATAGAGGAAGGGAGTGAACTCCTTGTTGGAATTAAATAATTTTGATGCAATGAAGATTGGCTTGGCTTCACCTGATAAAATTAGAAGTTGGTCAAGAGGAGAAGTTAAAAAACCTGAAACCATAAATTATAGAACATTAAAACCGGAAAGAGATGGACTTTTCTGCGAAAAGATTTTTGGACCGGTTAAAGACTGGGAATGTAATTGTGGTAAATACAAGAGAATAAAATACAAGGGAAATGTATGTGAAAAATGTGGAGTTGAAATCACAAAATCTAAAGTTAGACGTGAAAGAATGGGTCATATAGAACTTGTTGCTCCGGTTTCTCATATATGGTATTTCAAAGGAATACCTTCAAGAATGGGACTTATATTAGATATGAGTCCTAGAGCACTTGAAAAAATATTATATTTTGCAAATTATGTTGTACTTGATGCAAAAGACACTGACCTTTATGTTAAACAATTATTAACTGAAGGTGAATATGGCGAGGCTTGTGAAAAATTCGGTTCTGAAAATTTCAGAGTTGGAATGGGTGCTGAGGCTGTTAAAGAACTTTTGGAAAATATTAATTTAGATGAGCTTTCAGAAGAACTTAAAAAAGGTCTTGTAGATGCAACAGGTCAAAAGAAAATTAGACTTTCAAGAAGACTTGAAGTTTGTGAGGCATTTAGAAAATCAGGAAATAGACCTGAATGGATGATTATTGATGTTGTTCCTGTAATTCCACCTGATTTAAGACCTATGGTGCAACTTGAAGGTGGAAGATTTGCAACTTCAGACTTAAATGATTTATACAGACGTGTTATAAATAGAAATAACAGACTTAAAAAACTTATCGAACTTCATGCTCCAGAAATCATTATGAGAAATGAAAAGAGAATGTTACAAGAGGCTGTGGATACATTAATTGATAATGGAAGACATGGAAAAGCTGTAACAGGAGCAGGAAATAGAGAACTTAAATCTCTATCAGATATGTTAAAAGGTAAAACAGGAAGATTCAGACAAAACTTACTTGGTAAACGTGTTGACTACTCAGGACGTTCTGTAATCGTAGTAGGGCCTGATTTGAAATTCCATCAATGTGGACTTCCAAAGAAAATGGCACTTGAATTATTCAAACCTTTCATTATGAAACAATTAGTTGAAGATGGAGTTGTTCATAATATTAAGAGTGCAAAGAAATATGTTGAAAGATTAAATTCAAATGTTTGGGATATCTTAGATAAAGTTATCAAAGACCACCCTGTACTTTTAAATAGAGCACCGACTCTTCACAGACTTGGTATTCAAGCGTTTGAACCTGTTTTAGTTGAAGGAAAAGCTATAAAATTGCATCCATTAGTTTGTACTGCATATAATGCCGACTTTGATGGCGACCAAATGGCTGTCCATTTACCTCTATCAACAGAGGCACAAGCAGAGGCAAGACTTTTGATGCTTTCAACAAATAATATTTTGGCTCCAAAAGACGGTAAGCCAATTACAACTCCTGCCCAAGATATCGTACTTGGTTCATACTATTTAACAAGTGGAACTGTTGAAGAACAAGCTGTTCGTTCATTTATGGATTATGATGAAATGTTTAAGGCTTATTCTACAAAGAATGTTAAAATTCACGATACAGTTAATGTTTTATATAGAGATGAAGAAACAGGAGAAAGTCAAATTGTAAAATCAACAGTTGGTAGATTTATCTTCAACGAACATATTCCACAAGACTTAGGTTTTGTTGATAGAAGTAAAGATAAATTCTCAATAGAAGTTGATAAACTTGTCGATAAAAAAATGCTTGGTAAAATTGTAGATAAATGTTTTAGAAAACATGGAAATATCAAGACTGCCGAAGTATTAGACTATATAAAATCAACTGGATATAAATACTCAACTATTGGGGCTATTTCAATCTCAATGAATGACGTAATTGTTCCGGAAGAAAAATGGGGAATTCTTAAAGAGGCAGAAGAAAAAATTGCAACTTATGAAGAATTATTTAAAGATGGTTTAGTTTCTGAACAAGAAAGATATGAATATGTAATCAGCGTTTGGACAAAAGCGACTGAAGATATTACAAAAATACTTGTTTCAAGACAAGACCCTACAAACAGTATCTCAATCATGGCGGACTCCGGAGCCAGAGGTAATATTAACCAAATTAGACAGTTAGCCGGTATGCGTGGACTTATGAGTTCTGCAACTGGTAGAATCGTAGAAATTCCTATCAAGGCAAACTTTAGAGAAGGTCTTTCTGTTCAAGAGTTCTTTATTTCAACTCACGGTTCAAGAAAAGGACTTTCAGATACAGCGCTTAGAACTGCCGACTCCGGTTACTTAACAAGAAGACTTGTAGATGTTTCACAAGATGTGATTGTTAGAGAAGATGATTGTTGTACTGATGAATATGTATTAGCTAAAGATTTCAAAGACGGAAATGCTGTCGTTGAAAAACTTGCAGATAGAATTGTAGGGAGATATTCATTCGAAGATGTATTAAATCCAACTACTGGAGAAATATTAATTCGTAAAAATGAAATGATTACTGAAGTTCTTGCAGAAAAAGTTGAAAAACTTGGAATTACTGAATTAAAAGTTCGTTCCGTTTTAGGTTGTAAAGCAAAACATGGTGTTTGTGCAAAATGTTATGGACGTAACCTTGCAACAGGAAATCCGGTTGATATTGGGGAGGCTGTTGGTATTATTGCTGCTCAATCAATTGGGGAACCTGGTACTCAGCTTACAATGAGAACATTCCACTCTGGCGGTATCGCTGGTGTTGGAATCACTCAAGGTCTTCCTCGTGTGGAAGAACTTTTTGAGGCAAGAAAGCCAAAAGGACTTGCATATATAACTGAAATAGACGGAACTGTAAAATTAGTTGACAATAAGAAGAGATATGATATAGTTGTAACAGCTGAAGATGGTGATGAAAGAATTTACGCTATCCCTTATGGAGCTAGAATTAAAGTTAAAGATGGAATGGAAATTAAAGCAGGTGATATGCTTACTGAAGGTTCTATAAATCCACATGATATTTTAGCTATCAAAGGACCAACTGGCGTTCAAGAATATATCACTAAAGAAGTTCAAAAAGTTTACCGTAGCCAAGGGGTAGATATCGATGATAGACATATTGAAATTATTATTAAACAAATGCTATCAAAGGTTAGAATTGATACTTCAGGAGATACTAACTTCTTAGAAGGAAGTTTAGTTCCATTTAGAGAAGTTGAGGCTGTAAACAAAGAAATGTTAAATGAAGACAAGATGGGTGCTACATTTGATAATGTACTTCTTGGTATTACAAAAGCATCTCTTGCTACTGAAAGTTTCTTATCAGCTGCATCATTCCAAGAAACAACTAGAGTTTTAACTGATGCCTCTATCAAAGGAAAAGCAGATGGTTTATTAGGATTAAAAGAAAATGTAATCTTAGGTAAACTTATCCCTGCTGGAACAGGTATGAAAGTTTATAAATCAATCGAAATTGATTATGAAACAATGGAAGAAGAAGATAGACTTATGGAAGAGGCACTTCTTGAAGAAAATAAAACTGAAGAAGTAGAAGATTCTAATGAATCTGAAGAAACAGTAAAAGAAACTGAAGAAGTAAAAGAAACTGAAGAAGTTAAAGAAGTTGAAACAGTAGAAGAATAGAATTTAAGGGTCGGAAAATTTTTCCGACTCTTTTTATAAAGTGAGGGTTAAAATGAAAAAAGCATTAATTTTAACAGCGTCATTTGGTGGTGGACATAATAAAGCCTCAAATAATATTAAAGAGAAGCTTGTTAAAAGAGGATTTGAAGTAGAAGAAATAGATTTGTTAAAAGAAATTTCTGAAAAATTGGACAGCTTGCTTGTTGGAGGATATTTAGGAATTGTAACGAAGACACCTGAAATTTATGGACTTATATACAAGGGGACAAATTTAACTACGCATCAAAATGTCTTTTCAAAACCTATTTTAAATATATTAAGTTCTAAGATATTGCCGATTTTGGAAGAAAAAAAGCCTAATGTTGTTATAGGAACTCATGTTTTTGCAATAGGGGTTATGGAGCATATAAAACAAAAAGAATATTATGATGTTCCGTTTATTTCAGTTATCACAGACTATGTAACTCACAAAATGTATTTTAGTGATTATGTAGATTATTATATAGTCGCAAGTGAATTTACTAAAAATAAAATGATTGAGGACGGAATAAAAAAAGAAAAAATTTGCGCTTTTGGAATTCCGATAGACGATAGCTTTAAAATCAGACATTATGAAAAAAAAGACGGATTTAATATTTTAACAGTATTCGGCTCTTTGGGGATAGACGATTTTTCCGATTATATTATGCCAATTTTAGATATTGCAAAAGACGTAAAGCTAACAATGGTTTGTGGTAGAAACGAAGAGTTAAAAGAAAAATTAGAAAAAAAATATAGCTTATTTATCGATGAAAACAGACTTGAAGTTTTAGGTTATACAAACGAAATAGCAAGACTTATGGAAGAAAATCAAATTTTGATTACAAAGCCGGGTGGACTTACAGTTACGGAGGCAATAATTAAAAATATTCCACTTATAATTCCTTTCTTTATTCCGGGACATGAAGAAGAAAACAAAAACTTCATTGTTGAAGAAGAAATTGGGGTTTATGCAGATGGTGTTGAATCTGTTGTAAAAGAAATAAAAAAATTCTACAAAAATAGAAGAAAAGTAGAGTATATGGCGTTAAATATGAAAGAAATTGCTGAAGGTTTTTCAGTAGATAAAATTGCAGAACTTGTTGAAGAAATAATTTAAAAACGATTGACAAAAAAACTTTATTATAGTATAATGCTTGATGGATGAAGATTTTTAGGAGGTATTTATATGAAAATTAAAAAATATTTAATTTCTGCTATGGCTATTTTATTAATGGGTTCAATGGTTGCTTGTCAATCAAAACCGGCTGAAACTAAAAAAACAGAAGAAAAGAAAGAAGACAAAAAAGAAGAAAAGAAAATGGAAAAGGCTTCTGATGAAGAAAAAAATGCTACAATCAAAGCATTAGAAGAACAAAAAGCTGTTGAATTATCAATTCCTAACTTAAAAGACTCAGATAAGAAAAGTATTGAAGAAAAATACGCTTCATTAATCTCTTCTGTAAAAGAAGATAAAATGGATAAAGCTGAAGTTATTAAATTAGGAAAAGCTGCTGAAAACTATGTAAAAAATGTTAAAGCTGCTAACGGAGAAAAAGTAGAAGAAAAAAAATAGTAATATGATATTTTTAATGAGGGCTAAGCCCTCATTTTTTTATAAAAAAATGAGATAATTGCTTATCTCATTTTGTCAAATATTTCAACTATATAATTATTTACAAGTTCCTTTGCAACAGATGAATTTATACTTCCTCTATATACTTTTAAAAGCATACTTTCAAATACACAAATTATCAAACTGTCAATCATTTCTGCTCTATCTTTAGATACAATTTTTTCTTCAACACAAGCCTGCATTAAGTTAAAACTTCTCGTTTTTATAGATTTAGATAAAAGCATTTCTCTAACAACTTTAGGATATTTTTTTACGTCTAAAGGAAAATAACTGTAATAACTTTCTACATATTGTTCTAAATCTTGTTTTAAGTTTGAAAAGAATATTGTATAATAGATTTCCGGTTTTCTAAACGCACAGTCTATGTAACATTGCCAAACTAAGAGATAGACATCTCTTGAATCTTTTGCGGATTTTATGTAACTTGGAATTCCATCTATATATTCTCTTAAATAATGCATAGATGCAAAAAATAATAAATGTTCTAAGTTGTCGAAATAATTATAAATAGTTGCACTATTATATCCTGCTATGTCAGCAACTTTTCTTATGGTTACACTTTCGTATCCATCTTTTTCTATTATATATATTGTGGCATCAACAAAGTATTTTACCATTCTAGTTTTTTGTATCATTTTTTTATCTAAAGCATTCATATTTTATCTCCTCTATGAAATATTATTTTAACATATTTTTTTAATAATATCAAATTTACGCTTTAAATACATTAAGTAAAAGTCTTTTGTGTAAATTATTTTTGCAAATTTTTGTTAATTTTATATCACGTTAAAACAAAAAATAGAAAATTAAAATTAATTTTTTAATAAAAAACTATTGCAAACGATTAAATTTTATGTTATATTTATTGCAGATTAAAAAATAATCACGATTATAAAATGATTATAGTTAAAAAATAATTGTTTTGTATCGAAAGTACATATTAGAAATTTCTGCAGATTTCTTGTGTCTTAAATTTAAAAAGTATTTTAAGAGAAATTTTTTAAAATTAAATAAGGAGAAAAAAATGAGTAAAAAAAATAATACTGTGTTTTATGCATCAATAGCATTGACGTTAGCAATCGTTTTTTGGGGCTTTTTAAGTCCATCATCATTTGAAATTGCCGGTAACGCATCTTTTAAATTCTTATCTACTAATTTTAACTGGTTTTATACTTTTACTATGACTTCATTTATTGTTTTTGCAATTTGGATTGGTTTTTTTAGTAAGTATAAAAACATAAAACTTGGTGGAGATGATTCAAAACCGGAATTTTCAAATTCATCTTGGTTCGCTATGCTATTCTCAGCAGGTATGGGAATCGGTTTAGTATTCTTTGGCATTTCTGAACCATTAAGTCATTATTTAAATCCAATGTATGGTAAGGGAATGACAGAAGAGGCAGCTAAGTTTGCTATTACAAAATCATTTTTACACTGGGGACTTCATCCTTGGGCTAACTACTGTATATTAGGTTTAGGACTTGCTTATATGCAATTTAGAAAAGGTAAACCGGGCTTAATAAGTAGTATATTTATTCCTATTTTAGGAGAAAAAGGAGCTAAGGGTCCAATAGGAAAAATAATCGACATTTTAGCTGTATTTGCAACAGCAGCAGGAATGGCTACTTCTTTAGGACTTGGAACTCAACAAATCAACAGTGGACTTAATTATATGTTCAAGATTCCTGAAACTCCAATGGTTCAAATTATCTTAGTTGTTACAATTACTTTGATTTACACTTGGACAGCAATTTCAGGGGTTGAAAAAGGAATTAAAGCTGTTTCAGACTTAAACTTAATTTTGGTTGTAGTTTTACTTGCAGGTTCGTTCTTGTTTGGGCCAACTGTTAAGATTTTAAGAACTTTTGTTGAAGGAACAGGACTTTATATTCAAAACTTCATTCAAAATTCATTAGAAGTTGGAGCTTTTGGAAAAAGTTCTTGGTTTGGAGATTGGACAGTATTCTACTGGGCATGGTGGATTGCTTGGGCTCCATTTACAGGAATCTTCATTGCAAGAATTTCTAAAGGTAGAACTATAAAAGAATTTATTGCAGGTGTTATGTTAGTGCCTACAATCGTATCGTTCATTTGGTTCTCAATTTTTGCCGGAATTGACTTTGCAACAGCCGGAGAAGTTTTACTTGAGGCAAGTAAGAGTTCAGCGACAGCATTCTTCATTGTTATGAACAATATACCACTTGGAGCTATTTTATCATTTGTTGCTATAATTCTTCTTTTCACATTCTTCATTACATCTGCAAACTCTGCAACTTTCGTTTTAGGAATGTTATCACAAGAAGGAGATTTAAACCCAACAAATACAAAGAAAACTATTTGGGGAGTTGTTCAATCAGCACTTGCACTATCACTTATGATAGGCTCAGCAAATGGATTAAAGATGCTACAAACTATATCAATTATAGCTGCATTTCCATTTGCATTTATAATGTTATTTAGTATGTATTCACTTGTAAAGGCGTTGAAAACAGACGAATTTATAATAAATAATAAACTTTAATAAAAAATAAGGAGGCTTTATATGAAATTAGAAATCGGTAATTTTCATGTTAAAGATGTAGTTTTTGGAGATAAAACTTTCTTTGAAAATGGAATTTTAACAATTAATAAAAAAGAGGCTTGTGAATTTATTTTACAAGACGAACATATCACAGAAGTTGATATAGAAATCGCAAGACCGGGGGAAGACATTAGAATTGTTCCTATTAAGGAGGCTGTTGAACCTAGAGTTAGAGTTGACGGAAGAACTTTATTCCCAGGAGTAACTGGTGAAGTTGTTCCTTGTGGAGAAGGAAAACTTCATGCGCTTAAAGGTGTAAGTGTTCTTGGTGTTGGTATGCACTGGGGAAGTTTTGGTGACGGTTTAATTGATATGTGTGGAGAAGGACAAAAATATACAATCTTCGGACAATTAATCAATATCTGTATCGTTGCCGACACTGATGAAGAGTTTGAAAGACATGAACAACAAAAGAAAAATAGAGCAATTAGATGGGCAACTCACAAATTTGCTGAATATTTAGGACAAACTGTAAAAGAATTAAATCCTGATGAAACAGAAGTTTTTGAATTTGACCCGGTTTTAAATAGAAGTGAAAAGGTAAATAGTTTGCCAAAAGTTGTTTTAGTAATGCAACCACAATCACAAATGGAAGAAATGGGATATAACGACTTAATTTATGGTTGGGATATGAACCACTTTGTACCAACATTTATGAATCCTTGCGAAGTTCTTGACGGAGCAATTATTTCAGGAAGTTTTATGCCTTGTTCATCAAAATGGTCAACTTATGACTTCCAAAACTTCCCAACAATTAGAGAACTTTACAAAGAACATGGAAAGACAATCAACTTTGTTGGAGTTATAATGTCAAACTTAAATGTTGCTTTAGACCAAAAAGAACGTTCAGCAATCATAATGTCTAATATAGCTAAATACTTAGGAGCAGAGGCTGCTATCGTAACTGAAGAAGGTTATGGTAACCCTGATACTGACTACATTAGATGTATCGTAGCTTTAGAAGATATCGGAGTTAAGACAGTAGGTATCAGTAATGAATGTACTGGACGTGATGGTGCATCACAACCACTTGTAGTTTTAGATGAAAAAGCTAATGCATTAGTTTCTTCAGGAAATGTTTCTGAATTAATTAAATTACCACCAAGAAAAAAAGTTATCGGAGAACTTGAGGCTCTTGCAAGAGATGGTTTATCAGGTGGTTGGGCATTTGACGAAATTTTAGGCTCATCAGTAAAAGAAGACGGTTCTATAATTATGGAAGATAATGCAATGTTCTGTGGAGATGCTATTGCAGGATGGTCTGTAAAAACTATGAAGGAATTTTAAGAGGTGTTAAGTATGAAAAAAGCAATTCATTATATAAATCAATTCTTTGCCGGTATTGGTGGAGAAGAAAGGGCAGATTTCAAGCCTGAATTAAAAGAAGGAAAGGTAGGCCCTGGTATTGCATTACAAGCAAAATTAGACGCTGAAATTACTCATACAGTTATTTGTGGAGATAACTATATGGGCTCTAACACACAAGATGCTATAGATGAAATCTTAGCTATGTTAGAAAATTTAGAATTTGATGTATTTATTGCAGGACCTGCATTCCAAGCCGGACGTTACGGTGTTGCTTGTGGAAATATCTGTGAGGCAGTAAAAGAAAAATTCAATGTTCCTGTTGTAACTTCAATGCATGTTGAAAACCCTGGAGTTGAAATGTTTAAACTTAAAATGCCTGTTTTTGAAGGTGGAAACTCAGCTGCTTTTGTTAAAAAAGATACAGAAAAAATGGCTCTTTATGTAAATAAATTATTAGCTGGAGAAGAAACTAAAGGTGCTAAAGCTGAAGGTTACTTTGAAAGAGGAATCAGACACCAAGTTTGGTTAGAAGAACCAGTTTCAGCATCAAGACGTGGAGTTGATATGTTACTTAAGAAAATTGCAGGAGAAGAATATGTTACAGAACTTCCAATTCCTAAAAAAGATTTAGTACCAATAGCAAGTCCATTAAAAGATTTAAAGAAAGCTAAAATCGCCGTATTAAATACAGGTGGTATCGTTCCTGTTGATAACCCTGATAGAATTCAGTCTGCATCAGCTACAAGATGGGGACGTTATGACTGTTCATCAATGGAAAGATTAAAAGGTGGCGAGTTTAAAACAATCCATGCCGGATTTGACCCTGCAGCTGCAGATGCTGACCCTAATGTAATCGTTCCTTGGGACGTATTAGTTGACCTTAAAAATGAAGGAGTTTTTGGAGAACTACATGAATATTTCTATTCAACAGTAGGAACAGGAACTACACAAGCAGAAGCAAAGAGAATGGGACAAGAAATGTTAGCTAAACTTCAAGAGGCTGGAGTTGACGGTTGTATCATGGTTTCTACTTGAGGTACTTGTACACGTTGCGGTGCAACGATAGTAAAAGAAATCGAAAAGGCGGGAATCCCTATCGTACAAATGTGTAACTTAGTTCCAGTTGCAATGACAGTTGGCACAAACAGAATTGTTCCAACAATCTCAATTCCTTATCCACTAGGAGACCCTAGTACAAGTAAGGAAGAACAATACAAATTACGTTATTCAAGAACAAAATTAGCTTTAGAATCATTAGCTACTGATGTTCAAGAACAAACAGTGTTCAAATAAATTTAAAGACTCTTTCACTTCCTTAGCTTTGCTATAAGAGTCAAAATTTTTAAATCTACTTCCCAACAAAATAGTTGGGAAGGGATTTGAAAGATAAAAAATATTTTTGTATATAAATAATATTTACATACAATGGTATAAAGGAAGTACATTAAAATAGTATTTGAATTTTAAATTAATTTAAATAGATATAATCACACTAATAACAGACCTTACAACTAGAACGCAAATACCATACTTAAAATTTATTAGGAAGATATGCTATGTAAAATTTTTACATAGCTATTTTTTTGCTTTAAATTTTGTTTATATTTTTAAGGTTGTTTTAAGGTTAGGGGTTTATAATATACGAGGTCGCTTTTGTGACAAAAATATTTTAGGGGGTAGATTATATGAAAATTATATCTAGAGAAAATGCAAATACAAAACAAAAATATCTTTCCAGAAAATTATCAGTTGGATTGGTATCAGTATTGTGTGGATTTGCATTTGCTTTTGGTGCACAACAAACTAATGCACAAGTCTATAGTATTTCAGATTTAAGAACTGAAATTGAACAAAAAGCCGATGAGGCAGTTAAGAACAAAAAAATATCACAAAATGATGCTAATGCAATTAAAAACGCATCAAAGATGATGAGATCAGAATATGCTTTAAAGAACTTATTAAATAAGCTTCAAACTCCAAGAGTAACAACACCTGCTAAGGTAAAAACTCCGGAACAAATTAAAGCTGAAAGATTAGAAAGATATAAAAATGAAGTTGTTTCTATGATTTCAAAAACTCATCTTGACAACGAAACAAGAAACAGATTAGCTGACGAAGTAAAAAAAGCACAAAGTGTTGAACAAGTTAGGGCAATTCTTGAAAGAGCCAGAACACAATCAGAAGATGCATTTACTAAAAAAGAAAAGCAAAATAAAGAACTTTTTGCTTTAAAAGAAGAAGTTAGAAGCTTATTACAAAAATTAGAAGAAAAGCAAGCGATTAGTAAAGAAGATGCTAACGGAGTTAGATCTGCATTAAGAATGATGAATTCAAAAGCTGCAGTTCAAAGAATGCTTAGCATGCTTAACAATGTTAAGTCTAAATAAAATTTTAGATAAATTATTTAATACCGATTTTTGGGGAGAGTTTTGTATTAAAGAGAAAGAAAAGCTGTTTATAATTAGTTTATAACAGCTTTTTTTGTTGAAAAACTTTTTTATTACATTAATTTGCTTATAATAAAGGAATTGTGATATAATATAGGTTGATTAATTGTAAATTTAAAAGGAGAGATATATTTTGTTTGATAAATTAGAATTATTAATTGAAAAATTTGAGGAGCTTGAAAGAAAGATTATAGACCCTGAAATTATGAAAGATATGAATGTTTGGCAAAAACTTGCTAAAGAGCATGGAGATATGAAACCAATCATTGAAAAGTATAAAGAATATTCTAAACATAAAAAAGAACTTGAAGAAAACAAGGAAATGTTAAGAGAAGGCTTAGATGAGGATATGAAAGAGCTTGTTAAGGAAGAAATTTCGATGCTTGAAGAATCTATCGAAAGCGAAGAACAAGAATTAAAAATCCTATTGTTACCTAAAGACCCTAATGATGATAAGAACGTATTTATGGAAGTTAGAGCTGGTACAGGTGGAGATGAGGCAGGACTTTTCGCTGAGGACCTTTTAAGAATGTATAGAATGTTTGCTGATAAACAAAGATGGAAAACTGAAATAATGAGTATTTCCGAACAAGGTGTCGGAGGTATCAAAGAAGTAGTTTTCTTAGTTAAAGGTCAAGGAGCATATTCAAAGTTAAAATATGAAAGTGGAGTTCACAGAGTTCAACGTGTTCCTGCTACTGAATCAAGTGGTAGAATTCACACTTCTGCTGCAACTGTTGCAGTTTTACCTGAAGTTGAAGATGTTGACGTTGTAATAAATCAAAATGACCTTAGAATTGACGTTTATAGAGCAAGTGGTAACGGTGGACAATGTGTAAATACAACAGACTCTGCAGTAAGAATTACACATATACCGACAGGACTTGTTGTTACTTGTCAAGATGAAAAATCACAACTTAAAAATAAAGATAAAGCAATGAAAATCTTGAAGTCAAGATTATATGAAAAATACCAAGAAGAACAAAATAAAGATATTGCTGATGCAAGAAAATCACAAATAGGTTCAGGAGATAGGTCTGAAAGAATTAGAACATACAACTTTCCACAAGGAAGAGTTACAGACCACAGAATCAATATGACTATTTATCAATTAGACAGTTTCTTAAACGGAGATATTTCTGATATGATAGATGCATTAATTACAAGCGACCAAGCAAAGAAGATGCTTGCGATTACGGAGTAGCCAGTGAATTCTAATTTACAAAATAAGTTAGTAAAATTTGGTGTTTTTCTTGCACTTTATACCTTTGGGATATTTGTGTTTTTTAATTTTGCTTTTTCTAAAAAAGAAATTAAAGTTGATGTAACAAAAAAAGAAGAAACTACAACCAAAACAGACACAACTTTAAATGCAAATGGAATAGATGTAAAAAAGCTGTCAACTAAAGTTAATGGTGGAAATAAAATTAATCTTTTGAACGAAAAGATTATTCGTGACGGGTTAAAAAATACCACTGATAAAGACATTAAAGAAATTTTAAAAAGCGAAAATAAACTTAGTATCGGATATTTAGCTTTGCTTTACAGAAATCCATCTGCTAAACTTTTTGTAAAAGATAAATTAGAAAATAAAGTTATAGATAATTTTACCGGAGAAAGTGTTGACTTTAAAAGAAGTATTCCATACTATTTACAATGGGATAGACGTTGGGGACAAAAAAAATATACTGATGAAAATATAGCGATAAATGGTTGTGGACCAACTTGTATGGCTATGGTAGTTTCAGGACTTTCAAAAGATAATTCCATTACGCCTGTTGAACTTGCAAAGTATGAAGAATATGCAGAGGGAGCAGGTACTGGTTGGAAATATTTTACTGAAGTTCCTAAAAAATATGGACTAACAGTAAAAGAAGTAGGAAATGATGAACAAGTTTATAAAAACGAATTAAAAAGTGGAAGACCGATAATTGTTAATGTTGGTAAAGGAGATTTTTCAACAATCGGACATTATATTGTATTAGTTGGGGTTGATAAACAAGGGAATTTTATAATAAATGACCCGAACAGTCCACAAAATACAAATGATACATGGACTTTCGAAAGATTAAAACCACAGATAAAAAATGCATGGTCTTTTAGTAAGGGAGATTAGATTTGAATTTTTTAGAAAGATTTTTAGATTTTATAGTTTATTTCTTTAGGTCTGAACCTGAAGGACGAGATATAGTAAAATATGGAACAACACATATTTCACTCGTTTTGATTGCCTTTATAGGTGCAATTTTGATTTATAGACATAGAGATACATTTAAAAATAGCAATAAAAATATTTTAAAGATTTTTGTGATTATACTATTTTTACAACAATTTATATTATATGCTTGGTATTTAACAAGTGGCTCATTTTCAATAGAAACAAGCCTACCGTTATATGATTGTAGAGTTGCGATTATATGCTTGATATATGGAGTGTTTTTTGATAGCAACAAAGCTAAAAGAATCGGAATTTATTTAGGTTTTGTAGGCTCAATAGTTGCATTATTATCTCCAGAGCTGGATAAATTTATATTCCCACATTATACTTGGATAAGTTTCTTTGTCGGACATATATTCTTGCTTTGGGTAAGCTGTTATATATTCTTTGTTGAAGAAATAGAAATTTCATTCCAAAAATATATGGAAGTTTTTGTGTTTACGAATATTTTACACATAGCTATAATAATCTTTAACAACTTTACAAATTGCAATTATGCATTCCTATCAGAACCACCAATCTTTAAAGAAGTGGCTTGTAAATTGCACCCAATCACATATATATCAATTATGATGATAATATTGAATTTTTCGCTCTACCTAGTACATTCCTACTTTATGAAATCAAGAGATGGAAAATTTAAAATAATAAACAAAAAAGTTGAGAATTAGATGTTTATTGATTATTGTTTAGATAATTTAAAATATAATATTAATTTTAAAAAAGTGATTTGTTTTAAAATCACTTTTTTAATGAAAAATAATTCTTAAATTATGAAAAAATCTCAATTTATGTTATACTATAGAGTGATATTTTATATTTTTAAAAAGGAGTTTTATTATGAAAAATTTATATTTACTATATGGAGGAAAGAGTGCAGAACACGAAATTTCTGTGTTGACTGCAAAGTCCGTTATAAATAATTTAGATAGAAATAAGTACAAAATATTTCCTATTTATGTCGATAAATGTGGTCGTTGGAATTATTTAGGAGAAAATACAAAAAATATTGAAAATGAAAGTGAAATTGTACTTGAAGGAAGTGGGGCTGTTTGTGATTCTATTTCAAAGTTTTTTGCAAATGACTTTGTAAATGAAAATGCAATTTTCTTCCCTGCAATGCATGGAACTTTTTCAGAGGACGGAACTATTCAAGGCTTTTTCGATATAATGGATATTGCTTATGTTGGAAATAATGTTTTATCTTCTGCTGTTTGTATGGATAAGGGAACTGCGAATGATGTTTTTGCAGGTAATGGAATTTTACAACCTGAATATTATTTGGTTACAAAGTATGAGTTTGATAAAGATAAAGATGCACAAATAAAAAATATTTTAGAAAAAATTGGAGAAGTTTCTTTTGTTAAGCCTTGTAATGCTGGTTCAAGTGTAGGTGTTACAAAGGTAAACAAAAAGGAAGAAATAGAATCAGCTTTGATTGAAGCATTTAAGTTTGATACTAGAGTTTTGGTTGAAGAGGCAGTTGTTGGAGATGAACTTCAAGTTTTAGTTATGGGAAATAATGTTTTAAAAGCAAGTTTGCCAGGTGGAGTTAAGGTTACTCGTGAGTTTTTTGACTATGAGGCAAAATATTTAGATGAAACAACTGACCATATTATTCCTTGGGATTTATCAGAAGAAGAAATTAAAGAAATTCAATCCGTTGCAAAGAGAGCTTATGCTGTTACAAACTGTAAGGGATTTGCAAGAGTTGATATTTTTGTTAGAGATTCTGACAGAAAAATGCTTGTAAATGAAATTAATACAATTCCGGGAATGACTTCTGTTTCTATGGCTCCGGCAATGTATATGAAAACTTTTGATAAAACTTATAGTGATTTTTTAGATGAGTTAATCGAACTTGCGATTGAAAATAAAAAAGAAAAAGATTCTTTGACTACAAATAGGGGGTAATTATGTTAAAAGCAACTTTGGAAACTATCGCTAAAATAGTTGGTGGAAATTTAGTTACTACAAGTATGAAAGATGTAATAGTAGAGGGAGTTTCAACAGATACTCGTGATATAAAACTTCACAATCTTTTTATTCCACTTGTTGGAGCAAAGTATGACGGACATACTTTTACTTTTGATGCTATAAAAAAAGGTGCGATTGCAACTTTGTGGGATAAAAATCATCCAACTCCTTATCTTGACGCAGGAATTATTGTTGTTGATGATACTTTAAAGGCTTATCAAAAACTTGCAAATAGCTATTTAAAGGCTACAAAGTCTAAGGTTATCGGAATAACTGGCTCAAATGGAAAAACTGGAACAAAAGATATTTTAGCATCAATTTTAGAAGAAAATTTTAGAGTTCATAAGACTGCAAAAAATCTTAATAATGAAATTGGTGTTCCAAAGACTATTATGGAAATGGACTTGGACGATGAGGCTATTGTTTTGGAAATGGGAATGGAACGTTTCGGAGAAATTAGTGTTCTTACAAATATTGCCAATCCGGATATAGCCGTTATTACTAATATTGGCGATAGCCATTTGTTAGAGCTTGGAACAAAGGAAAATATTGCAAGAGCAAAGTTTGAAATTTTAGAGGGATTAAAGCCTGACGGAATTTTCATTTTTAATAATGATGATGATATTTTAAGAAAAGTTATAAGAGAATATTCAATTCCTCAAAGGATAATAAAGATTGGAACGAGAGAAGATTCAGACGTAATCATTAGACCAATTCGTTCAGACGAATCGGGAAGTAGTTTTTCAATAGGGGAATATGCTTATAGTATTCCATTCATAGGTAAACACCAAATCTACAATGTTTCGGTTGCAATAACTATTGCCGGACTTTTGGGTATGGACTATGCAAGTATTGTAAAAGGACTTTCAAAAGTAAAACTTACAGGAATGAGAATGGAATTAATGCATTTGCCAAGTTTTGACGTTTTGAACGATTGTTATAAGTCAAATCCACAAAGTTTGATGTCTTGTATCGAAACTGTCTATACTATGAAAGGATATAAAAATAAGATTTTAATTCTTTCCGATATGTTGGAGCTTGGAGAAAATGAAGAAAAATTACATTTTAATGTAGGCGAAAAAATTGATAGAGATAGAATTGATTATGTAATTTGTGTTGGGGATTTGGCAAAAGAAATTTACAATGGAGCAAATAGAAATTTCAATGTAAAAAATCTTTTCTACTTTGAAACTAAAGGCGAAGTTATCGAAAAAGTTAGGGAAATTATTTCAGAAGATACTTTGATTATGGTTAAAGGTAGCAGAGGAATGAAACTTGAAGAAATTATTGAAAAATTAAAGGAGATTTAAGATGAATAAGGAAAGACTTTTAGATACATTTTTAGATTTGGTAAAAATTTATTCTCCGTCAAGAAATGAAATAAATGTTATGAAGTATGTAGTAGAAAGATTGGAAAAACTTGGGGTTAAATACATTTTACATGACCATTCAAGTGAATATGGTGGAAATACTCCGGTAATTATCGCAAAACTTGAAAAAAATTCTGATGATGAAAGTTTAAAACCTATTTCTCTTTCTGCTCATATTGATGTTGTTGAACCTTCAAAAGATTTGGACGTTTATGTTGAGGACGGACTTGTTAAAACTAGAACTGCTACAACTTTAGGAGGAGATGATAAGGGTGGAGTTGCAATTATTTTAGAAACTTTTGAATCTTTGGTTGAAAGCAATTTACCACATAGCGATGTCTTTGCTGTTATAACTCCTTCTGAAGAAGTTGGACTTTTGGGTGCAAAGTCAATTAAATGGGAAGAAATTCCAAAAGATTTTATGCCGTCAAAGGATATGCTTGTTCTTGATAATGGTGGTGGCTGTGATACTGTCGCAGTTGAAGGACCTTGTATGTATAAGATAAATGTGCATTATGAGGGACTTTCTTCTCACGCAGGGATAGAGCCTGAAAAAGGTAGAAGTGCCATTGTTGCAATGAGTAATGCTATTTCAAAGATGAAGATAGGAAGAATTAACGACCATACAACTTCAAATATCGGTAGTATTGTTTCTGAATTTCCTACAAATGTCGTTCCGAAAGATTGTAAAATCAGAATGGAAGTTAGATGTTTGAATGAAGATGAGGCAAAAGAAAATGTTGATAATTATGTAAATATTTTTGAAGAAACTGCAAAAGACTTTGAAGTTAAATGCGATATTAACATAGAATACGATTATCCACCACTAAAACAAATTGACGGAAATATTTTGCTTAATAGAGTTTTGGACGCTTATAAAAAAGTTGGTGTTAAATCAAGACCAATTAAAATTGGTGGAGGTTGCGACGGTAATATTTACTTGAAAAATGGATTTAATTCTGTGATTTTAGGCGTTGGAATGTATAAGATTCATACAATAGAAGAATATTTAGTAATTGCTGATATGGAAAAAACTTTAGAGGCAGTTTTAGAGTTTATTACGAAGTAATAATTTTACTTTTTAATTGTAAAAATATAAGTACAAAAAATAGGAGACGATATGTATAAAGGATATAAATTAATACAAGAAAAACATATTAAAGATGTGAATTCTGATTGTGTTTTACTTGAACACGAGAAAACCGGAGCAAAAGTTTTTTTGATGAAAAACGATGATGATAATAAAACTTTTGGGATTGGTTTTAAAACTCTTCCTAAGGATAACACAGGAATTTGCCATATAATTGAGCATAGTGTTTTGTCCGGCTCAAGAAAATTTCAAACTAAAGAGCCTTTTATGGATATGGTAAAGATTAGTATGGCTACATTTTTAAATGCTCTAACTTTTCCAGATAAGACGATTTATCCCGTTTCAAGTAGAAACGAAAAAGATTTTAAAAATTTAATGGACGTTTATATGGACGCTGTTTTTTATCCTGTAATGAAAAAGGATAGAAGAATATTTATGCAAGAGGGTTGGCATTATGAGCTTGAAAATGCTGAAGATGAACTTAATATAAAAGGTGTAGTTTATAATGAAATGAAAGGTGCATATTCTGTCCCTGAAACAACTCTTTATTACAGAGTAAACAATGCACTTTGTCCTGATACCGTTTATGCTATGGAATCAGGTGGAGAGCCTTATGAAATTCCAAATTTGACTTATGAAAATTTTTGTGATTTCCATTCAAGATATTATCACCCTTCAAATTCATATATTTATTTATATGGCGATTGTGATATGGAGGAAAGACTTGAGTTTTTAGACAGAGAATATCTTTCAAACTTTGAAAAAGAAAAAATAGATAATTTTGAGGGAAGTCAAAAGCCTTTTGAAAATACAAAAAATGTTTTTGATGAATATTCCGTTTCAAAAGATGAAGATACTAAAAATAAAACATTTTTAGCTTATTCTTCTTGTTTCGGCGAAAGCAACGGACTAAAAGACGGAATAATCGAAAAGTTATTATCTGAAATTTTAGTTGATATGCAAGGTGCATATCTTAAAGAGGCATTACTTAAAGCAAATATTTGTGAAGATGTATCTTCAATTTCAATGGAATCTACAAAATTTTCAAGTTTTGGAGTTTATGTTATAAATTCTGAAAGAGAATATTTAGATAAATTTAAAGAAATTGTTGAAAATGTATTAAGAGAAGTTGTTAAAAATGGAATTGGAAAAGAAAAGTTAATTGCTGTTTTAAATAGAACAGAGTTTTCTATAAGAGAACTTTTGAATTCTACAACTGCCGGAGTTGAATATTTCTTTAGTATTTTTGATACTTGGTTATATGGTGGTAGTCCTATGGATTCACTTACTTTTGATGAGGCATTATCAGAAATTAGAGAAGATATTTTAAATAACAGATTGTTGGAAAGAGTTATCGAAGAAAAGATTTTGAATAACAATCATAAAGCATTCATTGTTCTTTCTCCAAGTGCTGGACTTAATGACAAAAAAGATTTAGCCCAAAAAGAATGGTTAAAGAGATATAAAGACTCTTTAAGTAAAATTCAAATCGAAAAAATAATTGAAAATACAAAGAATTTAATTGAATATCAACAAACGGAAAGTACTGAAGAACAAAAGGCGACTATTCCAAAACTAAAAATAGAAGATATTGATAAGGAAACATTAAAAATTCCAAACGAAGTTGAAAAAATTGAAGATATAACAGTTTTAAAACATAATATTTTCACTTCAGGAATTAATTATGTCGATATTTGTTTCGACTTAAAACATATTTCAAAAGATGAAATTGTATATCTTTCACTTGTTGAAAATTTACTTAAATCTTTGGATAAAAAATCAATGACTTACAAAGATTTTTCAGTTGAAACATTCTTACGTTGTGGTGGAGTTTCAACGTCTATTACAACTTTGACTAATGCGAAAAATAGGGAAAAATTTGTTCCTAAATTTGTTGTCAGTGTAAAATTCTTAGGCGAAAAACTAAAAGAAACGGTTGAACTTTTAAAAGTTTTATTAAAAGAAACAATTTTTACAGATAAGAACAGAATCAAAGAAGAAGTTTTGTCTATCAAGGGAGAATTGGAGCAAGATGTTCTTGGTGCAGGTCATATGTATGGAATAAATAGAGCAAAATCATATTTTTCAAATAAGGCTTGTTATGATGAAAGATTTAAAGGGCTTGATTATTTGAAATTTATTCAAGATTTGGCTGAAAATTTTGATGACAGAATTGATAATGTTCTAGAAAAAATGAAATTTGTTTACAATAGAATGTTTAAACAAAACGAAACTATTGTAAATATAACCACAACAGAAGAAAACTTTGAAGAAATCAAAAAAGCATTTGTTGAATGTGTAAAAGAATTCCCAAGATTTGAGGATATTTCTTATGATTTCACATTTGAAAGAGAAAATTTAAAAGAGGGAATTGCAACTTCTTCTGATGTAAATTACGTTACATTTGCAGGAGATTTGAAAAAGTTAGGCATTGAATACTCCGGAAGTTTTTCACTTTTATCAAAAATTTTAAGCACAACTCATATGCACAATAATATTAGAGCGATTGGTGGAGCTTATGGAGCAGGACTTAGCATAACTCGTGATAGTGAAATGTTGATGTTCAGTTACAGAGACCCTAACTTGAAATCTACGAAAGAAACATTTAATTCCGTTGGAAAATATGTTTCAGAAATGGAAATAACAGAAGAAGAATTGGAAAGTTTCAAAATTTCATTGGTAAAAGATTTCAATCCATTGCTTACTCCAAAACACAAAGGATATACTTCAATGGTTATGTATATAACCGGTTCAGATGAAAAAGAATTGGAATTATATTTAGGACAACTTTTAAATACAAAATTGGAAGATTTAAGAGAACTTGGAAAAGTAATTGACGAAGTATTAAGTCAAGATGGATTTGTTGTAGTTGGAAATACAAACAAAATAAAAGAAAATTCAAAAGAATTTAAAAATATCGTAGTTTTGAAAAAGTAATTTTAGGCACTGTTTAAGCAGTGCCTTCATAGTGCAGACAAAACTAATGCTTTGTCTGCACTCTGAGGCTATGTTTAACATAGTCTTTTTTAATTGAATAATATTTTTTTATTATACAAATTTTTATGTATTAATCTACTTTTTGTTATAAGGTAAAACTATTTCATAAACTTTGCTAATAAATAGCTTGTTTTCCATAAATAATTAATATAAATGAAATATTGACTTAATTTATTAATATGATATAATTGAGTTGGTCAAAAATATGTGAAATACTAAATAAGATTAATACATAAATTAACAAAGTTTTTGACCAGATATTATTTGGAGGTTATTTATTAAAAAAGAAGTATAGGACTTTTATTGATGTCCGTATTAGTTTTGTCTGCTTGTGGACAAACTGCAAAGAGAGCTGATATCAATACAGCGAAGAAAACAAAAGAAAAGAAAGCGACTATGACTATTGCCGATGTTGATTTGAATGCAAAAGATTTATAAGAACAATGGAAAAAGGAACCACGTTATGGCTCCAAGACCTGGTATTATTAAGGAAGACATAAAGATTGATATGGAATATCCAAGAAATAGAAATAGTGATGAATTCATCGAACATAGAAAGCATATATTAGACGTATTAAATTTTACAACTTAGCGTTTTCATATAATATTCCGATATAAGCAAAAAGGATGGGTTCGTTAGTGGCTCGTCTTTTTTGTTTATGATAAATTTCAAATAGAGAAAGGAGAAACGAAATGAAAGAAGAAAATATTAAACTTCCGAGTAATTTTGACGATTTCAATGAAACCAAAAAAAATGGATTTTTAAAGATGAAAGAATTAAAAGAATCCGGTAAAAAAGTTGCAGGCATTTTTTGTACATATACTCCTCAAGAAATAATCTATGCAGGAGGACTTATTCCGGTTAGTTTATGTGCCACAACAGAAGATTCTATAAAATATGCAGAAAGAGATTTACCAAAGAACTTATGTCCGCTTATAAAGTCAAGCTATGGTTTTGCTGTAAGTGATACTTGCCCATATTTTTATTTTTCAGATATTGTTATAGGAGAAACTACTTGTGATGGAAAGAAAAAAATGTATGAATTAATGGGCGAATTTAAAGATGTTCACGTTATGCAACTTCCACAAAATAATACTGATGAATTATCTTTAAAACTTTGGACAAATGAGCTTTATAAATTAAAAAGAAGATTAGAAGAAACTTTTAATGTTGAAATTACTGATGAAAAATTGTGGGAGGCTATAAAAATCGGAAATCAGGAAAGAAGAAACTTGAGAAGATTTTTTGAGCTTGGGAAACTTAACCCATCTCCTTTAAGTGGAGTTACAATGAGTGGAACTCAAGATGCTTTTGGTTTTAATTTTGATAGAGAAACAAAAAATAAGGCTCTTGTTGAAAAGACAGAAGAACTCTATGCTATGTGGGAAAAAGAATTGAAGGGTAAAAAGAGTAGTAGGCCTAGAATTTTAGTAACAGGTTGTCCTGTTGGTGGAGTTCGTGAAAAAATATTGACTACAATAGAAAATGCAGGTGCTGATATTGTTGTCTATGAAAATTGCTCTGGAGTTCGTGAAAAACTTGAGCTTATTGATGAAACTATGGATAATCCGATAGATGCGATAGCTAAAAAATATCTTAATTTAAGTTGTTCTGTTATGTCTCCGAACAAAAAGAGATTTAAAGATTTGGATATGTTGATAGATGAATATCAAGTTGATGCTGTTATTGAAATTGTACTTCAGGCTTGCCATACTTTTGCTGTTGAATCAACAAAGGTAAAAAGATTTGTTACAGAAGAAAAAGGTAAACCATATATGTATATAGAATCTGATTATTCTATGACTGATGTGGGACAAGTTTCAACCAGAATTGAAGCGTTTTTGGAGATGATATAATGAATATAGGTATAGATATAGGGTCAACAGCCTCAAAAGTTGTTGTTTTTGATAAAGACAAACAAGAAATAGTTCATACAATTTTGATGCCGTCAGGTTGGAATAGTAAAGAAACTTCAGAAGAAATTCATAAAAAATTGACAGAAAAAGGCTTTGATGTTGACAATTGCTATGTCGTTGCAACAGGATATGGGAGAGTATCCGTTCCCTATGCTGATAGAGTTGTTACAGAAATTACAACACATGCAAAAGGTGCGATGTTTTTGTTGAAAAGAGATTGTGATGTAATCGACATTGGAGGGCAGGACACAAAGATTATAAATATTTCAAATGGTCTAGTTAGTGATTTCATAATGAACGATAAATGTTCAGCTGGAACCGGTAAGTTTTTGGAAGTTATGAGCAATAGACTTGGAGTTACTTTAAATGAAATGTTTGAATTGTCAAGAATAGGTAATCCTGTTCCGATAAGTTCGACTTGTACTGTATTTGCAGAGTCTGAAGTTATTTCCCTTATGGGACAAGGACGACCTAAAGAAGATATAGCAAGTGGAGTTGTTCATTCAATAGCAAATAAAGTTGTTGGACAGACAAGAAAATTTAGAAATGAGGCAGATTTGTATTTCTTAACCGGAGGATTTTCAAATAATTCCTATATGGTAGAACTTTTAGAAAAATTATTAGGAAAAAAAGTAGAAACACACGAGTTAGGAAGATTTGCAGGGGCATTAGGTGCATCACTTATGGGGAAATAATACTTCCAACTCTTATAAGATGATTAACATAAGGTTGGAGATAGCAGTAACTTTGTTGTTCTACAATAGAAAAAACAAAAATTCCATTAGATTTTAATGGAATTTTTTTGCGCAAAAAAAGAAAGCCTTACGCTTTCTTTTAAGTGTTACGGTGATTTGGGGGTACACCGTAAATTTGGAGAGAGTAACTCGTCAAAATTATAATGAGTTATATAGGTTATGTTATTCTTTAAAGTAAAACACTTTTAAGGCTAAGTGCTAATATTTTACTTAACAAAAGTATAACACTTATTTTAAAATAAGTCAACAGTTTATGTAATATTTTTTAATTTTGTTTTTTGTTTAAATTTGTGGTAAAATATTTTAAAATGAGTTATGTTTAATAAATTAATAAAGGTGATTTTATGAAAAAGAAATCTTATGCAAAAATAAATTTGACTTTAGATGTAATCGAAAAGAGGGAAGATGGTTATCACAATATAGACGGAATTATGCAGATTGTGGATTTGTATGATGAAGTTACTGTTGAAATAGCTGATGAATTTAAAATTACTTCTAATTCTAAAAATATTCCATTAGACGAAAAAAATTTAGTCTATAAAGTTTACAACGTAATGAGGGAAAAATATAAATTTGATGAAAAATTTTCTATACATATTGAAAAAAATATACCTGTATCTGCCGGAATTGCTGGAGGAAGTACAAACGCAGCCGTTGTTATAGAAATGATAGATGAGCTTTTGAATCTTAATATGACTTTGGAAGACAGAAAAAAAATTGGAAGAAGTGTTGGCGCAGATATTCCTTATTTGCTTGTTGGAAAAACTGCGAGAACAAGAGGAATTGGTGATGAACTTGAAATTCTTGAGAGTCTGCCAACTACAAATGTACTTATTGTAAATAATGAAGTTGAAATTTCAACTCCTTATGTATATTCAAATATTGTTCCAACCGGCAATAGTAAAAATGTTGATAAACTTATTGAAATATACAAAATGAAAGATTATGATAAGTTTTTTGAGTCCCTATATAATACAATGGAAGAAGTTTCTATTTCATACTGTCCTGAAATTCAAACTATAAAGGATAAAATGTATGAGTTTGGTTGTGTTAAGTCGCTTATGAGTGGCTCGGGGCCTACTGTATTTGGTATTTTTAAAAATGATAAAGATATAGAATTTGCATATAATTATTTTAAGAAGATTTATAAGAACACTTTTAAAGTAAAGACGATGGAGAGATAATATGGATAATAGAGCGATAGGCGTTTTTGATTCAGGTATTGGTGGACTTACTGTTGTTAAGGAACTGATGAAAATTTTACCTAATGAAAAGATATTATATTTTGGAGATACGGCTAGGGTGCCTTATGGGAATAGAAGTGAAGAAACTATAAAGCGATTTTCAACTGAATGTATTGAATTTTTAGATAAAAAAGATATAAAAGCGTTAATTATTGCTTGTAATACCGTTTCTGCAGTTGCGCTTGAATTATTAAAAGAAAAGTTTGATATGAATATACTTGGTGTTATTGTTCCTGGTAGTAAAATGGCAAGTTTCATTACTAAAAATAAAAAAATTGGAGTTATTGGAACAAATGCAACGGTTTCAAGTGGCTCTTATGAAAAATGTATAAAGCTAGAAGATGAAAATAATACGGTTTATTCGAAGGCTTGTCCATTATTTGTACCGATAGCTGAAGAGGGATTGTCTGAAAGTAGTATAGCAGTTGAAACGGCAAAATACTATTTGAATGAATTAATTGAAAAACAAGTAGATACTATCGTTATGGGTTGTACTCATTATCCTATATTAGAAAGGACAATACAAAAAGTTGTAGGAGAAAAAATACAACTTGTTAATCCCGCAAAAGAAACTGCTATTGAAATGAAAAAATATTTAGAAGAGAATGATTTGCTAAATGATGAATTGGGAGATAATAAAAATACATTCTATATAACTGATGATGAGAAAAGATTTGAAAAAAATTTGACTGACTTTATAAAAATTGACGAACCTAATATAAAGAAAATAAATTTGAAAACAAAACACATAGATGAATAATCTTTTAAATTAAATTTATCATTATTTTAATTAAAATCATATTTCATAAAAAAATTAACAAAGTCAAAAAATTTAGAAAAAAACTTTAAAAAGTGTTGACAATAAATTAAATAATTGATATAATAAAGACCCAGTGAGAGCTGGGTCACTTTTTTTGGAAATTTAATTAAAAATTTTTTTAAAAAAACTTTCAAAAAAGTGTTGACAACCAAACAGAAATGTTGTATAATGTAATGGTTGTTGTGAAACATTAAAAATTTCATATAGTGATAGAAACTTTGAGAGTACAAAGAAAAACAATAATTTGGTGTAACAAAAAGTCAGCGAGAGCAGACGAACTTTTAATAGAGAGTTTGATCCTGGCTCAGGACGAACGCTGGCGGCGTGCTTAACACATGCAAGTCGAACGTGATTTTTATGGAATAGCCTTCGGGATAGGAAATAGAATGAAAGTGGCGAACGGGTGAGTAACACGTGAGCAACCTACCTTACACAGGGGGATAGCCGTTGGAAACGACGATTAATACCGCATGAGACCACAGAACCGCATGGTAAAGGGGTCAAAGATTTATCGGTGTAAGATGGGCTCGCGTCTGATTAGCTAGTTGGAAGGGTAAAGGCCTACCAAGGCGACGATCAGTAGCCGGTCTGAGAGGATGAACGG
>UMJL01041891.1_pt1 | contig 80966 bp, 64 predicted proteins | sample 1966071 | NCBI WGS metagenome assembly UMJL01 (sample SAMEA4836148, study PRJEB28245) | human gut metagenome | biome: gut microbiome; material: fecal sample | place: Denmark | collected 2008
TCATGGAAGTAGAAAACCGCCAGGATGCTGCTCATAAGAAGGAGAAGGATCAGAGGCATCAGAAGAGACATCTCCACCGTCAGGCTTCCGGCAAGCCAGATCCTTTTTTCTCTCACCAAAGCGCACCTCCCATCATCAGTCCCATCAGATAGCCCCCTGTCAGGAAGGGGAAGAAAGGGAGCCCCCGCTTCGCACCCGCCTTCATCCCTCTTCCTGCCAGAACTACCAGAGAGGCGGCCAGAAGGAGCAGAAAGGTTCCCGCCAGCACCTCCAGAAGCTTCCACAGTCCCAGATACAGCCCCAGCACCAGGATCCCCCAGCTGTCCCCGTATCCGATCCCTTCTCCCGTAACTTTGCTGAGCAAAAGGAATCCCGCTCCCACGGCAGCACCTCCCGCCAGCAGGGCAGGATCCATCTCCCGGCATACCGCCTGATAAAGCAGCACTCCTGCGGTTCCCATGACCAAAATCTCCGCCGGGATCCTCCGCCAGAAGATGTCGGTCACCGAAAGTCCCGCAAGCGCCCCCAGGCACATCATCCGTCCTACTTCCCACATCGGGAACACGCCCCCTTTCCAACCACCTCGGACACCGGCACCGCGTACACCGTCCGCTTCAGGCCGCTGCAGGACAGGGAACTGTGATACCGGTCCCCGGTGTCCGTGATATAGACTCCGCCGGCGCTTTCTGCCCCGCAGTGCTCACAGGCATGATACTTTCCGCCGCTTTCGTTGCGAAGCCCGGCCACATCGGAGAGGGGTACCATGCGGATGGACAGTTCCAGATGGGTACAGTGGTAGTCCTTGTGATACACAAGGCCGGTCTCCGTCACATATACCGTCTCCTCGCTCTCTGTCCCGAACCCGGTCCTCTCATACCCGGTCCATCCCTTTACCCGCATGGTCTCTTCGTATTCCAACAGCGGGATCCGGAAGATAGGCAGGGGCACCCGCACATGGTAGACCGCGGACAGTTCCGCCACCCCGGTGCGCAGGGACATCCGGGACCGGCTGCAATCGATCCCTCCTTCCACCAGGCTCCTTCCAAGCCGGTCCGCCCCGATGGCGGCTGTCACATCCTGCTCCACCTTCCCCGGCCTCAGGACCGCTGTGGGATAGGCCTCTTCCGCCGCCAGCTTCCCGGCGTACTGCAGGCCGGATCGGACCGCCGTCTGGATGGACATGATCTCCATAAGGAAGAGAAGGCTTACCACCGCAAAGAAGAAGATGGGCACGGCGGCCGCCGCTTCCAGGGTGATGCTTCCTCTTAAGGAGGTGAAGGCAGATGCCCTCCCGGCGGACGTATGACAAACGAATCGTGAGGGGAGTTTGTGATCTTGGGCCGTACGAATCCTACTCCTTTCCTTTAATATTTTTTCTTTTCTATGTGGTATTTTTAAGACTTGCCGGAAGGGCATCTGCCTTCACCTCCTTTTTCTCATTGATAGGCAAAATACGTAGGGAACCGGTAGGTCACCCCTCTTCGCAGGGAACAGGTGCTCTCCATCTCCAGGCGGCTGATGCACTGATCTGCCCGGAAGAACGTAAGCCCATGTTCTGCCTTCATATTTGCCTCGATCAGGTCCAGCGCCCGAATGCTTAAGTCCTCCTTTGACTCCAGAAGCAGCAGGATCCGAAGGTAGGCTCTGTAATCAAGTCCTGTCTTTCCGTCCTTTCCATCCCCCGGATCCTCCTCTCCGCCGAGCTTCATCAGGTTGGCAAGGGAAAGCTGCCAGTTCTCCTCCGTCTTCACCAGAGGCACCTTGCTTCCCTTAAGCAGCGCTCTTAGATCCATCACCGATTCTCCGAAGGCCCATGCCAAAAGGATCGCCTGGGCTGCCGCCTCCGTGATGGCGGGAACTGCCAGCAGGGTGCATAAGGTCCCTGCCAGCGCCCGGGCCTCCGCCTTCTTCCCGGCGCTGCTCTGGAGATGAACGTAATTGGGCACAAACCGCAGCAGCAAAAGTTTCCCTGCCACCGCCTCCAGATTCTCCCGGTCGCTCCCTTCCCCTGCCAGAAGATATTCCAGCTCATAATCCAGGGCCCCGGTATCCTTCCCTTCCGTCGCCCCGGAGAAATGATCCATCAGATACTCTCCGAACAATACGTCTGACAGCGTCCCCGTTTCTTCCTCTCCCTGGGTAAATTCTCCGTACCCTTTCTGAAGACTCCGGTGGCTTGCCGTCTCCTCCAGGCGGATGGCCTTCTGGGATACCGTCATTTCTTTTGGCGTCACAAGATCCAGAAGAGGGGAAGACTTTAGCTTGTCCACATGAGCGATGGGATTGTCCTTCTCCGGCAGTGCTCCCTCCTCCTGCTCCAGAAGATCCGACAGCTCCTGCTGCTGTTCCCTCTCCTGTTCCTGAACCTTCTTTGCCTCCTGCTCCTGCTGCCTCCAGATCGTAGCGTCCCCTTCCTGTCCCCGGAAGGCGGACAGCCCGTATTTGTGTTCCATATAAGCCGCCGCCTGCCGGTAGAAGGCCCGGCCTCCCTGGTCGGTCAGGAATTCAATGGCCTGCACCTTTTGTTTCATACTCCCCGCCCCGTAGTATGCAAGCCGCTTTTTCAGCAGGGTTTCTGAGTAATTGCCGGTCTCATAGCTTCCTTCCAGGGCGAAGATGTCATAGTCTTCCAGAAGCTCCTTCTGGTACTCCGCAAACACCGATTCCATGGCCCGGTTCATATCCGCCCGGCCATAATTCTTGGCGTTCTGGATGGAAGCGCTCTCCATCATGGATCCGGTAAAGGACACAAGGAGGAGGAATACCAGACTTAAGTAGGCCGTCACCTCCCCCTTAAGCCCGGATCTATATCCCTGCGCTCTCACTGGTAATCTTCTGAAATATGGTCTGCACCAGGCTGGTGAGCTGGGACTTGAAAATGATCACCAGGCCGATCAGGACCACCAGGATCAGGATCACTTCCACCACGCCGATCCCTTTTTCTTCCTTCAATGTCTGCATAAAATATCTCAGTCTCCACATAAGATCTCTCCTTTCTCTTTCTACAACTGGATGGACAGAAATGCCGGCACGATCACGATCACCAGCACCACCGCCAGCATAAGGAACATAGGCGCCAGGAGTTTGGTCCCCGCCTCCTCGCCCAGCCTTTTTGCCCGGGCTTTTCGCTCCTCGAATGCCTGGATCGCCTCCATCCGCAGCATCTGTGTCAGTCCCTTGGTCCCTTTTCTTAAGTTCTGGGACAAAAGCGCTCCAAGCCGCATGTACTCCTGGACCTGGCAGCGCCTGCCGAACCGCTCGTAGCTCTCGGACTCCATGACCCCGCTGTCCATCTCCCGGGCAGTCCTTATCATTTCCTCGTAAACGTACCGCTCCCCCCGGGTTTTTCCTTTGGTTTCATAATCCGTTATGATCTTCTTCCAGGCCCGCTTCACCGTCATCCCCGCGCCCAGGAACAAGGTCAGCTTACTGATGATCTCCGGGTAATCCCGGATCATCTGCTCCTTCCTCTTCTGCTGTTCCTTCAGAAGGTCCTGCTTCTCTTTGGCCAGGAGCAAAAGCCCTGTCATGAGAGCCATCCCCATGATCACAAGTCCCCGGATGTCAAGCCTGGGATAGTAGCGCACCTTTTTCCCGTCCACCGTCTCCGGAAGCCGCAGTTCCTCCCGGGTCTGGGTCTCCTTGTCCCGGTCCCGGATCTCCTGCTCCAGATTTTTCTGCCGGGTCTCGTCCTCCCCCAGGGTCCTTGGGTATATCATCGCCGTACATTCATAGAGAGCCTGCCGGATCTCGTCCTCCTGATAGGTAAGGACCGCCTTCAGGTTCACCAGTGTCCCCTCTGGGGAGAGGGCTTCTTCCTGCAATTCCCCGTAGACGTTCATCACATCATAGCGGTCCAGCTCCCAGGACACGTCCACCGGCTCCCCGGGGATCTCCGTCACCAGGTTCATATCCTGCTCGATCCGGTCCAGGGACTGGTTCTCTCCCAGGATCTCCCTTTCCAGAAGGGCCGTGGATCTGTTAAAAAGCTCCTGGATCCCGGCTCCGTCGTAGGCCTGCTCCGAGACCTCCACCGCAAGATCCGCCGATCCTCCTCCCTCCAGGGCTGCTCTTAGTTCTTCCACCCGTTTTCCCTTCCCGTAGGGATTCCGGATCAGGCCGCCCTCCAGGCGGACCGTGGATCTCTGGAAGTCCAGAAGGAAGATGAGAAGCCCCATCCCCAGCAGCAGGCCGGACACCAGCAGCGTCAGACCTCGATATCTACCAGCTTTTCGCCAAGCACGCAGGCGCCCGTATAAACCAGCAAACATATCGTCATCACTCCTGTTCCTGCTATATTTCCATATAAACACGCGGTAAATTCCGGAAAACTTAAGATCAGATAGAAGATGATCCCGTATGGGATCCAGGACATTACTTTGAATTCATACTTCTTCGCCGCAAGGATGGTGTCGATCTCCCGGTGGACCTCGATCTTGTCTCCGATCTGTCCCACCGTATTCTGGATGATCCCGATCATATCCCCGCCGCTTCGCTTTGCCGCAGAGAATACTGCGGCAAAATTCTCCACATCCTCCAGTTCCACCCGCCCGGCGAACTCCTCGAACACCTGCTCCATCGGCATCTGCAGCCGCATCTGGCGCACCATCCGTTCCAGTTCCACCGAGATCAGCTCCTCCGGCGGGTACAGAAGCTTAAGCTCTTTCTGCGTCTCCCGAAGGGCGTTTTCCACGGAGTAGCCACTGTTCAGTGCGGAAGCCATATCCTGGATCATCTCCTTGAACTGCAGGAGAAACGCGCTTCTTTTCTTCCTCAGATACTCCGCCTCCCGGCTCCGGTACTTCCACACCAGCAGCGGGCACAGCGCCGGCACTGCCCAGAAGGACCGGTAGTAAAGCCAGGCCGTCAGGACCACGAAGCCTGCCGCCTTCACAAATGCCGCGGCCCGCTCACGCTTCCGGATCGCCTGCTGCCAGTAGCTTCTCCCGGTGGACAAGCTCCTGATCTTTTCTCCAAATTCCCTGAATCTTCCCATCTCTCTCCCCTGTCTCCTCGTAACTGTACAGCGGCGCAAGCCGGATCTCTCCCTCCCGGTAGTCCCTGACCTCCGCCACTTCCAATACCTTCCTGGTCCTGTCCCGCAGACGGCCCAAATGGACGATGACGTCGATCCCTGAAGCGATCTGCCGCCGGATAGCCGGCAGAGGCAGCTCCATCCCCATCAGCACCATAGTCTCCAGCCGGCTCAACATATCCGCCGGGCTGTTGGCATGCCCCGTGCTTAAGCTTCCGTCATGTCCGGTGTTCAGCGCCTGCAGCATATCAATGGCCTCCGCGCCCCGCACCTCCCCTACAATGATCCGATCCGGCCGCATCCGCAGGGCTGAGCGGATCAGGTCCCGGATGGTCACCTCCCCGCTCCCTTCCACGTTGGCGTTCCTGGCCTCCAGGCTCACCAGATTGGGAACGTCCAGGATCCTTAGCTCCGCATTGTCCTCAATGGTGATGATCCGCTCATCCTTGGGAATATACTGGGACAGGGCATTTAAAAATGTTGTCTTCCCCGACCCGGTGCCCCCGCTGATGAAGATGTTGTATCCCGCCCGCACCAGGCGGGCCAGGAATCCCACCACCTCCGGACTTACCGACTGCCAGGCCAGCAGATCCTTCATGGTGATGGCTTCTCTGGGGAACTTCCGGATGGTGACGATGGGCCCGTTCAGAGCCACCGGCGCCAGGACCACATTGACCCGGGAGCCGTCGGGAAGCCTGGCGTCCACAATGGGATTGGCCTCGTTGACCAGCCGGTTGGATCCTGCCACGATCTGCTGGATCACATCCTCCAGCTTCTCCCTGGACAGGAACCTCTTATCCGACTGGAAGAGCCGTCCCTTCTTCTCCAGGAAGATGCTCTGGGTCCCGTTGATCATGATCTCCGTGATCTCTTCGTCCTCCAGGAACTCCTCCAGGAGATCCAGCTTGCGGAAGGCGTTGAAAAGCTCCCTCCCCAGGGCCGTCTTCCTGTCCAGAGGCAGATATTCCTGCCTGCCCGCTTCCTCCAGGACCCGGTAAATGATCTGGGTAAGCTCCTCGTCCTGCACCTCCCGGCTCAGGTCCAGCTGCTCCAGGATCCTTGCGTGCAGGTGCTCTTCCCCCGTCATGCCGGCTCCTTTCTCCACAGGATCTTCCCCAGGATGTCATCCCTCCCAAGAAGGGCCGCTTCCTCCCGGAACTGCCGGATCTTCGCCTGGGCCAGCGGGTCTTCCGCCTCCGGCATATGGATCTGAGCGCAGGCTTCCAGCAGGGAATAAAGTCCCGGCACCGCCTCGTCAATATCCAGGATCACCGTCTCATAGAGGCTCTCCCGCAGGATCCGCAGGGCCAGCTCCCTCCACTCCTCTCCCCGGATGCTCTTCATATCTTCCGGCATAGGCATGGGGAGCACATAGTCCAGGCCATTCCGATGCCGGACCATGGAGGCAAGGATCATCCCCAGGTTTCCCTTCTCCTGCCTGGCATAGTAGACCACGTCCGCCAGCGTCTGTCCTCCCTCTTCAAAATGTCCTCCGATCCCGCCATAGACTTCCAGGTTCAGGTAGAGCACGTTCTCCCGGGCCGCCAGTTCTTCTCCCAGACGGAGCGCATAGCCGGTCTTCCCGATCCGGTGGACCGGAGAGAATACACCGATAAGCTTCCCGGCCCCCTTGCCGGAAGGACGGCAGAAGATCTCTTCCCCGGCTCCTTTCTCTCCCCAGGCCTTCAGCACTGCTTCCAGGATCTTCTCGCCAGGCTGGTATTTATAGAGGATCTCCTCTCCCTCCCCGGGCGACTGTCCCGGATCCCCTGTGAGCAGGAAAACGGTCTTCCCCGTCAGTTTCTTTCGCTCCTCCTCCGGGAACTGGTCGGAGATGATCAGGCAGTCCGCCCGTTCTTCCTCCACTCCTTCCAGGTCGGTATACACCTGTACCTGCAGGGATAACTCCCGCTTCTGGGACAAAAACATCCCCAGCGCCCTGGCATATCCCTTCTCCGGATCACAGATGATCAGTCGTTTACTGTTCCCATAGTATCCCTCCTCTTCTGTTGAAAACCAATGTGTGCCATTGTTTGGATTCCTTTGCTGAACCAGCATAGAATTCAGATGATCTTGAAACTGTCTTTTAGAAAATGATCAGATACAAGTCCCGGACGGAACTTGTAGGGTGATTATACTCCCGGAGTTTCTTTTTTGTCTATCCCTTTTTACAAAAAGGATGATCTTTGTAAAACCTCTACAAAATTTCCGGAAGAATTTCTGTAGAAATTTCTATACAAACTTTTTTCCGCCGGATATAATAGTCACGAAAGGAGATTCACCATGAACGTGACTTTTTTTTCCGCCTCAGATCTTAACTTCCCCCCTGCCGCTCCCGGAGCAGATACCCTTGCCCTCTGGCTTCTCCCGGTTTCCGACAGCGGCCTTGCGGGGCTTGATTTCCGCCATCTCTCGGACAGGGAACAGAAGCGGTGCGCAAGGATTTCCCGGCCGGAGGAACGGCAGCGCTACCAGGTGGCCCACGCCGCTCTTCGCAGGATCTTGAGCGCCTATCTTAACTGCCCTGCGCAGGACCTTGTATTTTCCGCCAACCAGTACGGGAAGCCTTATCTCTCCTACCCCCTGGATCCGGGAGCCGGACAGTTCCACTTCAGTCTGTCCCACTCCGGAGGATATGTGGCCCTGGCCTTCTCCGGCAGCTCCCCGGTAGGCGTGGATATTGAACGGGACCGGCCTTCGATCAAACCAGCGGAACTGGCCGGACGGTTCTTCCATCCCCTGGAAGCGCGCCGGTTAAGCGCTCTGCCTCCCCAGGAACAAAGAGCCGGTTTTCTTAAGCTCTGGACCCTGCGGGAAGCATTCTTAAAGGGTCTGGGAACCGGCTTCTACACCCCCTCAGAGTCCTTCGCCATCTGTCCGGACCGCCTTCCCGGCGTCTTCTGCGTCAGAGAGGGCGCGCCGGAATATTCCCGCTGGGAGCTTCTGTCCCTTGACGCTCCGGAAGGATATTTCTTAAGCGTGGCCTACCAGCGGTCATAACCCCTGATAAAAAGCGATGCCGTAGAGCAGCGCCACCCCCGGCATGCCAAAGATCCCGGACGTACAGAAGGTAAGGGGATTCAGCCCCACGTGAAGGGCGTGTCCCCCCGCTTCCAGGAACTGGTTGGCGAAGAAGATCACCGCCATCCCCAATACCGCCCGGATCAGAAAATTCATCAGGAAACGCGACCGGTATCCCCCCATCTCTTTGCTCCTTCCCTCTCTCTTGTTATCCATATATATCTGAGATCTGCGTATTTTATTCTCAGAAATTGCCTATACTAGGTAAAAAAGGAGGCATCATGATGAGACTGTTCCATGGGGCAAACAACGCAGATATAGACCGGTACGCCAAACACCCGGATCCGGAGGGCGCCGCCCTTGTCCGGGAGATCGCAAGGACCCGCCAGGAGATTGAAGACGCTTACAATCATTTCCAGAACGCGTCGGATCCGGATCTGATCGACTGCTATATCTTCCGGGGAAATGCCGCCTGGAAGAAGTACGAATTCCTGCTGCGGCAGGCAAAGATGCGCTAAAAGAGCGGAGGTCTAAAAGACCTCCTCTCTTTTTCTCCCTTTTCAGATCTTTTGTCTCTTATAGGGGATCCCCAGTTCCCCAAGGATCTCCTCCTCCCGCTTCTGGCAGGTAAAAAGAAGAACCTGCCGCCGGCTTGCGGCCAGCCACTTCAGAGTATTCCCAAGCCTGGCCTCGTCATAGTAGGCAAAGGTATCGTCCAGGATCACCGGATATTCCTCCTCATAGAGCAATTCCCCCGCCGCCATCCTAAGAGCGAAGTAGATCTGCTCGATGGTGCCCCTGCTGAGGCGGTCGATCCCCACTTTCCTTCCGTCCTCCATAAGCACGCTCATCTTCAGCGGTTCCTCCACCACCAGACGGGTATATTTTCCCCCGGTGATCTCCCTCATGATTTGGGACACCCGCACATCCAGGTCGTCCTCCATCTTATCCTGCTGAAGCCGGGACACCTGGTTCAGCTTCTCCACAGCCAGAAGGACAGCCTCCCGCTTCCGGTCCAGCTCCTTCTCCTCCTGCCCCACTTCTTCCAATTCTTCCAGGCATTCCTTCAGATTCTCATACTGGACTTCTTTATCCTTACGCTCCGCCTCCAGATGCTCCCGCTTCCACAGCAGCCGCTCCAAAGGTTCCTTCTCCTCTCTGGGGGTGATCTCCTCCAGGATCTTCTCCGGTTCCGTCTTCTCCTGGCGCTTCCCTACTTTCATCCGGTTCCATACATAGATCCCGCAGCACAGGGACAGGACAATGGCCACCAGAAAGTTCCAGGGACGATGGATCAGCACGAAAGAACCTGCCACGATCAGGAAGAACAACAGGATCTCTACCGGATGGATCCTCCACTTGGGCGGCCGGATCTCATCCAGCACCCGCTTCTTCTCCGGCTCTTCTTCCCGGGCCCTCTCCCGCCGAAGGTGGATCTCCTCCTCCAGCGCCTCTTCTTCTTCCACGAGGCCGTGGATCTCCCGCCACACATAGGAGGCCTCCTGCTCGATCCGTTCTCTTCTTCTCTGCCGCTTGCCCGCCAGCTCTTTGCGCTCCCGGTCAACCTCTTTGCGCCGCTCCTCCAGATGGGCAAGAGCCGCCGGCAGATCAAGGTCGCTTGACCCTGCCGCGTAATAATTCACCGCAAAGCTTTTCAGCTGCTCGGCCAAGGGCTGGCCCGGCTGGGCTTTCAGCTGTCCGATAGAGATGGTGTTCTCATATCCCACGGCGTCCATCCCACCCAGCAGCACGCATAAATCTCCCTGTTCAATGGAAAGTTCCTCCCCATCCTCCTCGCAGATCAACTCCGCCTTCCGGGTATATTTGTCAAAATTCCGGTGGATCCAGAAATGTTTCCCCCCGCTTTCAAACTGCAGGGACCCGGCGTAAGAAGACGGGTTCTCCCAGGGTTCGTACCGGCTGAAGGCGTCATTTGCCGACGCCCGTCCCCGCCCTCTTTCCATGCCAAAAAGCATGCCTTTTAGAAAGGAATGAACGGTGGATTTCCCCGATTCATTTTCCCCGTAAAAAAGCTGGACGCCCTCAGACAGATCAAAGTCCCGGTCCGCCAGCTTTCCGAAATTTTTTATCTTAATCCTGCAAATCTTCATATCAGTCTCTTCTTGTCTCCATCAGCGCCTGCACGCCCTCGCACAAGGCCATATACTCCGTGGTCTCCTCCCCGGCTCCCCGGAACTCCCGGATAAACGCCCCCAGGATATTTTCCCGGTTAGTCTCTTCCAGCTTCCCGAAATCATAGGCCGGGCGGGTCCCGTCTGTCAGTTCCACCAGATTTCCATAGACGTCGAACCCACTTAAGTCAAACAGCACTTCCGGATCCCGGAAGCCCACAAGGCGGGCCTTATACATATGTTCCTTTCCCAGCTCCCCGATCCGCGACCGGAGCAGTTCTTTCACCTGGTATCCGGTCATCTCCCGGGTCACTTTTATCTCCAGCGGCCGGTACTCTCTTACCGCCGCCGGCACAAACCGGATCTGGCACCCCCGGTCCGTAAGTTCCCCGGCAATATATCCGTGGGGACCAGTGTCATTTTTGTCAATAGGCTCCAGGGCTCCGCTGTAGGCCGCCTTCCCCGGGATCACCTCCTGGGGCTTATGGATATGGCCCAGGGCTACATAATCATATCCAAGACTGGAAAGTTCTTTTCCATCTATGGGCATATGCTTCTCGTCCCCGCCGTGGAGCATCAGGATCTCGTGTTTCTGCCGCCCGAGCGCTCCCATTCCCTCATAGGGCCGGCCAGTGATCTCCCGGGAATGATAGCTCATGCCGTACACCGCCGTGCTAAGCTTTGGCAGTTCCAGGCATTCCAGTTCCTCGCCCAGAAGGGGATGGATATTGGCCGCCCAGGGAAAGCTCCGGTAATAGGAACCCGGCTTCAGATAATCGTGATTGCCGATGATCAGCGCCACCTGGGTCTTCCTCATCCGCCCCAGGCAGGCGTTCACTTCTTTTAACTCCCGCAAGAGAGGCTGTCTGTGGAACAGATCCCCGGCGATAAGAAGCAGGTCCGTCCCTTCTTCCTCACAGATCCCGCAGATCCTCTCCAGGCTGTTCCAGATCTCTCTTGGCCGGCTTTTGCTGTACGCGCTTCCTGCGTCCGGCTCTGCCCCCAAATGTATGTCTGCGATGTGGATGAATCTCATCTTGTTCTCCTTCTTCTGGTTTCTCTTCACTCTTCGACGGCAGGGTCACGATAAACTGAGTCCTTATATCGTCGCTCCTTGCCTGGACGCTTCCCCCGTGCAGTTCCACGATCTCCTTGGCAATGGCCAGGCCCAGCCCCGCGCCGCCGGTGCCGCTGGATCTGGAACCGTCCACCCGGTAGAATTTCTCAAAGATAGTCTGGAGCATGGCCCCCGGGATCTTGTCCCCCTGATTGATAAACGCGATCTCAATGTCTCCGCCCTTCTTCCGGGCCCGGATCTGGATCACCGTGTTTTCATAACAGTAGGCCACCGCATTTCGCAGGATATTGTCAAACACCCGGGCAAGCTTGTCCGGATCTCCGTAAACCTCCAGGTTCTCTTCCACTTCCACCTCGCAGCGAAGCCGTTTCTCCTGGAGAACGCCGTAGAGCTCGTCCGCCAGCTGCTCCAACATCATGGACAGATTGATCTCCACCGGCTCCAGCTCAATGTTCTGAAGATTATAACGGGTGATGTCAAAGAATTCATTGATCAGCTCTCCCAGGCGGACGGATTTCTCAAAGGCAATGTGGATGTATTTCTCCCGCTCCGCCGGATCCATCTCCGGGTGGTTGTCCAGCATGCTCAAGTAAGCCACGATGGAAGTAAGGGGCGTCTTCAGATCGTGGGCCAGAAAAAGAACCAGATCGTTCTTCTTCTTCTCCCCTTCCTCCGACTCCAGCTCCTGGCGCTTCAGCGTGGCCTTGATCTCGTTGAGCCGGATCTCGATGGGCTTGAGCTCCGTGATCAGATGGATGGGCTCCGTGGAATCTGACACGATATTCTCGATGCCGTCCCCCACCTGGTCCAGATAGCGGGTCATCTTGGACAGCGCCACGTAGAAGAACAAGGCAAACAGGAGCAAAAAGCCTACGATCATAAAGAAGATCTTGTTGTCGCCGATCAGGCGCCAGTACAGATCGATCGCTCTTTGCTCCTCCACATCAAAATCCGTCAGCACCTTCACGAAGATCCGGCCAAAGCTTTCGTTGTAGACTCCGTCGATCACATAGTTTAGGATCACGCCTCCTACAAGCACGGTGACCGCGGTGACCAGCACCGTCTGGAGAAGAATGCTGAATTTTAATTTCCGGTAATTATTCTTCAACCTTATATCCCACTCCCCACACCGTCTTGATGAAATCCGATTTTCCGGTAGGTCCGTTCATTTTCTCGCGCAGATGCCGGATATGCACCATTACCGTGTTGTTGCTGTTTTTATAATATTTCTCATGCCATACCTTCTCGAACAGCTCCTCGGAGCTGATCACCTTGCCCCTGTTCTCGCACAAAAGCCAGAGGATGTCAAACTCGATGGGGGTCAGGGTCAGGGGAACCTCATTGTAAATGCACTCGTGGGATGTCCGGTCCAGGACCAGCCCTCCGAAATCGATCACGTCCCCGGTATCCCTGCCGCCGTCGTTGTACTGGGTGTACCTGCGGATCTGGGCCTTCACTCTGGCCACCAGCTCCAGCGGGTTAAAGGGCTTGGGAATATAGTCGTCCGCCCCCAGGGTAAGGCCGGTGATCTTGTCCATGTACTCTGTCTTCGCCGTCAGCATGATCACCGGGAAGGTGTATTTCTCCCGGATCTGCTTAAGGATCTGGAACCCGTCCACATCCGGCAGCATAATGTCCAGGATCGCCAGGTCCACTTTGGTACTCTTCAGGAAATCCAGCGCCTCCTGACCGGTATAAAACTTGAATACATTATACTGGTCGTTCTGGAGATAGAGTTCGATCACATCCGCGATTTCCTTCTCATCGTCTACTACTAAAATGTTCATACAAAAACCCTCCTGTCGGTTTTCCCCCCTGAACACTTTCTATAATTCGCAGTTGTTTACCGTTCTCGGGAACGGCAGTACGTCCCGGATATTGGTCATTCCTGTCAGATACATAATGCATCTCTCAAAGCCAAGACCGAATCCTGCGTGCCGGGTGGAACCGTATTTGCGCAGGTCCATGTAGAACTGGTAATCTTCCTCTTTCATCCCCAGCTCCTCGATCCGGGCTTTCAGCTTGTCGTAGTCGTCCTCCCTCTGGCTTCCGCCGATGATCTCTCCGATCCCCGGAACCAGACAGTCTACCGCCGCCACGGTCTTGCCGTCCGGGTTTGCCTTCATGTAGAAGGCCTTGATCTCCTTGGGATAATCGGTGACAAACACCGGGCGCTTGAAGATCTGCTCCGTCAGGTACCGCTCATGCTCGGTCTGCAGGTCGGTGCCCCAGGATACCTTGTATTCAAAATTGTCGTTGTTCTTCTCCAGAAGCTCGATGGCCTCGGTGTAGGTCACTCTGGCAAACTCAGAGGACACCACGTTGTGAAGCCGCTCCAGAAGCCCCTTGTCCACGAAGGAATTGAAGAAGTTCATCTCTTCCGGCGCTGCTTCCAGCACATAGTTGATCACATATTTCAGCATGGACTCCGCCAGATCCATATCATCCTCCAGATCTGCGAAGGCGATCTCCGGCTCGATCATCCAGAACTCCGCCGCATGCCGGGTGGTGTTGGAGTTCTCCGCCCGGAAAGTGGGCCCGAAGGTATAGATGTTGCGGAAAGCCTGGGCATAGGTCTCGCCGTTTAACTGGCCGCTTACCGTAAGGCTGGTCTCCTTCCCGAAGAAATCCTGGGAGTAGTCCACATGGCCCTCTTTGTCTTTGGGCACATTTTCCAGATCCAGGGTGGTCACCCGGAACATCTCTCCCGCTCCCTCACAGTCACTTCCGGTGATGATGGGGGTGTGCACGTACACAAAATCCCTCTCCTGGAAGAACTTATGGATAGCGTAAGCCGTCAGGGACCGCACCCGGAACACGGCCTGGAAGGTGTTGGTCCGGGGCCGCAGATGGGCGATGGTCCGCAGATACTCGAAGCTGTGGCGCTTCTTCTGCAGCGGGTACTCCGGCGCGGAGGCTCCTTCCACCTCCACGGTGTCCGCCTGGATCTCAAAAGGCTGCTTGGCCTGGGGCGTTGCCACCAGGGTTCCGGTGACGATGATAGCCGCTCCCACGTTCAGTCTGGAGATCTCTTCGAAATTCCCCATGGTGTCGTGATAAACCACCTGCAGCGGCTCAAAAAAGGTTCCGTCGTTGACCACGATAAAGCCAAAGCTCTTGGAATCCCGGATGCTGCGCACCCAGCCGCCCACAGTGACCTTCTGGTCCAGATAGGCTTCTCTGTTCTTATATAAATCTCTGATCCGTGTAAGTTTCATCTCTGTTCTTCTGCTCCTTTTCTTTTCTCTTGGCAAATGCTTTCGGTTATTATATCACATCAACTGCATTTTTGAAAGGCTGACCGCCTCTTAGGTACAGTGCCGGAAAGACCGGTCGGTGATGATCCTGGCGAAGATCAGTCCCAGCGGCAGCGCCAGGATGATGAGAAGGGCGGAAGCCAGCCAGGAAGCCGACGGGGTCAGGGACATTTCTCCCAGGTTGTATACCCCCCGGTAGAGGTAAAGTCCCGGTACCATGATCACGATAGACGGCACGGTGATGGAGATCCTTGGATACCCCAGCTTCTTCGTGAGAAGGGAAGCGATCAGGCCGGCTGCAAGGGATCCCAGGAATGCCGCCGCCGAGGGCGGAAGGGCCGTAAGATCCACCAGTTCCAGCCGCAGGGTGTTGGCCACCGCGCCGATCAGCCCTGCCGTCACCGCCATGGGCAGCGGGCTGTTGAACATGATGGAGAACCCGAAGACCCCGCAGAAGCTGGCCAGCAGCCGCAGGGCAAACAGAAGGCCCGCAGGCAGCGACAGCGCCACGAACTCTTCCGGCTTCAGGTTCAGGGCCAGCGCCAGGATCCAAGCCGTAACCGTGGCCACCACAATGATCATCAGCGCATACACCAGCCGCTCGATACCGGAGCGCATGTCCAGCTTCGCCAGGTCGATGCCGCTGGTGATAAAGGGAAATCCCGGGATGATAAACAGCATGGCGCAGATATACCCTGCCTCGTGCTGCACAGAGAGGGAGAAAACCGCCTCCGCAGCCCGCAGGGAAAGGGTGTAGGCCAGGCAGGCCAGGGCCACTGAGGAAACGATACACAGGAAAAGGGTATAGTGCTTCCTCAGCAGTTTACAGCGCAGATAATTTCCCACGCCCGCGCCGATGAAGGCGCAGAGGATCTCAATGATCCCCCCTCCCAGGAGGAAGGTAAACGCGCCGCAGGCCAGGGCAGAAGCCAGGCCCAGCTGCGCCGGGGTGTACTGGTTCCCGATCCGGTCGATCTCATCCAGATGGGAGTGAAGCTGATCCGTGGTCATCGCGCCCGCCTTCTGGTCAAACTCCTTCACAAACCGTTCCAGCCGGTCCAGCTTGCAGGTGTTGACCCCGGTATTATTAAGGCTCAGGGAATGGGAAAAAGACCGGTCTCCGTCAAAACAGCTGTAGTCGATGGACATCAGTCCGATATTGGCCGTACAGGTAAGGCCCAGCTTCTGCGCCACCGTGTTCATGGCGCTTCTCACCCGCCAGGCTCCAGTCCCGCAGCCCAGCAGCATTAGTCCGATCCTTCCCACCAGCGTGGATTTCTCGATCATGCTGGCCTCGGTAACCGGGGCGTCCGGCGTCCGGTCCGCGTAGTCGTGCCAGTAGATATCCATATGATTGGGGGTGATTTTCTCTTGTGTCATTCTGCACCTCTCATGCTTCCTTGATTTTCTAGTACCAGTATAGTGGAAAACCGGGAAAAGTCAAGTTTTCCGCCGTTTCCCGGATATAGCCATCTCTCCGGTCCTGTGGTAGAATATCTCCATGGAATACATTTTCAGCAGAAAGGAAGTTACGCCCATGATCACTCTCATGTCTGACCAGGAACTGGATACCTTTACCCGGGCCATAGATCTGCCGGCCCCCTGCCGCAGCCAGGTCCTTGCGTTCCGCCGGGATCCATTATTTGCCCGGCTCTGCCCCCAGGCGCTGCTGATCCTTACAGATCTTCTCCAACCGCCTCTCTGGGACCAGGCGCTGACACAGCTTAAGGCGCTTTTGGGAGAAGACCCTGCCGGGATGAAGATGCTCACTTTCATGCTGGCCGCCTGCGGCGAGACCCGGAAGATCTATGAGTCTCTTCAGATATCGGAGACCATCTTTCTCGATACTATGAAATGCTTCCCCCGGTTCATAAACGAGCACCTGGAAAGCTACGGGACCTACGGCTTCGACCGGGACTTCTGGACCATGCGCCAGATCGCAGCCCGGCTCTTCCGGCTGGGGTCTCTGGAATATGAATTGACGGAAGAAGCCGGCCAGAAGGCGGTCCACATCCACATCCCCTCCGACGGGGATCTTTCCCGCGACAGCCGCCGTGCTTCCTACGCTATGGCCAGGGATTTCCTGAAAGAATTCTTCCCGGCGTACCAGAACACCCCGTTCCTATGTACTTCCTGGCTCCTGTCCCCGGGCCTTACGGAATGTCTGCCCAGGACTTCCCGGATCCGCTCCTTCCAGGAGGATTTTGTCATCACAGAAACCTTCCCGGAGCGGATGGATTTCCTCACCTGGGTGTACAAGCGGCCGGACATCCCTCTTGAGGAACTTCCGGAAAACACCTCCCTTCAGCGGGAGCTGAAACGTTATCTGCTGAAAGGGGGAAAAGTGGGCGAGGCAGCCGGCGTGCTGAGTTTGTAAAATTGGTCTAAAATTGGGTATTGCTTGAAATTTACATTTTAACATGCTATATTAGAAATCGCTGTGAATGCCGTGCTTACTGCATTTACAGCGATCATAACCCGAGTGTTCGAGACCTTCCACTCGTAAAACAAAACTAAAGGAGAAACAAAATGAGAAATCAAAGAATTACCTTCATGACCCAGGCCGCCATGATCGCGGCCGTCTATGTGGTGCTGACGTACGTCTTCGCGCCCTTTTCTTTCGGAGAAGTGCAGGTCCGCCTGGCGGAAGCCCTGACCATCCTCCCCTTATTCACCCCCGCTGCCGTTCCCGGCCTGTTTATCGGATGCCTGATCGGAAATATCCTGGGCGGAGCCATCCTGCCGGACATCCTGTGCGGAAGCCTTGCCACGCTGATCGGCGCCGTCTTTACGTATCTTCTGCGGGACAAAAGCCCGTTTATCGCGCCGCTGCCGCCGATCCTGGCCAACACAGTGGTCGTCCCGCTGGTCCTTCGCTATGGATACGGCGTAGCGCTTCCCATCCCCTTCCTTATGCTCACCATCGGGATCGGGGAGATCCTCTCCTGCGGAGCGCTGGGACTGGTGCTGTATTACGCGCTGAGACAACGCGGTTTTCAAAAAGGGACAGGGTATTTTTAATCTGGGACGTGGTATTTTTAAAAATACCACGTCCCCAATTAAATTATGCTACATATGTGCGACCGCTTTCGGCGGTCATTTTATCGATCTCTTCGCAGGAGGCGCTGTGGCGTTCTCCGCTTTTTCCATCGATATAGGTCACCATATCATCCTGGTATCCCACCAGGATGATTCCTTTTTCGGCATTCTGCATGGCGATCACCGGCCGGTCCTGGTTGATGATATACAGAAGATCTTCGCAGCTGCTGCCGCTAAGATCCAGAACCTGTCCTTCCCGGATCCCTTCTATGATCTCCACGGGCGAAGTTCCGGCTGCCAGCTTTTTCTGGATCTCGCTGATCTCGCCTTCCTTCCCCTGGATACTGTATTTCAGGTCCCGGTTCCCGCTCTCCCAGATATAGGCCTGATCCGGACCCACCACTACGCCTTCATATTCCATCGCGTCGCGGATCGCATCGCCCGCCTGATGATAGATCCCCTGGAGCCTGCCATGGCCGTACACATAGCACTGTCCTGCCATCTCCACCTGATCGAAGGAAATAGTGGCGGCCTCCTCCGCCTGCACCTGCCTGGGTTTCAGAAGCTTGGGATTTTTGTCACTGATCCCGTCGCTGTAGGTAAGGCGCATCTGCGTCTGCTTCAGCTCCGTTGTATAGGATTCCAGCGTAATATTGCTCTCTTCCTTCTGGGTATTGTTGGTAATATAATCCTCCGCTACAGAAGTATAGATATTCCCGCTCCGGGAAGCGCGCTCCAGGGTGATCATATTATCCGCGAAGCGGGCGCCCAGAAGATAAATGTCCTTCTGCTGGTAAGTTTTGATCACCTGTTCCTTGCTGTTCTGGATCTCTACCTTGTACATCGGCTCTACCGTCTCTCCGGACACGGTCTGTCCTGCGTCTGCCTCCCGGACTGAACCGTACACAAAATCATTCATGATAAATCCCAGCGGACGGATGGCCTCTCCTTTTGCCGCCTCCACCTGCCGTTCCTTCCCGGAGGACAGGTTCCTCACTACGATCTGCCCCTCCTCCTGATAGGCGATCATGTGTCCGTCGTCAGAGACCACATACTGGTCTTCTGTCAGGCCCTCGGCCAGCGCGTTTCGCTCATCCCGCTCCACATCGATCTCGTAAAGGGTCTGGTCCACCAGGATATACAGAAGATCCTCCTCCACGTTATAGTAGACCAGCCTGCCCAGTTCCAGAATGGTGCTTGCCCAGGACTTATCCGTGGAAATGAATACCTTCTCCTCCACGGAACTGGTGGCGATATCATAATAGTAGACCGCCACGCCCACCTCTCCTTCGTGGGGCCCCCGGTTCATATATCCGTATACCGCAAATGTGAGATCCCCTGCTTTATCTCCCTGGATCAGGCGGATCTCATGCTGTGCGGTAGCATTTCTCTCATCGGTGTTCTCCGCGGAAGAAAAGCTGAACACCTGGGAGATCTCGTCTGTATTCCGGTTATAATTCCACACCTCGCCCGCCTGGATAAAGGAGACGATGGTGCCGTCCTCATTGATCACATAAGGCACATCGTGATCCGCGATCCCCAGCAGGATCCCCGAAGCGCTCAGTATCTGCCGCGTGGGATCGAAGATCTGCTCCGTCCTGCGGTCGTAATCCAGGAGATAGGTGTGATCCCGCTCTTTGTCGTAGCGGACCCGGAAGAACTCTGTAACTTTATACAGGTCGTCTTCATTTTCCTCTCCCTGGCAGCGCACCGTGTACTCCAGCTGCACGCAGGAGTAGGTTCCCCGCATTTCTTTGATGCTCCAGCGCTCGCCGCCTTCCACCCGGGGATTCAGCTCCCCCCAGGTGACATGGTTATAATCCGAGTGGATGGTCACATGGGAAAATGTGGTGTTGTCCCCCTCGTCGCTGGGTTCGATGGCCGTGCTGATCGCGGCTCCCTCGCCTCCGTTCAGCGCCGCCTCATGGAAATTCTGTATATAATTCAGGCACTGGGACAGGTTCTTATCTCCCGCCGGGGCGATCCGGGTGTAATAGAAAATGTCCTTCCCTCCCTCCAGATGCAGGATAACCTGAAGTACGCTCTCCTCAGACAACCCGGCCAGATCCAGCGTCTGCGTCTCTCCTGGCTTGCGGATGGTCTCTTCCTGCAGGACCTCCTGTCCGTCCAGAGAATACACTTTATAATCCACACTGCCGATCCCGTTGTCATGGGCCTGGATATCCATTTCCACTCCCCGCGGTCCCACCGGCGTGATGGTATCCCGGATAGAAGGAATGTCCATTTCCCTTGCGAACCCCGGCACACTGTTGAGGGAGTATCCGTCATAGGAAAAAGAGATCTGCGGATAAGTGGCAGCCCCCATATCCGCAGTCATACTGTCATTTCCATTGTTGGTAAGGTAACTGAAAAAAACCACTGCAGCCAGGAACACCCCGGTCAGGATCCCTCCGTTGATCAGCCGCTTTTTCCACTGTTTTTTTATCTTCATTGCAAATCCCCTTTATGATCCAGAAGTTTCCCCAGTGTGGGAGAAACATGAAAGAATTCTTCGCAGGCCCGAATCTCGGCGCCATTCTCTCCTTTCCTGCCGGTGCGGACCGCCCGCAGCAGGATATTCTTGGGCGTGTGCTCCATGTCGATAAATTCCAGCACCTGAACGTCATAGCCTTCCCTCTCCAGATACTGGGCCCGCAGGCCATCGGTCACAAGCGCGGCCAGCCGCTCTTTGATAAGGCCATACTGGAGGATCGGCCGGAGCAGTTCATTTTCCATCTGCCCGTTCAGCTCATGCTGGCAGCAGGGAACCGACAGGATCACCTTGGCCTTCCAGCCCACCGCCTTGGCAAGCGCGAAATCGGTGGCCGTGTCGCAGGCGTGGAGGGTGACCACCATATCCACCTCATCCGCTCCGGTATAATCGGCGATATTTCCTTCCAGGAACCGCAGCTTCTCATAGCCGTATCTCTGGCTTAACTGATTGCAGGCGCGGATCACGTCCTCCTTCAGGTCCAGTCCCAGGATCCGCACGTCCAATCCCTGCAATTCGTGGAGATAATAATACATGGCAAATGTCAGATAGGACTTCCCGCAGCCAAAATCCAGGATCCTGATCTCCCGCTCCCTGGGAAGCTTAGGCAGAACGTCCTGGATAAACTCCAGGAACCGGTTGATCTGTCGAAACTTGTCGAATTTCGTACGGACGATCTTCCCCTCCGCCGTCATCACGCCCAGATCCTGCAGGAATGGAACCGGAATTCCCTCCTCCAGGATATAATGCTTCTTCCGGTTGTGATCCGTTTCCGCCGGCGCCTTCTTCCTGGCCCGCAGTTTTTTCTTCACCGTCACTTTTCCCTTCTTGCTCACCAGCGCGGAGACCGCCGCGCTCTGAGTCTCCAGCTGCATCTGCCGGAAATTCTCCATATATTCCAGGATCTTCCCGCAGGCCTCCTCCTTCTCCAGGTTCTGATGGAACACCTGCGTCGCGCAGAAAGCCTCAAACTGATAGACCTGCCGGTCCTTGTGTCGGACCGGACGGATCCGCACCTTGGTCGGGCCATCCGCCTGCCTGGGATTGCTCAGCACCGCCAGAAGAAACTCACTATTTAAATTGTCCTCTAATACCGTCCTTAATTCATCCATAGTATCATTATTGTAAAGGTTTTTGGGGATAAGTGCAAGATAAAAAGGGACAGGGTATTTTCAATCTGGGACGGGGTATTTTTAAAAATACCCCGTCCCCAATGGAAAGATTACCGTTACTTTGAAGAGATCGCCATCCAGATACAACTGGAATTGTCCGCCCTGCAGTTCTGTCAGGGTCTTGGCGATGGAAAGCCCCAGGCCGCTGCCCTCGGTGCTTCTTGAGATGTCTCCCCGGATGAACCGCTCGGTCAGCTCATCCGCGGAGATATTAAGCTGCTGTTGCGAAATGTTCTTCAGGCTGAAGATCACCTGACCGTTTTCCACTTTCAGGTCTGCGTAGATCCGGGTCCCTTCCATGGCGTACTTGGCCGCGTTGTTGTAGATATTCTCCAGGATCCGCCAGGTCCGCCTGCCGTCCGCCCGGATACAGGCCTCCTCCACGGAAATGTTCAGCACCTCCGTAAGATTCCGGGCCTTGAACTTCTCTTCGAATTCTCCGCTGGTCTGCTGGATCATCTCTACGAAATTCAGGTTCATGAACTCCAGAGAAATATTTCCCGAGCTCACCTTGGAAGCCTCCACCACGTCTTCTGTCAGAGTTTTGAGGCGCTGGGCCTTGCTCTCCAGGATCTCCAGATAGCGCTGGACTTTCAAGTCCTCGAAGTTCTCTTTCTTCAGCAGGTCCACATAATTGATGATGGAGGTAAGCGGCGTCTTGATGTCATGGGACACGTTGGTGATCAGGTCTGTCTTCAGCCGCTCGCTCTTCATACTCTCCGCCAGGGCGGCGTCCAGCCCCTCCCCGATGGAATTGATGCTCTCTGCAATGGTCTTCTGATCCCCCCGAAGTCCTTCCGTTGGAATCTGATAATCCACCTGCCCTCCGGAGATCTTCAGGATCCCGGTTTTTATCTTCTCCCGGCAAATGCTTTCGTTCACCAGCAGGACCAGCGCCCCGATCTCTGCTGCCAGCATGATCAGAGGCCAGACGCTGCCCGGCCAGCACAGGATGGTGATCCAGTGGATCACTACGAATCCCGCGAAGATCAGCACCCGCTTCCACAAACATTTGAGATTGGAAAACAGCTTATATACGAAGGAGCACAGTGCCCGCAGCAGGCTGTTCTTCCACAGGTTCCGGGCTTTGGCCCGGCGCACCAGGCTTAAGTATCCCATCAGGAACACCATGCACCCCACCAGGGCCGCTCCTGCTCCCAGGATCAGGAGGGGGATCACTTCCTGCACGTAGGAGGTCTGCATATAGCTGGGTTCATAGATACTGTAACTGGTGTCGTCTATATAGCTGAAGATGGCGCTGTCAAAAAGCAGGGGAAGGAATCCTAAAAAGAAGATCACCGCCGCAGCGATCTCCGTCTTCCACCGGTCAAACCAACATAAATGCAGCTCCTTATCCGTGGCCCTGCGGCCTGCGATCATGGTCAGCCACACACAGCCGACGATCCACAGAAGTCCTGCGATCACGCCCACCAGGGCAATCTCCCGGGCGCTGGAACCGTATTTCTCATACAGTCGGTTCTCCGTATAGAAGTTGTCCTGAATGGGAAATGTCGTGTCTACCGCCGCGGCGAATACAAAGTCCTCCCCGCTGGTGCCGGTGTATTTCACCATGTCCCGCCATGCCGAAGCGTCTGTATCTTCAATGTTGGAAACAAAATCCGCCAGCTTGGGCCGCACAATAATATATTTTCCTGTCTCCGTAAGGGCCTTCAGATTCTTCTCCAGCTCCTTATAATTCCCGTATTCCTGCCGGTTGGTGGAAATGTTCCCTGCCTCCAGGTCCGCATAAATGTAGGTAAAGTTGGTGTCCCCTTCCTGAAGGTCCTCCTGCCAGGTAATATACTGGGAATACTGAGCCGCTACCATCTGAAGACAGGCGCTCAGCTCATCGTAAGCCTGATCCAGCCGCCCGTTCCAGCGGGGATCCTTGTTGACGATCTCCAGGATACTGCCCGCCCCCACCGGGCCGTACCGCTCATCCAGCCAGTATCCGTCATAGTTCCAGTAATCCGTATATTCCACCGCTCCCGCGGCGTTCAGGATCTCATCGGTAAGCGGCTCTCCATTGTCATTGTAGGACTCCACGTTCTGACCGCTGTTGCCTTCTCTTAAATTCTGTAGAAGACCTGCCCGGAGGCTTCCGTCGGCGTCCGCCGCATCGGCAAAAGATAATTCTCCGGACTTGATCAGGTCTTCAAATTCCGCGTAAGTATAATACTGATAGCGTTTCCCGTCGGCGTCCGGTTCTCCTCTCTCACAGACGATGATGTTATGTTCCTCCCCGTAGGAACCGTCTCTTTCCGACACTTCGCCGCTCCAGTCCACCAGGTCTCCCAGCCGGTAGGCAAGGCCGCTTTTGTTCTCTCCCGGATCCGTTCCATTTACATACCACTCGTCTACATCAACGATCTTATCCTCATCCAGCGCCCCGTCCGCGCCAAAGAACTCCGACGCGCTGATACCTTCCAGGGCCTGGGTGCTCCTGCTCTCTACCAGGGTGGCAAATCCCCGGGAATCCTCGTATCTCCTGGCAGGCTCTCCCTCGAAGATCTCCTCCCGCAGCGCCGGGTAAGACAGCATCCACAGGAAGCTTACCACCATCACCACAGCCAGGATATGTTCCATCACCACCAGGATGGTCTTCGTCAGATTCGTCTTATACCAATACCGTTTCATAGATACTCCCTTCTATAACTTCTCCACCTTATATCCCACGCCCCAGACCACCTTGAGATACCGGGGCTCCTTGGGATTGATCTCAATCTTCTCCCGGATGTGCCGGATATGTACGGCCACCGTATTGTCCACGCCGATGGCATCCTCGTTCCAGATATTTTCATAGATCTGATCAATGGAAAAAACTTTCCCCTGATTCCGGACCAGAAGCAGCAGGATATTATACTCGATGGGGGTCAGCTTCACCGGCTCCCCGTCCACCGTCACTTCCTTTAAGTCGTCGTTGATCATCAGCCCGCCGGTGGCGTAGATCTTCTCTCCCGCAGGCTGCGCCGTGCTTCCAAGCTGGGTGTAACGCCGCAGCTGGGACTTCACCCGGGCCACCAGTTCCAGCGGATTAAAGGGCTTCGTCACATAGTCGTCCGCTCCTACATTGAGCCCCAGGATCTTGTCCGCATCTTCGGACTTGGCCGACAGGATGATGATCGGGATGTTGTTCTCCTCCCGGATCTTCAGCGTAGCCCGGATCCCGTCCAGCCGGGGCATCATCACATCGATCACCAGAAGATCCACCGACTCCTTCTTCAACACTTCTAATGCCTCCTGCCCGTCGTAGGCCTTGAACACCTCATAGCCCTCCTGGGTCAGGTAAATATCGATCGCCTCTACGATCTCCTTATCATCATCACATACTAAAACTTTTGCCATCTCTCTCACCTCCCTTATACTATACAAGAATAGCAGGCAAAATTTAAGATGAAACCGTGGAAATTCTTAAGATATTATGAAAAGGGACAGGGTATTTTCAATCTGGGACGTGGTATTTTTAAAAATACCACGTCCCCACCTATCGGATCTGAATGATCTGCCCGGGATAAATCAGGTTTGGATTTTTAATTCCGTTTAGCTGCTGCAGCTTTTTTACTGTTGTATGATATTTCTTCGCGATCCCGCTTAAAGTATCCCCTGGCTTCACGGTATAGAACCGCATTGCCGAGACATTTTCTCCGTGGGGGATATAGATCACTTCCCCTGGATAGATCCGGTTCGGATCCGAAATATGGTTATAAGAGATCAGGCGCTGCAAGGTAACGCCATGCTGTTTTGCAATCCCGCTCAAAGTATCTCCTTTCTTTATCACATAGCGGATCACATCATTGGGTTCCGAGGTTGTGGAACCCGGGGTTGATCCCAGGGCTTTCAGATGGTTTAAGCCCGCTTCTGATATCACTCTGGCAAAATCTTCATAGGCAATATCCATATCTACATTTCCCCGGATCCCTTCTACTCTTCCATTGTCCCGGTACTGCCACATCCCGATCCCGGTCTGCCCTGGGGCGGAGGCGTACCGGGCGTACCACAGAGCGTATTTCCTTCTTAATTCCGGGGCGAACATCCGCTCCAGATAATCCAGGTTGCTGTAATACATGGCGAAATATCCCAGCTCTTCTACCCGGCCGCAGAATGCCTCCACCAGCCGGGTGGCCAGCGTCCTGGTAACCTGGACTCCATTTTGCTGGGCATACCGCACCGACTCATACTCAAAATCATAACATACCGGATACTGCACCTTATACTCCCGGATCACGGAAATGCATTTCTCCGCCTCCCGGCGGGCCATCTCCGGTGTGTATGCGTAGGAAAACCAGTAGACGCCAAAGGGGATCCCCTCTTCCATACAGCCGTGAGCGTTCCTTTCAAATTCGCTGTCCACGGTATTTGCTCCGTATCCCGCCCGCAGCATGGCGAACTGGATGCCGGAGGCCTTCACTTTCCGCCAGTCGATATTTCCCTGATGCCCGCTTACATCAATCCCATGAATACTCATCGCTAAAACTCCTTTTTCTACTCTTTTTACTACTATATGAGCAAAAGTTCCTTTCGCAACCAGCCTTTCAAACACCGGGTCGAACTTCGTCGAAGGGTGCTATATATTGTTGTGTTTCTTAGAACTTTCACGATTTCCGTTTATAATACGACTGTTTCAATTTTCTCAATGTATGCAACTACTATGGGGGGATTCTTTAATGCCTGATCGGGAAATCGAACTGCTTATTCGTTCTCTCGGAATCAATGCGACTTACCGGGGATACCGATATCTGTGCTATGGGATCAAATTGTGTCTGGAAGATGAAGACTATCTGCTGTGCATCAGCAAGCTGCTCTATCCGGAAATCGCCCGGATCTTCCACACCTCCAGCAGCAGTGTAGAACGGGATATCCGCACCGTGATCCGTGTCTGCTGGGAGCGGGGAAATGCCCGTCTCCTCCGCGAGATCGCGCTCCACCCTCTGATCAGCAGGCCCACTGCCGGGGAATTCCTGGACATCCTGGTCACATACCTTCATCATTCCCGTCAAATATCCGTCTTTTAGGTTTTCTTCCTGACTTCTTAAGCCGTTCTTAAGATTTTTTCTTTTTCTTTTATAGTTTCAACATAGTTTAGACATATTTATCTCCTATACTATAAGACAGATAGTTGATGAACAATCACTATCTCCCCCCTCATAAAGTAAATCGCCGGGGAGACCCGGCGGAACACTTTACTCTCATTCCTTTAGATAACTATAACGACAACGAGAACCCGTTAGCCGGAAGGTTAACGGGTTTTCGCTGTTGTTAAGCCTTTCCTTCCATTTCTTTAAGTCCTCCTTAAGATTCTTTCCGCTTCTTTTATAGATTCCACATACTTTGGACACATTTCTTCTCTATACTTAGTATCAGATAGTTGAAGAACACATCAACTATCAATCCCCCTCTCATGAAGTTGTACATCAGCACTTGCCTGATGCCACACTTTACTCTCATTCCTTTAGATAACGAAACCAGAAAACCCGCGAGCCAAAAAGGTTCGCGGGTTTTCGCTGTCTGTCTTTCTATTACAGATTCTCCGTTATCCAAAGATACAGATCTTCATAGACCTTGTCCCGGTCCGTCTCGTTCAGGATCTCATGCCGGTCGTCCCGGTACAATTGAAGTTCCACATGTTCAAGTCCTGCTGCCCGATACTTCTTGCAGACCTTGCGGACGCTCTTGCCAAACGCGCCCACGGGATCGTCTTCCCCTGATACAAAGAAGATGGGCAGGTCCTTTGGAATCCGCTTCAGGCTGCCGGGGCGCTGCATCTTACGCATTCCCTCCAGCATCTGATAGTAGCCGCCCAGGGTAAACCGGAAATTACACAGCGGATCCGAGGCATATTTCTCCCAGAGTTCCCGGTCGGAGGTGACCCAGTCGCCCCCGGTCTCCTTAAAATGACTGCGATAAACCCCCAGGCACATCTCGTCGATCAGGCGGCTGCGGTACCGCCACCCCTTCACCGCCGCCAGGATCCGGCACAGAAGCTGGCCTGCGGCCAGCACTGCCATGGGCTGGCTCCCGGTGCCCATGACAATGGCGCCGGCAAGCCCCTGCCCGTACAGGGGAAGATACTGGCGCACCAGGAAGGATCCCATGCTGTGCCCCAGGATGAAATAGGGGATCCCGGGATATTTTTTCATGGTCCGCTGCCGCAGCACATGGATGTCCCCCAGCACATAACTATTCCCTTTCGTCTCATCAAAATGGCCGTGATCCTCCTCGGTGCAGACAGATTTTCCATGGCCCAGGTGATCGTGGCCCACCACGTAAATCCCTCTGTCCGCCAGATACCTGGCGAATTCATCATACCGGTCAATGTACTCCACCATCCCGTGGCAGATCTGCAGGATCCCTGTGATCTCTCCCCCCGGGATCCACTCGATGGCGTGGATCCTGGTGGCCCCGTCCCGGGACGGATAAGCAAACTCTCTCTTAGTCATATTGCTCCCTCCTCGTTGATCCATTTAGTGGTAAAAGGCGCCGTTTCCTACGGCGCCTTTCTCTTCTTCCCACAAGTGCGCTTCTGAACTTAGCGCTCTTCCAGCGGAATGTACTCTCTGTGGTCCGCCAGGGCTTTGTAGGCCGGACGGATGATCTTGTCTACATTTTTCAGCTCTTCCAGTCTGTGGGCGCTCCATCCTACGATACGGGCCGCCGCGAAGATCGGCGTATACAGGGACTTGGGCAGGTTCAGCATGCTGTACACCAGTCCGCTGTAGAAGTCCACGTTGGCATTGACGCCTTTGTAGATCTTATGCTTCTCCCCGATCACTTCCGGAGCCATATGCTCTACCAGCTCGTAGAGGGCGTACTCTTTCTCGTAGCCCTTCTCCTTTGCCAGCTGTTTTACGAATTTCTTGAAAATGTCTGCTCTCGGGTCGGAGACGGAGTAGACCGCATGTCCCATTCCATAGATCAGACCCTTCTTGTCAAACGCCTTCTTATCCAGCAGGTCGCAGAGGTAAGCCCGCACAGCGTCCTCATCCTCCCAGTCAGAGAGCTGCTGCTTCATATCCTCAAACATCTGGGTCACCTTGATGTTGGCGCCGCCGTGCTTGGGTCCCTTCAGGGAAGCCATGGCCGCCGCCATGGTGGAATATGTATCCGTTCCTGAAGAGGTGACTACGTGGGTGGTGAACGTAGAGTTATTGCCGCCGCCGTGGTCCATGTGCAGTACCAGCGCCATATCCAGGATCTTGGCCTCCAGCTTGGTATATTTCCGGTCTTCCCGGAGCATCATCAGGATATTTTCCGCCGTGGACAGCTCCGGTGAAGGAGCATAAATGAACAGGTCCTCGCCCACCCGATAGTTGTAGGCATGATAGCCGTACACCATCAGCATGGGGAACTGGCTGATCAGGTTCAGGCACTGACGCAGCACATTGGGGATCGTGGTGTCATCCGCCTTGGCGTCATAGGAGTACAGGTTCAGGATGGACCGGGAAATGCTGTTCATCATGTCCCGGCTGGGCGCCTTCATAATAATGTCCCGCACAAAATTGGGGGGCAGGGTGCGCCGCTCCACCAGAGTCTCATGGAAGAGCTTCAGCTCCTTCTCGTCCGGGAGCTCGCCAAAAAGCAGCAGATAGGAGATCTCCTCGAATCCAAAATGCTTCTCTTTCAGAAAGCCCTGCACCAGATCCTTGATATTGTAGCCCCGGTAATAAAGATTGCCCGCGCAGGGAACTTCCTTACCGTCCACGATCTTGGTGGCGCACACGTCGGAAATGTTGGTAAGTCCTGCCAGGACGCCTTTTCCGTTCAGGTCACGAAGACCTCTTTTTACCTCGTACTTTGTATACAGCTCCTTGTCAATGGCATTTTTCTCCTCACAGATCTCCGCGAAATGCTGGATCTCCGGCGTGATCTCAAACAATGCCGTCTCTACGCTTTTTCCCATAATCATCATCCTTTCTGTCTGTTTTTTATATGATTGCTCAGCCTGGCAAACTCTTCCAGCGTCAGGGTTTCTCCCCGTACATTCGCGCCTTTTCCAAGCTGTTCAATTGCTTCTCTGATGATCTCTTCTTCAAATTCTCCAGAATTTTTCAACCCATTGTAGAGGGTTTTGCGCCGCTGGTTGAAGGCCGCCCGGATGGCGGCGAACATCAGCTTCTCATCCTCCACCTCCACCGGCGGGACCGCATGCCTGGTCAGCCGGATCACCGCAGAACCCACCTTGGGACGGGGCATGAAACAATTGGGCGGAACATTTGCCACGATATAAGGATCGGCATAATACTGCACCGCCAGGGACAAAGCGCCGTAGTCCTTGCTGCCTGGTCCCGTCTGCATCCGCTGGGCCACTTCCTTTTGCACCATCACGGTGATACACTCCACCGGAACCTGGTTTTCAAAAAGCCCCATAATGATCGGCGTGGTGATATAGTAAGGCAGGTTGGCCACCACCTTGATGGGGCGCCCCTCGTTTTCCTCCTCTGCAAGTTTGCGGATGTCCACTTTCAGCACGTCCTCGTTGATGATCCGGACATTGTCATAATCCTTCAGCGTCTCCGAGAGAATGGGGATCAGGTTGCGGTCGATCTCCACCGCCACCACCTTCCCGGCGGCCTCCGCCAGATACTGGGTCATGGTGCCGATGCCCGGCCCGATCTCCAGGACCATATCTTCTTTTGTAATCTCTGCCGACCGGATAATCTTGTCCAGCACATGGGTATCAATCAAGAAATTCTGTCCGAACTTTTTCTGAAATGTGAAATGATATTTCTGCAGAATCTCAATGGTATTCTGCGGATTCCCCAGTTTTTCCCTGCTCATAGACACTCCCCATACCGTCATATTGTGATACTTATTATACAATAATATGGATTTTTAAGAAATAGACAAAAAATGAAAAATTATTAAGATTGTGTGAATGGTTACAATTTACCCTGTACCCAAATTCACAGGCGATACATTTTCCGGGCGTTTTGCTCTGTCTGATCCACCACTTCCTTATAGGAAATGTTTTTAATCCGGGCAATTTCCTCCGCAACATACCGGATATAGCGGGAATCATTGCGTTTCCCCCGATAGGGAACTGGCGCCAGGTAAGGGCAGTCCGTCTCCAGCAAAATGGATTCCAGGGGGATCGCTTCCACCACTTCTTTGACTTTTCTGGCATTTTTAAAGGTGACGACTCCCCCGATCCCAATATAGAAGCCCATTTTTACATACTCTTCGGCCTGTTCCCTGGAATAAGAAAAACAGTGGATCACCCCGGCAAGCCCGGCGGCATGTTTCTTCATGATCTCCATGGTGTCCGCCGCTGCTTCCCGGCTGTGGATCAGCACTGGAAGATCCAGCTCCCTTGCCAGCTCCAGCTGTCGGATGAACCAGTATTTCTGCTGCTCGTGAGCTTCTTTGTCCCAGTAATAATCCAGGCCGATCTCGCCCACAGCCACCACCTTATCCTGCCGGAACAGTTCCCGCATCCGGGCAAAAGAATCTTCGTTCAAAGCCCCCACCTCGTCCGGATGGATCCCTACCGCAGCATACAAAAAGGGGTATTCCCGGGCCATAGCCGCAACTTTCTCGCAGGAATCATAAGAAGCACTTACATTGATAATTGTTCCAACCCCTTCCGACTCCATAGAAAGAAGCAATTCCCGCCGATCCGTATCAAATTGTTCATCGTCATAGTGCGCATGCGTATCAAAAATCATGGTTCCTCCAATTTAATTTAGGACGTAGCCTTTTTGCATTTTACTACGTCCTAAATTGACTTTTACCCTGTACCCAAATGCGTTTTGGGGTGTACCTTTTTGACTTTATCCTACAGCAGTTCTGCTCGCAATTCTTCCGGCGTCTTTACAGACAGCAGCGCCGGCGCGATATCGAACACAGTCTTTGCGCCGCTTTCGCCGGCTTTTGCCAGGCGGTATGCGGCTCTGGCATAGCAAGCCAGCACGCTTGCGGTAAACTCCGGATTGGAATCCAGCTTCAGGGAATATTCGATGATGTGATTATTTCCCTCAACGCCGGTTTTGCCGCTGCGGATCACGAATCCGCCGTGAGGCATTTTGCTGTGGTTTTTCTTCAGTTCTTCTTCGGTGATAAAAGTTACGGTAGTGTCGTAGTCATCAAAATAGTTGGGCATGGTCTTGATGGCCTGCTCAATCTCTGCCAGATCAGCGCCTTCTTCCGGAACCACGTAACATTCCCGCAGATGCTTGTCCCGGGTGGTGAGCTTCGGCTCGCTTCCGCTTCTCACCTGCTCTACTGCTGCCTCAACAGGAACCGTGTACTGGATCCCGTTCTTCACGCCCTTTACCCGGCGGATGGCGTCAGAGTGTCCCTGACTTACGCCTTTTCCCCAGAAAGTATAGGTGCTTCCCTCGGTCAGGATGGATTCTGCGTAAAGCCGGTTCAGGGAAAACATTCCCGGATCCCAGCCCACAGAAATGATCCCTACTTTTCCGCCTTCTTTGGCCGCCTTATCCACATTTGCAAAATACTCCGGAATCCGCGCGTGGGTGTCAAAGCTATCGATGGTATTGAAATTCTTCACGATTTCCGGTCCCATAACCGGCAGGTCTGTAGCGGAACCTCCGCAAAGCATCATTACATCGATCTCGTCCTTCATAGACAACATTTCATCCATATGCTTCACTGCCGCGCCTTCTGTCAGGATCTTGACCGTGGACGGATCCCTCCGGGTAAATACGGCTTTCAGCTCCATATCCTGATTGCGGGCGACGGCAAGTTCCACGCCTCTCCCGATATTTCCATATCCTACAATTCCAATTCTGATCTTATCCATGATTGATGATTCTCCTTTCATTTTTCAGTTGGGGACGTGGTATTTTCGAAAATACCACGTCCCAGATTAAAAATACCCTGTCCCTTTTTAACAGATCTCCGCTCCGGCGGGCATTTCCCGTTCCGGGGTCACAAGTGCCAGATTGCCGTCGGCGTCTTCCGCGCACAGCAACATTCCTTCTGACACCACGCCGGCCAGCTTGGCAGGCTTTAAGTTGGTCAGTACCATGACTTTCTTTCCTACCATCTCTTCCGGGGTGTAATGAGCCTTGATCCCGGACACGATCTGCTTCACCTGGCTTCCTACTTTTACCTGGGAGCACAGAAGCTTCTTGGATTTGGGCACCGCCTCGCAGGCGATGATCTCTCCTACCTGGAACTGCATTTTCCCAAAGTCTTCGAAGGTGATCTCCGGCTTGGGCTCCAAATCGATAACTGCCGCATCGTCCCCGGCCGTACTGTCTGCCTCGTCTTCTACCGGCGGGTGCAGTTCTTCGACTTTCTTCATCACTTCCTCCAGATCCAGTCTGGCGAACAGGATCTCCGGTTTCTCGGTGACTTTGCCGTCCCCCAGCTGTGCTAGGATCTTCTCGGCAGTCTCCGGCATATAGGGCGCAAGAAGCTCTGCCCCTACTTTGATGCTCTCGATCAGGTTGTTGAGCACCGTCTCCAGCCGGTCTTTCTTTGCCTCGTCCTTGGCCAGCGCCCAGGGCATGGTCTCGTCGATGTATTTGTTGCAGCGCTTGAACAGATTGAAGATCTCCGTCATGGCGTCCGCTACCCGCAGATCGTCCATCCGGGCGTCCACAGCCTTGGGTGTGTTCTCCACAACCGCCTTAAGGTCTGCGTCCACCTCCTCTGCTACGCCTTTGTCTGCCACCACGCCGCCAAAATATTTGTTGGCCATGGAGACGGTCCGGTTCACCAGATTGCCCAGGGTGTTGGCCAGATCGGAGTTCATCCGCTCCACCATCAGTTCCCAGGTGATCACGCCGTCATTTTCAAAAGGCATCTCATGAAGCACGAAATAGCGCACCGCGTCCACGCCGAAGAAATCTACCAGCTCATCGGCATACAGCACATTTCCCTTGGACTTGCTCATCTTGCCGTCTCCTTGAAGAAGCCAGGGATGGCCGAACACCTGCTTGGGCAGGGGCAGGTCCAGGGACATCAGGAAGATGGGCCAGTAAATGGTGTGGAACCGGATGATATCTTTGCCGATCAGGTGGAGATCCGCCGGCCAGTTTTTCTTAAACAGGTCCGAGCTCTCTCCGTCACAGTCGTAGCCAATCCCGGTGATGTAGTTGGTCAGCGCATCCAGCCATACGTAGACTACGTGGCCAGGATCGAAATCCACCGGGATCCCCCATTTGAAGGAGGTCCGGGACACGCACAGATCCTGCAGGCCCGGCAGCAGGAAGTTGTTCATCATCTCATTTTTCCGGGATACGGGCTGGATGAATTCCGGATGGGTGTTAATATGCTCGATCAGCCGATCCGCATATTTACTCATCTTGAAGAAATAGGCCTCCTCCCTGGCCGGCTGCACCGGACGCCCGCAGTCGGGACATTTGCCGTCCACCAGCTGGGACTCGGTGAAGAAAGACTCGCAGGGCGTGCAGTACATGCCCTCATAATACCCTTTGTAAATGTCGCCTTTCTCATACATTTTCTTGAAGATCTTCTGCACCTGGCGCTCATGGTCTTCGTCCGTGGTGCGGATGAATTTATCATAGGAAGTGTTCATCAGATCCCAGATTTTCTTGATCTCCCCGGCCACATTGTCCACGAATTCCTTGGGCGTAACGCCTGCTTCCTCCGCTTTCAGCTCGATCTTCTGGCCGTGCTCGTCGGTCCCGGTCTGGAAGAACACGTCAAAGCCCTTGCTCCTTTTATACCGGGCGATGGCGTCCGCCAGCACGATCTCATAGGTATTGCCGATGTGGGGCTTGCCGGACGTGTAGGCAATGGCCGTTGTGATATAATACTTTGGTTTTTCCATTTGCTGATTCTCCTCCTTGAAAATAAAAAATCTCCGATCCTTCCGCCCGGAATGATCAGAGAAGACGGGGAATCCCCGTGTTACCACTTCTTTTCACCTGCGCCTCACGGCACAGGCCTCGTCAGGTGATCCTGCTTTGCAGGCTTTTCTCACCCTGGCCGCTGTAAAGGGCGGACCCATCGCAGCCTGGCAGAAACCTATCGTTCCTGTTCGGTGCGCCGCTCGGGAGCCATCTTCCGCCAGTCTCCATCCATCCCTCTCAGCATCCGGCCCTTAAGCCTTCGGGAATTCTCTGTAAAATGTCCAAATGGCGTACTCTTTCCGTCATTGCGTTTGCATATCCACTGATGTTAGAAATCGTAGCATAATCCGGCGGGGCGTGTCAAGAAAAACTGGCAAATCTACCGCATTGCCGCCTCTCTGCCTGCATATAAATAGAAAAAAACCAGGAAGTCCTATGATCCATCCATTGAAAATCAAGTTTCAGAAACGCACTCTTCTCCTTGGGGCTGTCTTTTTTTCTCTTCTCCTGTCCGCCGCCTGTCTTATATTTTTCTTTGGAAGAGACCCCGACCGACGGTTTGAAGACTACACAGAAGCCTTGTTCCGCCGGGAGGTGGCCGGCAACACCATCTCCCTTCATTTCACCCTCCAGGATCCGGCCGCTTATGGAATCCATGACACCCCCATTTCCCTGGGGCAGGTCAGTACGGACCCGGAAGAAATAAACGCAGCCGCGGAAAATGCCCTGGCCCTGCTGCGCCGGCACGACCGGGAAAAGCTCTCCGGCGAAAACCGGCTGACCTACGATATCCTGGAACATTCTCTTTCCAACTCCCTCCGGGAATCCGCCTATGCCCTCTATGAAGAACCTCTCGCGCCCCTCACCGGCACCCAGGCCCAGCTGCCGGTGCTTTTGTCGGAATACCGGTTCTCAAACCGGGAGGACGTAGAGACCTACTTAAAACTTCTGGATCAGGTGCCGGTCTATTTCCAGTCCATCCTGAAGTTCGAAGAGGCCCGCTCCCGGGAGGGGCTCTTCATGTCTGCCCAAAGCGCCGACGCCGTGGTGGAAGAATGCCGGACATTCCTGGAACTGGGAGAGGAGAACTACCTGTATTCCTCCTTCCGGGAACGGCTAAAGGAGCTTTCCCTCTCCCAGGAAGACCTGGAAGCCTACTGCCGGGAAAATGCGGCCGCCGTGGAACGCTCCATCTTTCCCGCCTATCAGGATCTGATGGACGGCATCCTGGCCCTGCGGGATACCGGGAAAAATTCCGGCGGTCTGTGCCATTTTCCCGAAGGAGAAAACTACTATAAGATCCTGGCTGCTGTGGAGACCGGCTCGGACCGGTCGGTTCCGGAGCTTCAGGCCCTGACCCGGCAGCAGCTGGCCCAGGATCTTCTGGACCTCCAGGCGGCGCTGGAGGCTTACTCCGGCTCCGGGGATGGCAGCATTTCCTCCGATCTCTTCAAGCCTCAGGGGGAAATGCTTTCCGACACCAATCCCGCCTCCATCCTGGCTTACCTGGAAGAAAAGATAGCAGGAGAATTCCCCGACCCGCCCCAGGCAGATACCCAGATCAAGTACGTGCAGGAATCCATGCAGGAATACTTAAGCCCTGCCTTCTACCTGATCCCGGCCATCGACAATCCCGGGGAAAATGTGATCTACATCAATCCCGGCCATCTTGGCGACGACATTTCCCTCTTCACCACCCTGGCTCATGAAGGCTATCCCGGGCACCTTTACCAGACCACCTATTTCGCCGGGCAGGATCCAGACCCCATCCGCAGCCTTCTGGATTTTGGCGGTTATACTGAGGGCTGGGCCACGTATACGGAGATGATCAGCTACTACTACGCGCCCATGGACCACGACCTGGCCACCCTGATGCAGAAAAACGCCTCCATCCTGCTGGGGCTCTACGCCCTGGCCGATATGGGGATCCACTACGACGGCTGGAGCCTTTTGGATACCATCGCCTTCTTCCGCAGCTACGGCATCACTGAGACCGATGTGATCGAAGAAATCTATCAGCTGATCCTGGGGGATCCGGCCAATTATCTGAAATACTATATTGGATATGTAGAATTCCTGGAGTTAAAGAAAGAAGCCATCCGCCGGTGGGGCGATGACTTCAGCCAGGAAAAGTTCCATAAAGCCGTGCTGGATGTAGGGCCCGCGCCCTTCGACCTGCTGCGGGAATACATAGTAGGATCGTAAGGTGGGGACGTGGTATTTTCAAAAATACCACGTCCCAGATTGAAAATACCCTGTCCCCCTGTTACTTCTTACCTAACAAAACAACGCTGTGCCGCCATTTCCTCCCGATCACCCGTCAGATCCCTACATCCCTCCCAACACCACGCTGGCGGCCAGACCGCCTGCCGTTGCCAACAGCGCGCCTGCAAGAGTATACCTGGTTTTACTTACTCTGGCCGTCATGAAATAGACGCTCATGGTATAGAAAATGGTCTCTGTGCAGCTCATACTGATAGAGGCTACTTTCCCAATATAAGAATCCGGCCCGTATTCTTTATATAAATCCAGAAGCAGGCCAGTAGCCGCGGAGGAAGAAAACATTTTCACTACACTTAAGGGGACCAGCTCTGCCGGAAACCCCAACGGTTCTGTCAGACCGCCGGCCATCCTGGCCAGAAAGTCCAGGAACCCGGAGGCGCGCAGAATCCCCACCGCCACCATCAGGCCAACCAGAGTGGGAACCAGACTAACCACCGTGCGCAGGCCGCTTTTTGCCCCCCGGATAAACGTTTCATAAACGTCTACTTTCATCAAAAGTCCATAGCTGACAATCCCAAAGATCACCAGCGGAACCATCAGATCGCTGAGATAAAGCAAAAATTTCATCTGGATTCATCCCCTTTTTCAGGCTTTGTTTCTAATAATTTATGTGCTCTAAGTTTTTTCTTATTCTCAAAAATATCAAAAAGGGACAGGGTATTTTCAATCTGGGACGTGGTATTTTCGAAAATACCACGTCCCCAATTGGAAATCCAATTGAAAAAAACTGCCAAAAAGCCTATACTATCTAGGAATCTTACTTTACGGAATCTGGTGATCTATTATGAAACATACCGCCGCTGCTTCGCAGAAGGACTTCAGCCAGGGGAGTGTTGCCATCAACATCCTGCGGCTTGCTCTGCCTATGACGCTGGCGCAGTTGATCAACGTCCTCTACAACATGGTGGACCGTATCTATATCGGGCATCTGCCCCATACTTCTACCCAGGCCCTCACCGGCATCGGGCTTACCCTGCCTGTCATTACCATCATCACTGCCTTCGCCAACTTGTTTGGCATGGGCGGCGCGCCTCTTTTTTCCATCGCCAGGGGCGCGGGGGAGACGGAGCGGGCTAAGCGGATCATGGGAAATTCCTTCTCCCTGCTTTTGTTATCCGGCGTCCTTATCGCCGCTCTCTGCCTGATCTTCCGGCGGCCCCTGCTCTATCTTTTTGGCGCCAGCGACGTGACCTATCCTTATGCGGACGCCTATATCACCATCTATCTCCTTGGCACGTTATTCGTCATGGTCAGCCTGGGCATGAACAACTTCATCAACGCCCAGGGCTTCGGGGTCACCGGGATGCTCACGGTCTCCATCGGCGCGGTCCTGAATCTGATCCTGGACCCTTTGTTCATCTTTGTCTTTGGCCTGGGTGTCCGGGGCGCGGCTATCGCCACCATCATTTCCCAATGTGTGTCTGCCATCTGGGTTTTTCATTTCCTTACCAGGGGAAATGCTATTATAAAGTTGTCAAAGAAATATCTTCGTTTACACAAAAGGCTTGTTAAGGAGATTACTTCTCTTGGATTCTCCGGCTTTATCATGGCCATCACCAACGGCTCTGTGCAGATCATGTGCAACGCCACCCTTCAGCGGTACGGCGGCGACCTGTACGTGGGGATTATGACGGTGATCAATTCAGTGCGGGAATTGATCAACATGCCTATGAACGGCCTGACCAACGGCGCCCAGCCCATCATCAGCTTTAACTACGGCGCCGGAGAAAAGGGGCGGGTGAAATCAGCCATCCGGTTCATGACCGTCAGCTGTATCCTGTTCACCCTGTTCCTCTGGGCTTTGCTGCTTCTCTTTCCCCGGTTCTTCATCCACCTTTTTAACAGCGAACCGGAGCTTCTGGAAAAGGGCGTGCCCGCCATGCACATCTATTTCTTCGGCATTTTCATGATGGCCCTGCAGTTTGCCGGCCAGTCCACCTTCGTTGCCCTGGGCTGTTCCCGGCAGGCAGTGTTCTTCTCCCTTCTGCGAAAGGCCGTCATCGTCATACCGCTGACTCTGTGGCTCCCCACGGTAGCCGGCCTTGGCACCAGCGGCGTCTTCCTGGCAGAGCCGGTGTCCAACTTCATCGGCGGGAGCGCCTGCTTTCTCACCATGTTCTTTACAGTACGGCGGATGCTGAAAGAATAATACCTTCATTTCCCCCGGCTTTTTGGCATATAATTTACAAAAATCCCCGGAGCCTTCTTATGCTGAACTTTCTCTGGGCCGGCATGATCCTTGCCGGCATCCTCTTCGCGGCGTTCACCGGCCGCATTCCCCAGATCACCAACGCCGCCATCGATTCCTCCAAAGAAGCCATCACCCTGTGCGTCGCCATGATGGGAGTCATGGCCCTCTGGGTAGGGTTGATGGAAATCGCCCAAAAGGCGGGGATCATGGACGCCCTCTCTGCCCGGCTGCGGCCGGTGATCCGGTTCCTCTTCCCCGGGCTTCCCGCGGGCCATCCCGCCGAGCCTCACATCCTTACCAATCTGATCGCCAATTTCCTGGGCCTTGGCTGGGCCGCCACTCCTGCCGGGTTAAAAGCCATGGAGGAACTGGCCCGCCTGGAGGAAGACCGCCGTGCCGGACGGCTGCCGGGACCAGTACGAAAACGGGGCGTGGCCGGCAATGAGATGTGTACGTTCCTTATTATAAATATTTCTTCCCTGCAGCTGATCCCGGTAAATGTGATCGCTTACCGCAGCCAGTACGGCAGCGTGGACCCGGCAGCCATCGTGGGAGCCGGGATCCTGGCCACCACTGTGAGCACTGCAGTGGCGGTGGTCTTCTGCCGTCTGATGGACCGGCGCAGCAAGGTTTCTTAACTTTTCCTTATTTATGCACTTTTTGCGAATTTTCATTCATTTCCACCGCGTTTATTGACATTTTCCACAAATCGTACTATACTAAGCTGTGTACTAAAGAAACAGCTTCTTAGCAAAGCACAAATTTTGAAAGGAGGAGAGAGTATGTGGGGACATATTTTCGACCTTAACAATCCGCTGATCGGAGCGGATAACACCTGGGCACTCTGGGCAGTATGTGCTGCCGGGGCCGCAGCTGCTATTTATCTGGAACAGAAATATACATGGGCAGCAAAGGCCAGTGGTGCCATTGTAGCTCTTGTGTTAGCACTTATCTTATCCAACCTGGGAATCATCCCGACGGCTGCGCCGGTATGGGATGCGGTTTGGAGCTATGTAGTTCCTCTTTCCCTGCCGCTTCTGCTGATGCAGTGTAACGTGCGTGACATGGGAAAGGATTCACTGAGGCTATTGGGAATCTTCCTGTGTGGTTCCGTGGGCACTATGTGCGGCGCTATGCTTGGCTACGTACTGCTTGGAAACTTCATTCCTGAGCTGAACGCTCTGGCAGGCGTATTCACCGGCACCTACATCGGCGGTTCTGTTAACTTCGCTGCTCTGGGCGAGGCCTTCAACGTAACCGGCGAGATGCTGTCCGCAGCCACCGTTGCCGACAACCTTCTGATGGCTCTGTACTTCTTCGTACTGGTTATCATCCCTGGAATCGGCTTCTTCCGCAAGCACTACAAACATCCCCATCAGGATGCTGTAGAAGCAGGAACCGCCAACAGCGACACCGAGGGAACAGCTGCAGCAGCTTACTGGGGACGGAAAGAGATCTCCCTTAAGGATATCGCCATGGCAGTTGCGGTAGCGTTCGTGATCGTTACCCTGTCTACCATCGTTGCTGATTTCCTGGCAGGCGTGATCCCGACCTCCAATCCGCTTCTGTCCATGCTGAACACCCTGTTTGGTAACATGTATCTGTGGATCGCCACCATCTCCATGATCTGCGCGACCGCAGCTCCGGGATTCTTCGGCGAGATCAGAGGAACAAACGAACTGGGAACATTCCTGATCTACCTGTTCTTCTTCGTAATCGGTGTTCCGGCTTCTATCCCGTTGATCGTACGGAACTCACCACTGCTGCTTGTATTCGCGGCAATCGTAGTTATCGTAAACATGCTGTTCAGCCTTGTACTTGGCAAGATCTTCAAGTTCGACCTTGAAGAGATCCTGTGTGCGTCCAACGCCAACATCGGCGGACCGACCACATCAGCAGCCATGGCAGTTTCCAAAGGCTGGACCAAACTGGTTGGACCTTGTCTGATCGTTGGTACCATCGGCTATGTAATCGGAACCTACGCTGGTTTGATCGTAGGAAGCCTTATGGGTGCAGTAGCGTAAAACGCATATATATACAGGGGCGGAAGTCCGTCCCTGTATTATTTTTATCTTTTTATCAACGAAAATGATTCTCAGTTGACACATTTATCCTTTTACAAAGGAGGTCTGATTTATGAACTTTGATGCACACGGCGATATCTGGACAGACGTCACACACCACTACCTGAACGGAGAATCCGACATTTTCCGCAAATATCACTACGACCGCTTCAAGAAAGGCCAGATCGAGGGCGGGATCTTCGTGATCTGGAACGATCCGCCCTTTGACAAAGATCCGCTGAAACGGACCCATCAGATGATGGAAGCCATTTCCCATGAAGAGCCGGACTGCGCGGATATCCTGAAGATCTGCCGGTCCTACGAGGATATGATGACCGCGAGAAAAGAAGGGAAAATGTATACCTTCATCGGACTGGAAGGCTTAAAGAGCGTAGGCGAGGACGTGGATATGATCGAGGAATTCTATAACTTCGGCGCCCGCCACGCAAGCCTGACCTGGAATGAAGAAAATCCGCTGGCCACCGGAGCCCTGGGCACGCCGGAACGGGGACTTACCGATCTGGGCCGCAGGGCGGTGCGCAAGATCGAAGACCTGGGCATGATCCTGGACGTGTCCCACTTAAACGACACCTCCTTCTGGGATCTCCTGGACGCGGCAAGCGGGCCGGTGGTCGCCACCCACTCCAATTGCCGGGCCCTCTGCGACCAGCGCCGGAACCTGACCGACGACCAGCTGAAAGCCCTGGCAGAGACCGGCGGCATGGTAGGCCTGAACTCCTTCAATGAATTCGTTCACCCGGATATCCACAAACAGACCGTGGAAAATCTGGTGAAACACCTGGTACATATGGTAGAGATCATGGGCATCGACCATGTAGGATTCGGATTTGATTTCTGCGAATACCTGTGCGGCGACACTCTGGACTCCTTCAGCAGCCAGGAAAATCCGTACACCATCGGCCTGGAGGATTGCTCCCAGGTACCAAATGTGATCGCGGAAATGAAACGGGTTGGATTCAATGATGAGGAGATTGAAAAGATTTCCCATAAGAACTGGCACAATTTAATTCACAAAGTCATGAAATAGTTTCTGGGGACGTGGTATTTTTAAAAATACCACGTCCCCACTTTTTTTGCTTGCTTTTTTGGAATATTGGGTATAATATATACATATTGATAAGTAGTTTTCATTACTACATGTTATATCTTTAATATTTCAGGAGGTGGCAATATGGCTGATGTGATCAAAGAACATGTGAAAGATCCAGGCAGCGCGATCACACATTTTATCGGGATGTTAATGGCAATCTTTGCCGCGATCCCGCTTTTAATAAAGGCCGCGCATGAACCAGACAGGATCTATATTATTTCTATCGCAGTATATGCGCTGAGTCTAATCTTATTATATGCGGCCAGCACCACTTATCATACCTTTGACCGCTCCAAGAAGGTTAATACCATTTTGAAGAAGATCGATCATATGATGATCAGCGTGCTGATCGCCGGCAGTTATACTCCCATCTGCCTTCTGGTACTGAAAGGGCGGACCGGGATTTTGCTTTTATCCATTGTATGGGGAATCGCCATCGCCGGGATCCTGATGAAGGCATTCTGGATCAACTGTCCCAAATGGGTCTCTTCCGTACTGTATATCGGGATGGGCTGGACCTGTGTCCTGGCATTTACGCAGATCCTCAATTCCATGTCTCCGGCGGCGTTCGGATGGCTGCTGGCCGGCGGTCTTATATATACCATCGGCGGCGTGATCTATGCCCTGAAGCTTCCCCTGTTCAACCGGAAGCATCAGTACTTTGGGAGCCATGAGATCTTCCATCTGTTTGTGATGGGCGGGAGCGCCTGCCATTTCATCGTAATGTACGCCTTCGTCCTGTAAAATTTCAAAAAGGGACAGGGTATTTTCAATCTGGGACGTGGTATTTTTAAAAATACCACGTCCCCACTTTGATTAACGCCTCTTTTTCTTTCCGGCTCATCTGCTTGATCTCCCACTCCCGCCGCATGGCTTCCTGCTTTGTCTCAAACTTCTCGCAGTACTCCAGTGTTACCGGCGTTCTCCCCTTGGTATACTTGGCCCCTTTGCCCGCGTTATGCTGCTCCAGGCGCTTCTCTATGTCATTGGTCCATCCGGTGTAAAGGCTGCCGTCGCTGCAGCGCAGGATATAAGTATAATTCATTTCCTTCAATCCCCTTTTTCTTGTAAATCCTTGTAAATCCCTGAAAATAGCTTCTCTTTTCAGTATAACACCATAAGTGGGGACGTGGTATTTTTAAAAATACCACGTCCCAGATTAAAAATACCCTGTCCCTTTTTGATTTTTCCTACTCTACCAGATACTCCATGGGATTGACCGGCTGCCCGTCTTTCCTCATCTCAAAATACACGTTACAGCCTTCTACGCTATAGTACTTCGTAGGCTGGCCCACATAGCCCAGCACGGTCTTAACGTCTACATAGTCTCCTGCCTTCACCGGTACTTCTTTCAACTGGCCGTAGAACAGTTCATAGCCGTTCCCCAGGTCTACGTTGACTGTGGTCCCGGTCTCGGCGGTCACGTCGATGGATTTGACGATCCCGGGAGCGGAAGCGATCACCTGATCCCCTTCTGCTCCGGAGATGACCATGGCCGGATTGTACTTATACTGATCCAGAGTGGAAAAATACACGGTCTTGTCCATGCTGAAGCTAAGTAGCACGTTGCCGTCCACCGGCCACAGAAGCTTACTGTTGCTGGTGAAGCTGGGGGTCTGGCTGCTTGTGCTCTGGACCGCCTCCTCTTTTTCCCCATTTTCCTGCGAAGCAGTCTCCTCTTCCTCCTCGGTCATGTCGGTATCCTCTTCTTCCGCCGGCTCCTCTGTGTTAAGGATCAGGTCGGTGTTGGTCTCCTGGCTCTCTTCCGGCTCCTGCTGCTGTGTCTCCCGGGCTTCTTCCGCCAGCGCCAGCTGATCCTCCCGCTGGGATTCCTTATAATCCCTGAATGTATATGTTCCGACGATCGCGATAGCTGCCGCGAAGCTTAACACCGCGGCGGCGGTAGCCCCTCTTCTTTTCCTTGGCTTTGGTTTCTTCCTCTGATTTGGATTTTGATTCATTTTCTATCACCACCTTTGCCTTTATTCTTGCCAGATGGTGATATCCTTATTCTCTGAAAATGAATCTTTTCCCGCAGCCTTTATCCCTCCTTGCCAAGGTCTACGATCTGCGCCACCTCCTGGAGCGCCGTCCCCGGGAAGAAATAGATAAGGATCTCTTCAAATGTGCTGCCTTCCTCCGCCATTTTCCCGGCGGTGTACTGGCTCATGCCAAGGCCGTGCCCCACGCCCCGGGTGGTGATCCGCATAGTCCCCTCATACTCCTGCAGGGTGAAACAGCTGGAGGCCAGGTGGTAAGCTTCCCGAAATTCCTCCCCGCTGACGGTCTCTTCGCCTACCCGGACGCTGAGCGCGTACCCGGCAGTATCCACCTTCTCCACCTCCGCGTCCAGGTCTTCTTCCAGCGTGACGGTCTGCAGCTGTTCCACTGCCTCCATGTCCAGGGGACAGTCCACGATCTTCAGATAGGGGCAGTCCTCCCCCAGCACTTCCTTCCCGTCCCTGGTACTGCCGTTGCTGAGGCGGAAAAAAGGCGTTCTGGCAAGAGCCCCTTCATAGGTAAGCACCTGTCCTTCCGTCTCCTTCCAGGCTCTCTCAAGCCGCTTATAGCTGGTCCTGTACCCGGCCAGGCCCCAGGCCTCCTCCATCTCCTCCTTGTCCCAGAACGCTTCCTCCAGAACGGCATTGGTCCCGCCCTCCTGAAGCTTTCCGTAAATGTCTGTCCGCACCAGCACAGCCTGGGCCTTCAGCGCCTCTTCCTCATAATCCGCCGGGATCGCCCGCGCCAGGACCCCGATGCAGTATTCCTCCAGGGACATTTCCACCTCACCCTCCCCGGTGTTCACCCGGACCCCGGCACTGTCCACCTGGGAAGAGGACACAAGGCCCGGCCCATTTACAAATACCGTGATCACATAGGGCAAGAGAAGGATGATCAGAAGATAACAGCCCAGTTTTTTCACTCTCTGCCACATAAAAAAGCCCTCCCATATACTTATATGGAAGGGCTGGTCTTTTTATTCTTCTGTTGCTCCTGTCTGAAATTCCCGGCCTCCCTGGGGCGGAAATCCTCCAGGTCCCGGCTGGGGCCCCCTCTCCCGGTTCCGGATGAGGAAGAAATAGATGGATGTGTACAACGGCAGGAAGATCCCCATCACCGCGTGGAGCAGCGCATTGTTGTCCGGTGCGTACCGGGCGAAGATCTGCCGGTTCACCAGCACCTCCAGGGTCCCGGACACTGCGGACACCGCAAGGGACACCAACGCGAACAGCAGGATCCCCACCAGCATCATCAGGAATCCGCCCACAGAGGCGCCTCCCTGATAGCTGTAGTAAGCGTCGGAATAGGTGGTGGCAGTTACAGATGTCACCATCTCCGTGATCTGCAGCGCCAGACCTCCCCAGATAAAGATGGAGAAAAGTCCGGTCACAATGCCGCCCACCACCGGGATCACCAGAAGCCAGATCCCCGGGGACTTAAGCTCCTTATGGCCAAAATGCAGGGTGCCGCACAGTTCCCCCTGGAACCAGGTGCGGGCGTAGGGGATGAACGCCAGCCAGGGATAGTCCATCCCCCGGCGTTTTCCCAGGGTGTACATGCCCACGCCCCGCAAAATGTAGCTTACCAGCGCTCCGATCCCCAGACCGCCGAAAACCAGCAGATAGATCAAAACCAGCGTAACCACTCCGCCTGCATTGTTCATTTCCTACACCTCCACTGTGATCTTATCCAGATGCCAGATGTCGTCCACATACTCCTGAATGGTCCGGTCGGAAGAGAACTTGCCGCAGCTTGCCGTCTGCAGCAACGCCATCCTTGCCCAGCGGTCCCGATTCCGGTACGCCTCTTCCACCTGCTCCTGGGCATTGGCGTAAGCGCGGAAATCCTTCAGGATAAAATACATATCCGGGCGGCTGCCGTTTCCACCGTTTAAGAGAGAATTGTAGAGATCCCGGTACATTTCCGTATTGCCGTGGGCATAAGTGCCGTCCACCAGCTGATCCACTACCCGACGGATCTGAGGATCGTTGTTATAAATCTCCCTTGGGTCATACCCGCCGTTCTGCTCAAAGTTGATGACTTCATCTGAACTGAGGCCGAAGATAAACGCGTTCTCCCGGCCAACCTCTTCCACGATCTCCACATTTGCCCCGTCCATGGTTCCCAGGGTGGGAGCGCCGTTGAGCATAAACTTCATATTGCCGGTTCCGGAGGCCTCCTTGGAAGCGGTGGAGATCTGCTCGCTCACATCCGCCGCCGCGAAGATAAGCTCCGCGTTGGATACCCGGTAATCCTCGATAAATACCACCTTCAGCTTGCCGTTGATGCTGCGGTCGTTATTGATCACGTCCGCCACGGAATTGATCAGCTTGATGGTCTGTTTCGCCCGCACATAGCCTGCCGCCGCCTTGGCGCCGAAGATAAAGGTCCTGGGATAGAAGCTCTTCTCCGGGTGCTCTTTGATCTCATTGTAGAGATACATCACGTGCAGGATGTTCAGAAGCTGGCGCTTGTATTCATGGAGACGTTTTACCTGTACATCGAAAATGGATCTGGGATCCAGCTCGATGCCGTTGTGCTTCCGGATATAGTCTGCCAGCCGCTCTTTATTTTTATACTTGATGTCCATGAATTCCTGAAGGGCTTCTTTGTCGTCCGCCCATTTCTTCAGGCCTTTCATCAGAGACAGGTCGGTGATCCAGTCTTTGGTCCCCAGTTTGTCTGTCACCCAGTCCGCCAGCAGCGGGTTGCCGTGCATCAGGAACCGGCGCTGGGTGATGCCGTTGGTCTTGTTGTTGAATTTCTGGGGCATCATCTCATAGAAGTCCTTAAGCTCCTGGTGTTTCAGGATCTCGGTGTGGAGCCTTGCCACGCCGTTGACAGAATAGCCTGCCACGATGGCCAGATGGGCCATCTTCACCTGGCCGTCCATCAGGATGGCCATCCGTTTTACCTTGCCCTCGTCTCCCGGATACTGGCGCCGGATCTCTTCTACAAACCGGCGGTCGATCTCCTGGATGATCTGGTAGATCCTGGGAAGCAGACGGGAGAACAGGTCGATGGGCCACTTCTCCAGCGCCTCCGCCATAATGGTATGGTTGGTGTAGGCACAGGTCTTGGTTGTGATCTCCCACGCCTCGTTCCAGCCCAGTCCCTCCTCGTCCAGAAGGATCCGCATAAGCTCCGCCACCGCAACCGTAGGATGGGTGTCGTTCATCTGGAAGGTCACCTTCTCCGGCAGCTTCATAATGTCGTCATGGTTCTTCTTATATTTCTCAATGGCAGTCTGAATGCTGGCAGAGATGAAGAAATACTGCTGCTTCAGACGCAGTTCTTTTCCTGCGTAATGGTTGTCGTTGGGATAGAGCACCTCCACGATGTTCTTGGCCAGGTTCTGCTGCTCCACCGCCTTGTGGTAATCTCCCCGGTCAAAGGAATCCAGCTGGAAGTCCACGATCGGCTCCGCGTCCCAGATCCGCAGGGTATTCACCAGATGATCGTTGTAGCCCACGATGGGATAATCATAGGGAACCGCAAGGACTGACTCATAATTCTCCTGTACGAAATGGGTCTTGCCGCTCTCATCATACTCTACCCGGATATTTCCCCCAAACCGGATCTCTTTGGCGTACTCCGGCCGTCTCAGCTCAAAGGGATTGCCGTCTTTGAGCCAGTTGTCCGGGGTCTCCACCTGATAACCGTTCTCGATCTTCTGCTTGAACATGCCGTAGCGGTAACGGATGCCGCAGCCGTAGGCAGAATATCCCAAGGTTGCCAGAGAGTCCAGGAAACAGACCGCCAGACGTCCCAGACCGCCGTTTCCAAGGGCCGGATCCGGCTCCTGGTCCTCGATGGCGTTCAGGTCGATGCCCATCTCATCCAGGGCTTCCTTCACCTCTTTGTAAGCGGTCATGTTGATCAGGTTGTTGCCCAGGGCTCTTCCCAAAAGGAACTCCATGGACATATAGTAGACCATCTTGGGATCGTCTTTGTCCATCTGCTTCTGGGTGGCGATCCAGTCGTCGATGATGGCTTCCTTCACCGCGTAGGAGACCGCCTGGAACAGCTGCTGGGGAGACGCCTCCTCCACAGTCCTGCGGAAGAGGGTCTTCACATTATTGGTAACTTCTTTCTTGAATTCTTCTTTCTCAAATCTTGGATTATACATACTTGCTTCCTTTCCGTTTTCCGTTGTGGCCGGATCCGGATTATTTTTTCTCCACTCCGAGAACAACGTCTTCACCATTGATCTTCCACTCCTTCACATATCCTGCCGGCGCGGCTTTCTCCACACTTAACGCCAGCGTCTCTTCTCCGATGGTATCCGCGTTCCGGGCGAAGATCTCCTCTGCCCGTCCGGTTCCCTCATAAGTGATGCCGATCTTATCCATCACTTCAAAGCCGGCTTCTTTCCGCATGGTCTGCACCTTGCTGATGATCTCGCGGACAAAGCCTTCCTCCAGAAGCTCCTCTGTCAGGTTGGTGTCCAGCACTACGGTAACGCCGTTGTCCTGCTCGGACACATAGCCTTCCGTCTGGGCGGTCTCAATGAGAAGATCCTCCCGGAAGAGGGTGATCTCCTGGCCGTTCACGTCAAGCTTCAGGGCGTCTGTGGCGTTCAGCTCATCCATGGCGGCATTACCGTCCAGGGACTCCAGGGCCGCCTTGATGCCGCCCAGCATTTTCCCGTACTTGGGTCCCACCGTCTTTAACTGAGGCTTGAAGGTATAGGAAGTAAAGGCCCGGACGTCCTTGGTGAACTCCATTTCCTTTACATTCAGCTCGTCGGTCACGATATCCTGATAGAAGGCCGGCAGCTCAAAGTCCGCCTTCACAAACATTTTCCCAATGGGCTGACGGTTCTTGATGTTGGCCGTATTCCGGCAGGCCCGGCCCATAACCACCAGTTTGAGCACCTGCTCCATGTTGGACTCCAGCTCTTTATTGATCTCACTTTCCTGTACCGCAGGGAAGTCGCACAGGTGGATACTCTCCGGAGCGGTGGGATCGATGCTGCGTACCAGGTTCTGGTAGATCTCCTCGGTCATGAAGGGGATCATGGGCGCCGCCGCCTTGGAAATGTTCACCAGGGCGGTGTAGAGAGTCATGTAGGCGTTGATCTTATCCTGCTCCATGCCCTTGGCCCAGAACCGCTCTCTGCTGCGGCGCACGTACCAGTTGCTCATGTCGTCCACGAAATCCTGGAGGGCTCTTGCCGCCTCCGGGATCCGGTAGTTGGCAAGGTCATCGTCCACTGCCTTGATCACCGAATTCAGCTTGGACAGAAGCCACTGATCCATCACCGATAATTTATCATATTCCAGCGTATATTTGGTTGCGTCAAACTCGTCGATATTGGCGTACAGCACGAAGAACGCGTAGGTGTTCCACAGTGTTCCCATGAACTTGCGCTGTCCCTCTACCACTGCCTTGCCGTGGAACCGGTTGGGCAGCCAGGGAGCGCTGTTCACATAGAAGTACCAGCGGATGGCGTCCGCGCCGTATTTCTCCAGCGCCTCAAAAGGATCCACCGCGTTGCCCTTGGACTTGCTCATCTTCTGGCCATTCTCGTCCTGCACGTGTCCCAGGACGATTACATTTTTATAAGGCGCTTTGTTGAAGATCAGGGTGGAGATGGCCAGCAGAGAGTAGAACCATCCTCTGGTCTGGTCCACCGCCTCGGAGATGAAGTCCGCCGGGAACTGCTTCTCGAAGAGATCCTGATTTTCAAATGGATAATGAAGCTGTGCAAAGGGCATGGCTCCAGAGTCGAACCAGCAGTCGATCACCTCCGGCACCCGGTGCATTTCTTTGCCGCACTTGGGACACTTGATGGTCACGCCGTCAATGTAAGGACGGTGGAGCTCAATGTCATCCGGACAGTTGTCGGACATTTCCTTTAATTCCGCGATGCTGCCGATGGAGTGCTGGTGTCCGCACTCGCACTCCCAGATATTTAACGGAGTTCCCCAGTAACGGTTCCGGCTGATGCCCCAGTCCTGAACATTTTCCAGCCAGTCGCCGAAACGGCCCTTGCCGATGCTCTCCGGGATCCAGTTGATGGTGTTGTTGTTGGCGATCAGGTCCTCCTTCACCGCGGTCATGTTGATGAACCAGGACTCACGGGCGTAGTAAATAAGAGGCGTGTCGCAGCGCCAGCAGTGAGGATAGCTGTGCTCGAACTTGGGCGCGTCAAAGAGAAGCCCTCTCGCGTCCAGATCCTTTAACACCTCCGGGTCCGCCTTCTTCACGAACAGGCCGGCAAATGGAGTGCTCTCGGCCATATTTCCCTTCTCATCCACCAGCTGTACGAAAGGCATGTCGTACTTGCGGCCCACCTTGGCGTCGTCCTCACCAAAGGCCGGGGCGATGTGTACCACGCCGGTACCGTCGGTCAGGGTAACGTAAGTGTCGCAGGTGATGAAGAAAGCCTTCTTGTTCTGCCGGTCCGCGCAGTCCTTGGCGCACTGGTACAAAGGCTCATATTCCTTGTATTCCAGTTCTTTTCCCTTGTAAGTCTCCAGCACTTCATAAGCCGGTTTTCCTTCCTCAGCAAGCTTGCCAAGCACAGTGTCCAGAAGAGCGCAGGCCATGTAGTAAACATTGCCGTCCGCCGCTTTTACCTTGGCGTAGTCCTCCTCCGGGTTCACACAGAGGCCGATGTTGGAAGGCAGGGTCCAGGGCGTGGTGGTCCATGCCAGGAAGTAAGCGTCCTCGCCGATCACCTTGAACCGGACGATGGCAGAGCGCTCCTTCACATCCTTGTAGCCCTGGGCAACCTCCTGGGCAGACAGCGGCGTTCCGCAGCGGGGGCAGTAAGGCACGATCTTAAATCCCTTGTAGAGAAGCCCCTTCTCCCAGATCTGCTTCAGCGCCCACCACTCAGACTCGATATAATCATTGTGATAGGTAACGTAAGGATGCTCCATATCCGCCCAGAAACCAACGGTAGCGGAGAAATCCTCCCACATGCCCTTGTATTTCCAGACACTCTCCTTACATTTATCAATAAATGGCTCCAGGCCGTACTCCTCGATCTGATCCTTGCCGTCCAGACCCAGGGCCCGCTCCACTTCCAGCTCCACCGGCAGTCCGTGAGTATCCCAGCCGGCCTTCCTTGGCACCTCATAGCCCTTCATGGTGCGGTAGCGGGGGATCATATCCTTGATGACACGGGTCAGCACATGCCCGATGTGGGGCTTGCCGTTGGCCGTCGGAGGGCCGTCGTAGAACATATAGATCTCATTGCCCTCACGCTCCTCCATACTCTTCTCAAAGATGTGGTTTTCCTCCCAGAACTTCTCCGTGGCCTTCTCCCGGTCCACAAAGTTCAGGTCCGTCGAAACTTTCTTGTACATGGTTGACCTCCTTCTTGTTGATTGGGGTCGGGGTATTTTCGAAAATACCACGTCCCAGATTGAAAAAACCCTGTCCCTTTTTGGAGACAAAAAGAAAAGCTTCCGTCCTGTATAGGACGAAAGCCAAGGCTGACGCTTATAAACCACCTAAACATACCAACATATGCCTTCCCTGTAACGGGGGAATCCCGTCGGTCCTTACTGAGAACTTAAAAAGCCGCCTTTCAGGAACCGCGACTCGGAAGTGATCTTCAACGGTATCTTACTGGTACCAGGTTCCCACCATCCCCGGTTCTCTTTGCCTTTCTGATACGGTCTACTGTCTTCGTCAACGCCTTTCTATATGCGGTATTATTATAGCTAGAAAGGCCGGTTCCGTCAAGGTTTTTTTAATTGGGGACAGGGTATTTTCAAAAATACCACGTCCCCAATTAATGCCGTCTGTGTTTTTTCTGCCGCTTCCGCTGAAGGATCATCCGTACGAAGAGGATCACCATCGCCACCCAGACCACGCAAAGCCCGATCAGCACTGCTTTCTCAGCCATCCCCCGGTCCTGCCCGTTCCTTACGTCAGCATCCGCATCCAACTCATGGATCTTCGCCTTATGGGCATTGATATACTGGTCGCTCAGCTTCGCCCGGGCCGTCCCCACAAGCGTGCCTTCATACGTATAATTCAGCGTGGCCTTCCCGTCATTGGCGTCGTCCGGCACCAGCTCCATCTCAAGGTCCGCGAACTCCACGCCCTTGGGCAGCATCACATAGCCGCCGCCCTCGTCCTCCAGGATCTCTCCTACGTCCTCCGACGTCTCATTGCCCGCCACCGGGGTCCTGGCAAAATTCTGGTAGGCATAGTCAAACAGCGCCCGGGTGTCCTTATAATGATACCCGCTCTGCGAATGCAGCACCACACAGACCAGCTGGGTCTCCCCGTTATCCGCCATGGTGATCAACGTATTAAGGGCGTCTGAAGTAAAACCGGTCTTCCCCCCTACTGCATACTCATAATACTGGCTGCTGTTCGGATTGAGCATCTTGTGCTTCTGCTGGAACACATGCTGTTCACAGGTGTCCGACGCCGGAATCTCATACTGATGAGTCTGCACGATCTCAAAGAACTCCGGATGGGAAAACAACTCACAGCCGATCAGCGCCATATCCCTGGCGCAGGTAAAATGATCCGGGTCGTGGAGCCCATTGGTATTGACGAAATGCGAGTTCTCCCCGCCAAGCTCTCTGCACCGGGCATTCATCTCATCGATAAACCAGTTGTAATCATGGCCGGCATTCTTCCCCACGTTCTCCCCCACCGCGTAAGCCGCCTCGTTGGCCGACGCAAGGAGAGTGGCGTAAAGCGCCTGCTCCAGGGTGATCTCGTCCCCTTCCTTCAGCCCCACTGAGGAATCCCCGGGCTGCAGGAACGCCACGCAGTCGTGGGAGAAGACCACCGGGTCCTCGAACTTCCCGTTCTCCAGCGCCACCAGCGCGGTCAGCACCTTGGTGATGCTGGCCGGATAGAAATGGGCGTCAATATTCTTGGCATACAGGATCGCTCCCGTCCCTGCCTCCATGATGATTGCCGCGTCATCGTACGTCCCCGGCCCCTGAGGCCAGCCTGCGATCTCATTGGACTGCACCGGCATGCTGTAAATGGCATCCAGCTGCTCCTGCCGCTTTTCTTCCTCACTCATCTCCTCCTGCCCGTCAACTTCTGTGGCATATACATCACTTGCTGCGCTTACGGTCAAAAGGAGTACTAACAGCACAACTGAGAAAATCTGTTTCATTTTCCCTAAACTCCCGTTCCTCTGAAGCTTATCGCCCCATTTTCCTTAGATTTTACCACATCTGACATTTTATTACCAGAAATAATAGGGAAAATATATTATTCCTCCAAAACCACCAGTTCTCCGTCTTTCCTCCCAACCTCGAATTTCAGCGGATTCTTCTCTCCCCACCCGGGGTCTTCCTCTGCTTTCTCCTTCCACTGGTAATAAGCCTCCAGAAATCTCCCGTGGATCTCTTCCTCCGCCTTCAGCCTTGCGTCCACGGCTTCCTGACAATCCTCATAAGTCCCAAGATAGAACCGCTTTCTCTTAAATCCGATATTGACCCGATAACGCCCGTTCTTTAGTTTAAATACTCCCCGGAACCCACTGGTATTATCCCTCCGGTTCTCCAGGATCTCTACACAGGTGCCGTCGATCCGGTGGAGCTGGTTGGCGATCTCCTGCTGGTTCTCCCGTTTGAGACAGCCGCAGCTCTGATAATTCCCCCGCATAAGACCGTCCTCAGTTACTTCCACCTCCTGGCCGCAGTCGCAGACACACCGCCAGTAGACAGATCCCTTCCGGTCTCTACGCTCTGTAGGCTCCAGGGCCTGCAGACGCCCGAACCTGCGTCCGGTCAGATCCACAAGCCCGCCACGGCGGGGAACACACCCGCAATCCCTCACCGTCCCACTCTTCAAACGCCTGGTATTAACCTCGATCTCCCCGCCGCAGTCACAGCGGCAGAGCCAGACCTGATAGCGGTTCTCCCTCTTCTCCAATCCTTCTATCACTGTTAAGCGGCCAAATCTCTGTCCGGTCAGATCACATCTTCTTGCCATCTGCTCACCTTCTTCTTTCTGAAACAGGCGGCCCGGGGAATTCCCCTCTGGCCGCCTGCCTCTGTAGGTCTTCTTATCTTGCTATAGCTTCTTATTATCTCCTGTGTCTGCGGATCAGGATCATGCTCATGGCTACGATCACTGCCAGCGCAACTCCCATAATGGTAAGGAGGATGGCTGTCTCCGCGGGATCACCGGTCTTGACTCCGAAGATTCCTACATCGTCTCCGTCATCTGCCGGCTCTGTATAGGTATTGACGAATACCGGCGCTCCGTCGCTGTCCTTGTAGGTAACGGTTGCTTCCAGGCATCCCTTCTCTGTGTTGTCCTTCACATCAACGGTCACATGGTAAATGTTCTCGTCGTATGTTACGTTGCTGCTCTGGATGCCGTCTGTCTTGCTGTCGTCGTCCTCCGGAAGGACTTCTCTGATCTCATAGCTGTAGGTTCCCGCTTTATCAAAGGTGATGGTCTTGAAGGTCACTGCTCCGTTTTCTTCGTTCTTCGCAGTATCGATCTCCTTGCCATCCGCGTCAGTCAGCAGGAAGCTGAACTCGCCTGCCTTCAGGTCGCGGCCCTTAATGAGCTTGCCTGCGCCTAAGGATACGCTGGTCGGATCCGCGGTGTAAGTATTCTTAAAGGCTACGATGTTGTCAGCCGCACCGTTGATCTGCCATGTTACCTCAAGCTCGCCCGTGTAGTTACCTTCATCATCCTTGTCTGTCACAGTAGCAATCACCGTGTACTTGTTAGTATCGTACTCTACGCCGGCAAGCTTGCCCTGCTCTTCTTCAAGGGTGTAGGTATACGTACCTGGCTTGGTAAACTGGATATCTCCAAAGGTAATCTCTGCCGCCTCACCATCGGCTGCTGCCGGATTGGTCGGAGCGGTCCACCAGTCACTATTCTGTTCTTTAAGCCTGAACGCGAACTCGCCTGCTGCCATGTCACGGCCCGTAAGGGTCTTGGTGATCTTGAAGCCACCGTCACCTGTCAGGCTGGAGTCTTTCGGATCTACATTGTAGACGTTGGTGAAGGTGAAGTCGTTACCCTTATCAGCGCCTGCGTCTTCCTTCTTGGAGACAGAAATCTTTCCATCGCCCTCGTCAGTTACCGTTACGGTTACGGTCTTAACAGTGGTGTCGTTATCTACGCCCGGCACGCTGCCAGCAATTTCTTTGATGGTGTAGGTAAAGGTCTTTGTCCGTCCGGCTGTCTGCAGTTCAATGCCCTCGTCCGCATTCGTAACTCCGGCAGTCACTGTCTCGCCTTCTGTCACAGCTGCCTCTTCACCGGCAACTGCTTCTGCCTCACCCTCGGCAGGTGTTGTTTCGCCCTCAGCTGTTGTCTCTTCTGCTGTCTGCTCTTCTTCCACCGTCACATCCTGGGTCGTCGGAGTTGTTCCAAAGACATTCTCCATGGTGAAGGTGATCGGACCGAACTCTACTGCGCCACTCTTATTCTTTGCAGTTGTGGTCTGCGGCATCGGAGCTGGTGTTCCGTCGGATGCAGCATTTCCTGTGATCTCAAAGGTATAGGTATCGTCTACCAGTGCCGGAGCCTCTGTCAGCCCTTCACCAGGAACAATTTCCTTATTACCCTTCAGATTCAATTCAGCGGTTCCATCTTTGCCTGCGCCGTAAATATTCACAAACTCAACGCTGGTTGCGCCATCTTCATAGCCAACTTCAACATCCAACTTGCCGTGACGGTCATCAGTTACGGTGACTGTTACATTCGTGTCACCGCTGATGTGGCTTACGCCACCAGGCAGGCCAGTTATTACCTCGGATACCGAGTAGTTAAAGGTGTAAACATCTACATCACCTGAATTATCAAGGCTTGCCTTACCTACTTTCTCAGATCCGCCTGTGGTTGCTGCTGCAGCCAGATTTTCTGTGGTGTAGGTAATGTCGCCGAAGGTAATGTTTCCATTCTTATCGTTGGTGCCTTCAGCCACAACTACATTTCCGCTGGTTACCTGGAACTTGAACGCATCATCATAATTTGCGATGTCGTCATTCTTCAGGGTCTTATGAGCAACAATCTGTGCATCGCCCTGAGCTCCAACAGTCACGTCGCCAGCATCGTAGGTGTTCTCAAATGCAACGGTTGCACACGTGTCGGTGTATTCCGTACCGTTAACATCGGTCTTCACCGTCATGGTACCGTCGCCATTATCGGTAGGCGTAATGCTTACGGTATAGGTTGTCTCGTCAAGCTTGTAGCCTGCGTAGTCACCTTCGCCAGACTTGCCTTCTTCCTTGATGGTGTAGGTGTAGGTCACACCGTCGTCCGCTTCGTTAAAGGTCATGTTATCGAACGGATTACCCACAACAGATACCGCAGCGCCAGCCGCACCATCATTATTCTTCACGGTTGTAGTCGTACCATCTGTAATTCCAAGTTTCTTCGCTGCATCAGCCGCGTTGTCGCCTGTAGCTTCGATAGTGAACGTGAACTGATCTGCCGTCATGTTGCGGTTGTTCAGCTGCTTGGTGATATCCAATCCGCCTGCGCCCTGTGCATCGTAGTCAGCACTCGCGTGGTACTCGTTCACAAATTCATTGCCGCTGATATTGACTGCTGTCGTGTAGCCGCCCTCATTGTTATCAGTAACGGTCACAACTACGGTTGCTTCACTGTTGCTGTATGTAATACCAGCGTTATAGCCTTCGTCACCTTCGGCAGGTGTCACCTCTTTAACCTTGTAGGTGTAGACGCCTTCCTGATCGTACTTGATGTTTCCAAAGGAGAAGACTGCCTGATCGTTGCCGTCTTTGTCCTCACCCGTAGCAGCATCAACGGTCAAAGAAGTTTCTGCCGGCATCGGGAAGTCAGGGCTGTCAGCAGCGACGATTTCCTGACCGTCATTCATAGCACTTACAGGAGAGATCTCGAAAGTGAACTTATCACCGTTCCAATCCTTACCCTTCAGCACCTTGGTCAGATCAAAATCAGCGTTGCCCGTATCAACTGTAGTCTCACCAGGATCATAGGTGTTCTTGAAGATGGCACCTGTAGTAGGAGCGGCCTGGTTTGTCTCATCGTATTCGGCCTCGCCGCTGGTCTCTACACGAACATGCTCGGTAAATGTACCGTCTTCATTTTCCTGCTGAACGCTGGTTACCTTCGCAGTTACGTAGTGGGTCGAATCGTCAATGGTTACGCCTTCTATCGTCTGTCCACCGTTCACCTCGGTGATCGCATAGCGGTAGGTATAACCAACCTGGTCTGCCGTAAAGTCCATGCCGTTAAAGGTTACATCGCCTCGGATGATATTGCCCTTATCGTCAGCTGCAGCAGGTGCTTTTTCAGCTACCTCGCCATCCATGCTCCAGTTATCGGACTGATCGTCATTTGCCTTCCAGCCTGCAAACTCCATGTGGAACGTGAATTCATTGTCCTTCATGGCAGTTTCACGGCCATCAAGCACCTTAAAGGCATTGAAGGTTATATTAACCTTGTCGGAAGAGTAGGTGTTTGTGAAAGTAATCTGATCACTTCCGCCAAGTTCTGTCCATTCACCGTTGGCTTCCTGCTTTGTATAGGTTCCCTTAGCGTCCAGGGTGCCATCGCCCTTATCCGTAACCACAACTGTCAGACGATATACCGTCTGGTCGTAGCTAACGCCAAGGATGCCAGATCCGGCAGCGGCCACGTTTGGATTAGTCTCACGGATCAGGTAGCGATAGGTGCCTGGTTTGCTGTAAGTAAAGGTATCTTCCTCTACCGTGCTGCCGTCAGGAATACGATCGCTTGTAAAGGTAAATTGCGCGGTATTATCTGTTACCTTGGAATCATCTTCCATAGGCTTGATGGTGTCGGTGGTCTTTGCAGGCATGGTTGCTGCAACTTCACCCTCAGCCATCTTGGTGCCGTCCACATTTTCGCCTTCGCCAGCTGTCAGCGTGAAGGTGAATTCATCGCCTGCTTCCCAGTTACGTCCGTCAAGCACCTTGTTGCCCTGAAGCTGGAAGTATTCTGCACGGAACTTGCCAGGTGTAAGCTGGTATTCGTTCACGAACTCAGGAGCATTGTTGTCAATGCTTTCGATATAGAGATTACCTTCTCCATCGTCCTTAACATGAACGGTCACTTCTTTGGTGGTCGTATCGTATGTCCAGCCTTCGCCTGTCTTCTCTGTGGTTTCATCGATCACAAAGGTGTAATCGCCTTCTGCTGTAAAGGTAATGTCATCAAAGGTCTTGGTATCCGTTGCTTCTGCCTTGATATCTCCAGCAGAAGTTACTTCCATTCCATCGAACTTGGTCTTATTCTCGCCTGCGCCCTCATATACAGCGTCACCATTCTGACCATCCTTGAGTGTCAGTGAGAATGTAAAGGCTTCGATCGCATCATGGCCGGTAACCTTCTTGGTTACCTGGATGCCAGTATTACCGTCATCGCCAGTCGTGACTTCTGCAGGTACATACTTATTGGTAAATGCTGCTGCCTGAGCAGACTTATCTGTATCAGTGGTCGCGCTAGTGTTGTCATAATCAACCTCAGCGTCCAGCTGTCCGTCATTTCCTTCATCGGTCACTTTCACAGTAACCACTGCCGTATGCTCGTCATAAGTCCAGCCCTTGCGGTCATTGCCCGCGTTGAAGTCAGCTGCGCCAACCTCGGTTACGTTGAACTTATATTCGCCTACAGCGTTGAACTGGATGCTGGCAAAGCTATCTGTTGCAGCCTGCGCCTGGGTTGCATTGGAAATAGTCAGTTCTGGACTGAATCCATCCGTCGCCTCGACGCGGTCCTGCCACCACTGCTGGGTGTGGTCATCATCAATGACAGGCTCGATCTTGAATGTAAACTCCGCATTGGAATCTGCGCCCGTCACGGATTTCTGTACCGTGATCTGCTCTTCAGCGTCCTCGCCGCCTACGATCACCGGATCAGCCTTATAGCTGTTAGTGATAACGGTCGGATCCTGCGGCGTTACGCTCTGGATATGGAGCGCGCCATCGTACTCGTTGTCCTCATTAAGATTGCTTACTTCAACGGTAACTGTGTGCTCGTCGGTAGCGCCGTCGCCATTTGCATCATCAAACGTCCATCCATCATCGGCATCTGGCTGGTTCTCCTGCACCTTAAAGGTATAAGTTCCGGGCTCGGTGAAGGTCAGCTTACTGAAGGAAACGGTCTGTGTATCGTCGTCTGTATTGTCGGTAGCATCCTCATTGATCACACCACTCGTGTTCACCGTCAGCTTGCCTTCAGTCAGGCCACCAATATTGGCAATCGGGCCATCATCGGTATCCTGCGCAGTCAGCGTGAAGGTATAGTTCACGCCATCTGGTGAAGAAGCACCCGTAACCTCCTTGGTTACCTGAAGTGCAGTTGCGCCGTCGAGACTTGCCTCGGTAGGCTTGTAAACATTTTCAAAACCAAAGGTCGGAACCTTGCCCTGATCGGTCGAAGAGTTGAGCTTATCAACAACCACCTCGCTTGCCTCAGTGCCGTCTGCATTCTTGGTCTTGGTTACGGTAGTCTCGGTGTACATGGTTCCATCATGGTTGTCATGCACTGTGATGTCTACGCGATACTGGCTCTGGTCGTACTCAACACCTGCGAGGCGGTTCTCATCGGTCGGTTCAGCCTCATCAACAGTAAAGCTAAAGGTCTCCTCTGCATCCTGCTCGTCGAACGTCAGGTTCTGCAGCTGTTTCATAGTTACTGTGCCGTTTGCGGCAGAGGCGGTATTCGAGAAGTTCTCGGTAATCTCACCCTCAGGACCGGTGCCCGTCAGCGTGAAGTTGTAATCACCAGCATCCATAATGCGGTCAACCATTGTCTTGGTCACTGCGATGCCGCCTGCACCCCCAGCGCCATAGATCATGTTCGCCTCATAGACGTTGGTGAACTGAGCATGGTCCTCCACGTCAGAGTGCTTGTCGTTGCTGTAGCTTACAGAAGCCAGCAGCTTGCCGTGGTCAGCTGGATCATCACTGTCATTACCATCTGTAACGGTTACCGTTACCGTACAGATATTGGTATCAAACGTCATTCCATCTTCATTGGTAGTCTCTGTACCCTGATCGTCAGCAACCTCATTTACCTGGAAGGTGTATGTGCCAACCTTAGTGAATTCCATCGCGCTAAATGCGAAGTCCATAGAGTTCTGGTCAGCAACTGTTACTGTTTCAGGAGCTGGAAGCACGGTCTTGGCATTATCGTTAAGTGCGCTCAGCTGGAAGTAGAAGGTCTCGTCTTCCTTCATCTGACGTCCCTCAAGGGTCTTGGTGCCTTGGATGACATCATTGCCCGTCAGTTCAGCAGCTGTCGGCTCGTACTTATTGGTAAAGGTAATCTCGCTTGGCTGGAGATTTGGCTTAGCCTGGATCACGACTTTCGGTTCCTCGGAATCCGGATCTTGTTCTTCAGTAACAACAATCTTGACCACGTATGAGGTATTCGTGTCATAGGTCATGCCTGCTTCAGCACTGCCCTGATACTGCTGTGCCAGTTCAGTGATACGGTATTCGAAGGTTTTACCAACGTCATTACCATCAAAGTAAATAGTCGGGAACTGGAATACATCTCCCATGTTGCCTGTCTCCAGTGTTGTACCTGTCATGCCTGCAGGCTTTGGCATAGCATCGCTGTCTGCAGCGATGGTGTAGTCATCGGGCTGTGTTTCCCCTGTAACAGTTCCTGTTTCATATCCGCCAAGTGCTTCCAACTGGAAGGAGAACTTGCCGGCATCAATCGGATTACCGCCTGTTGGATCGGCATAAATCTTAGTGCCTTGGAGTGTCTCACTTGCCTGTCCCACGACATACTTGTTCGTGAACTCCATCGTGTCTCCCTGGACCTTACCAGAACCCTGACCACCATCATCGTTGGTCATCTGCTCGATCAGGACTGAGGTCACTTCAAGGTTACCCTGTCCAGCATCGGCAACGTCAACCGTTACCTGATAAATTGCGCCAGAGTAATCAATTCCCGCAATCGGGGTAATCCCCTGATCAGCATCAGAAAGTTCTTCTACGCGGAAACGATACTGGCCAGATTCACTAAAGGTGATATCGCCGAAGCCTGCGGTCTGCTGATCCGTCTGCTGGGTGATATCAACCTTGGTCGGATCATCCATCTGTACCGTCGTTGCACCATTGTCAATCTGAGTGATCCGGAATGAAAATTTGTCACTTGCACGCCAATCACGTCCGGTGAGATTCTTCTTAACTTTCAGATCGGTCTCGGTGCTCAGCTTAACAGGCTCATCAGCCTTGTAGTTATTCTGGAAGGAAACGGATTGCTGGGAACCGCCCTTGATGGTGCCGTTGGCAATACCATCAGTTGTGTCGTTATCCGGATCAGCGGTCACGGTATCCGTGGTATTGAAGCCGTTCTTGTTTGCTTCCGTCTCCGTCACCATGAATGTAGTATCGGAAGGCAGGCCCTTAATCACGGCACGCTGGCCGGCCTCGAGGGTGATGGTGCCGCCGTCGGCAACCTTATCGCTTCTTACTGGATCTTCGCCGGACTCGTATACGTCATAAGAGAAGTTGCCCTCGAGAGTTTCATCGCCATTAAAGTTGACGGTAAACTCGAAGCTGTTCTGATTCTGCTTTGTGTCGTCAGAGGCATTGCCCCAGTCAACACTCTTCTTGATCTCCAGTTTGCCAGGCAGATCGAAGGTGATCTTACCGTTGTTACCCAGGTACTGCACAACACCAGTGCCCTCCCAGTTCGGAGTCAGCACGGTTGCTGCTGTGCCTGTTTCATTATTAGTTTTATTTGTATTCAGCGATGCAGGACGATCAAGACGCTGCGTGCCGGCAGGGATATAATAATTATCCTGACGATCGGTCGTCATCTTGCTCCAGTCCTGACCGTCGCGGTTAATCGCAATACCACGCGTTACTTCCTGAGCATTGTTGCCAGAAGTGATCTCCCAGTAGGGCTCAGAGTAATACAGGGTGTCATAGCGATCAATATTCCGTGTCGTCGCACGCTGCGTACAATTCTGGTCGACATACAGGTTCGTGTCCTGCGTGTAGTAATAGAATTTATTGCCAGCGCTTGGTGTAAAGGTAGCCATTGTATCTCCAGAACCGCTGTTGTAAAGGTTGGAATAGAACGCTACCTTGCCATCGTCAGTCTTGTTGGTATCAACGATAGCATCGTATCACCAAAACCCTGCTCAATAGCTTTCTCAGCTTCTTCCTTCACACTCACGCCATAGAAAAGACGAATCGGGTAAGCATTCGTCACCGACATAGTCTTCGCGTCGGTGTCAACGTCATAGTTGCGCATCGGAAGGAGCGAAGCAGGAATCTGTACCGTTACCACGTCGCCTGCAGCGAGATTGCCACCATGCTCTACTGTCACTGTGAGATCAGAAAGATCGGCAGACCCATACACAGCATTGCCTGCAACCATACCCACGAAGTGATAGGTATCTACATTGCCTGCGGTGGTCTTATCAGTGCTGGTGAACTTCCGATCACCATACACCACCGTCATGGTGTCGCCAGATACCGTCATGTAGGAACCGAGGGTATCCGTAAACGTCAGCGTGCCGGGATTGAGCTCGCCTTCCTGCGTCACTTCCTTAATCGGGGAACCGGAGCCTTCCGATACAGGAAGTCTATCGAAGATGTCTTCGAAAACCTGATTGAGTTCCTCCGAATCACCGGCTGTTTTGTAGTAACCATTGTCGCGGGAGCCTTCTCCCCAGGCGACATCAAACCATGAGAAACCACCGAGGATACCATTTCCGCCATCAGCAGTCGCGGTGGGGAAGTTGCTGGACACGGCATTAAGGAAGTCGTTTGACCAATCGTTAGTATTCGGATTTGCGTCCTCAAAAATGCCAATGGTGTAAACCGTCGCGCCGTCGTCCTTCATTTCTTTTGCGGTGTTCACTGCATCCTTAGCAGTTACGCAGTCAAAATCGTCAAACGTAAAGCCCGATCCTGAAGGATCGCCATCGGTGAACAAGATCACAATTTTCTGGGCATCCTGACGGGCACTGGCCAACTGTCCATCTGCCTCGCTGAGGCCCAGATCGGTACGGGTCGCACCATATTGATTCAAATCACCAATAGTGTCGTGAAGGCTCTGAGTGCCTTCGCCGGTCACATATGTCCATCCCCGTGCCACATCAGCGTCATCAGAAAACGTCACGATTGACATACGGATTTGATTCTCCTGAGGCACACCCTGATTTGCCTCATTAGCAGAGTCAATAAAGTTGTTGGCTGCCTCCTGCAGCGCCTCCCGACGCGTATTGCGATTATCAAATCCATACTCCATCGATCCCGATTCATCGAGAACCAGGACGATGTCGACCGGAGTGCCGACGGTAACAGTCCTTGTTGTATTGGACGTCGAAGACAGTGCCGACAGGCTAACCAAAAAGTCGGAGTCCTCACCCTTGCTGATGGTCTGGCCAGCGAGAGCGCCACTAAACTTGTAGTCGTCATCAAACACGCTCTTATCGGTCCAGATGCGGCCGATGTTCTGCGTGCTGTTGGAACTTGCTGCGATATCGCTCCATACATTCGTGGTGTCTGGATCGACCGCTGTCGTCCCTGCCGCCTGCGTGGTTGTCCCGCTGTTCATGAACAGGCCCACGCCAAGCGAAACTGCCAGCACCAACGCAATGACGCCAGACAGGATCCGCCGCCTTCTCCTTTCCATCACCAGTTTCTTCCTTTTTTTCATAGACCCTCTTCCTTTCTTGCGCATGTTTCCAGTCCCCTGCGCTTTAATTATTTATTCCCCTCTTGGAATGAAGTCTTCAACATAACACTTATTATGTGATAAAAATGAAGGCGTTTTAGTAAAATTCCATTTAATCCCTTTAAGTCTATAACAAGCGCCCAATAAAGTCAACATTTTGTGGACAAAGATATCCACATTTCCTATAAATCGTATGTCATCACAATTAAAGATTCGACAGAAGCATAGTTACGCAGTAGTTCTACCTGGTACTATGCTTGTTTTTTTATGCCCTCCTTTTCCTTTTTGAGAAATAAAAATCTTGCTTTTCCACAAGTTTTCCACATGTTATCCCCATCAAAAAAGAACCGCAACATAATAAGTGTTATGTTGCCAGTTCTAACAGTTCTATCTTCTCCAGGCTTTTCTTCCACTCTTTGATCCCGTCCGCCGCGTAGGTCTTCGTCACCTGCAGGCTGCTGTGCCCCAGGATATCGGCCAGGATCACCAGGTTCTTCGTCTCCCGGTAGAAGGTTCGCGCGAACAGGTGGCGCAGATTGTGGGGAAACACTTTCTTCACGCTCACCCCCGCCGCGTCCGCCACGCTCTTCATCTCTTTCCAGATATTGGATCGGTTCTTCTCCCGCCCTGTCCGGGAACAGAAGATGGGTCCTGCTTTAATCTGGTTCTTACTTATATATATAAGTAGTTTCTGCTTCAGCACCTCCGGCAGGATCACCATCCGGTATTTCCCCTTATTCCAGACCTTCACCATCCCGCTCCGCACATTTTTCGCCCGGAAGAATCTCAGCTCGCTGACGCGGATCCCCGTGGCGCACATGGTCTCCATGATCATGGCGATCTGTCCCTTGCCCTCTGCTCTCGCCGTGCGCACCAGCCTGCGGAACTCTTCCTTGGTAAGCATCTTCCCCTCCCCCATCAGATCCGCGCGCTGTACCTTCACCCGCTTCAGCCGGAGCCTGCCCAGCTCCCGGAATACCAGGTACTGGTTCAGCGCCACCAGCATGGAATTCACACTGCTGACTGCATAACAGCTCAGCAGCCATTCTTTATACTCCAGGAATTTCTCCTTGTCCGCACACTTCTCACCTCCCAGAAAGTCCCGGAAAGTTCTGACGTCATGCAGATATTTTCCGATCGTCGCCGTAGAATTCTCCCGCTCCTGCAGATAATACCGGAATTCTTCCATATCCGCTTCTGTCACATAAAAAGTTATCTTCTGTATAAAAATCCTCTCCTTCTTTTATTCGTATTCTCATTATTGCCATAAAGCGGCGAAAATGCAATTCTGAATAAAAGAAGCAGAGGACCTGCCGTCTATCGATATTGTTCTGTCAGCCGTTCTCCTTCCCGGCGCATGGCCTGGATCACTTCCTCCGGCCCCAGGATCTTCACCTTCTCCCCCAGGGAGAAGATCCATCCAAGGAACTGGCTGCTCACATGAACGGTAACATTTACCGTAAAATGCTCTCCATCGCCGGGAACCATGATGATGTCCTTGCCAAACCGGTCGATCATCACACCCGCCAGGCTGTTGTCCACCAGAAGTTTCACCTTCTCTTCCTTCCCTCCGAACATGCCAAAGCTCTTCTTGGCGTAATCGGCCATATCCAGCTTCTGGAAATGTTCCCGCCCTTCCCGGGCTTCCTCCGTCATCCGGATATGGAGCATCTTGTCCACCCGGTAATGCCGGATCTCCCCGGCCTCGGAATCATACCCCACCAGATAATAATTCTCGTCATCCCAGGAAAGCCCCCAGGGGCTGACGCAGTAGTAAGCTCCCTCCCGGCGCAGCTCCATCTCCTTCTTCACATTCCACTGATAGTACTGGAACTGGATCTTCTTATTCTCAGAGATGGCGTTATGGATGGCGTCCACCGTATAGTAAATGCTCTCATTCATGGTCTTGATCCGCCCGGAGACATAAACCTGGCGCTGCAGCTTCATGGCCTCGTAGCGGCTGACCAGCTTCTCCAGCTTCCGGATCAGGGTGTTGGTCTTCTTCTCCGTGATAAACTTGGAAGACTGAATGGCGTCCACCAGAAGCTTCAACTCCGGCAGTTCAAAAGGCCGGGAGACCACGTGGTAATGATAGCCTTTCCCCGCCGGCTCTCCCTCCACCTCGATCCCCAGTACTTCCAGGTCCTTGAGGTCGGTGTAAATGCTCTTGCGGTCGGCGGTGATCTCATACTCTCCCAGGGCCGCGATGATCTCCGGCATGGTGATGTAGTGGTCGTCGTCTGTGCGCTCCAGCATGATCTGAGCCAGACGGTAAAGCTTGAACTTCTGATTGGTTCCCTTGGGCATGGCGGGATCCTCCTTTCCCTTTATAAAGACAGTATATCACAAGTTCTAGCTTTCCAGCCACTCCCGGTAATCCGTCTCGCTGGCGAACAACAGGTATTCTCCGTCTACATATCCCATATAACCGTCTGCAGTATTGTATCCTTTCATTGCGATCCACCTCTTTCTTGTTCTGATGTGGATAGAATACGGGATAAGCTGTCCTATAAAAATGCCACCAAATAGCAGGAAATAAAAAAGGAGGCCGCAGCCTCCTTATATCTTTTCATTAAAATTACACTATTTTTTCACTATTTACATTAGCATTACAATTCTATCCCTTTTATCGTTTTTAAGATCATTTCCCGGTTCTTTTCATGCAGATAAACTTCGTTCAATTTTGACTTGCTGTATTGCAGGTAGGTATTCCTGGTCTTATCTGTCAAAAGATATGAAAAAAACCTTTCCCAGCTAAAATACGCTCTACTGTCAATATACGCTTCCGGATTCTCTAATATATCCTGAAGTTCCTTCCCTTCAATCAGTCCGGAACGCAAGATAAGCCATTCAAAGGATTCTGGAAAATACAGATATATATTATCTCTCCGAGAAGCGTATTGATAAAGGCGATCCATCTCTGGTCCGATCGCTGCCCCATCTGCTATAACGCAGATCTCTTTCTCTCCCGTCTGCTCCAGCATATGAAAAATGTTAGATTTCCCTCCGGCGCTTTCGCAATCGATGCCATTTTCTTTTCCTACCGCTTTAAAAAATTCAAACCCCGAATTTGAATCTTCTGTTATTATCTTTTCCGGTTTCACCGGCAAACTCTGATAATTAGAATAGATCCGATACAGCTGCTGATATGCTTTTTTCGTATCATGATATTTCCCGGAACAGTGAATTCCGTAGATCTCTTCCACGCTGTATGGCAGAGTGTATAAATTTTCCCTGGTGATCAAAACAAAATAGTTATTTGAATTTCGGATCTTCTCTGCAAATCTTTCTGTTGTGATAAAGACATTTTCTTCGTCTATGAAAAAGATCGTTCCTTCCGTATTATCGAGGATCAGTTCCCAGTTGGCGCCTTCCAACACTCTGCAGGGAACTTTGCTTACGACTTCAATTCCGCTTGAATCTCCCAGGTTTTCTGCCTGCCGCAGCATGTTGATCAGAGTTGTTTTTCCTGTGGCGCTGTCTCCCCGGATAATGGTAATATTCCGTTTTATTTCAAATTCATAATGAAGACGGTTGTTCTTCACAACAACCTTATATTTTCCTTTCATTCCCCGTCACCTATACATACTCTCCTGCAACTTTGATAAACTGCTCCATATTGTGGACGATCTCATTGGTATTAAGGATTTTGATCTCAAATTCGCCTTCCCCAAAATCCATGATATGCCTTAAATTAATTGTCAGATCTTTCTTGCTGCCAATTTCTAGGATCCACTTTGCACAGTTATCTCCACAGGCAGATGCGTTAAAAATCTTTCCGGACTGATCGAATGCCATTAAGATCAGTGTTTTCACTCCGCCTGAGATTTCTTTTACAGAAACAGGGCCAAGAACAGGACTTTCGATCAGATGCGGACTTACGACTTCCGATTTATCTACATCCCGTATCATTTCTACGGATAAAGGATCTGTGATCCACTCATCCTCATACTGATTGTCGAAATATGTCGGCGGATGATAAATGACCGGCTCTAATTCTCCCAGATAAACGCTAAGCATAGGAATCCCCTCCTGCCTTTTCTATAATACCAAAAAAGCAGGATCATGTTTTCTTTTTTCCACAACATCCTGCTTCTTTCGAACGTTCCCTGCGAGAATCGAACTCACAACTAGCGCTTAGGAGAAACCACAACCAAATCAACCAGCGTATAACAAAGACTCCTCTAATGTCCTGGAACGCCCTATTTTCCTGGACATTTTAGCCTTTTGAAACGGGATGGAATAACCTCAAGTTCCATCTCGTTTCTTCTTGTATCCTGGTGTGAAATTAGCAGGTTGTTAGCAGCAAACGGACTGGAATCCGGTACATCCGCCATTTGATTAGCAGATTGTACCACCTCTCAGGAACGCCGACACGCAAAACTAGACATTCTGAATTTTACCCGTAATAAAATAACGTGTCATCTGAAAAATATATGATATTATATAATTTCTCATATAAAATCTTACCACACCGTACCTGAAAACACAAATATTTTAAGCAAAGGAGAGCCCTTATGGAATATCAATTAGAACTCAAACAAATCGTAGATTTTCCACGCTGCCGGATCTACCGCAACTTCATACAGACCTTATTAAATGACAGGAGCATCCGAACCACCGGAGGCTCTTTTCTTTTCTGGTATCTGATTCTTTGCTCCTACGCCAATTACAGCAATTCAAACCGGCGCATGGAGCAGCTCACTTATACGCTCTCACCTGGAGAATGGATCTGCAGCATCTCAGAACTGCAGGATTGGTTTCGCTGCCGGTTCCAACATCAGGCCATATCCATCCTGAAGCATCTCCAGGAGGAAGGCTGCATTACCTATTCCCTGCTGGAGAAAAACCGCCTGGTCAAATTCCAGATTACCGACTGGCAGAATGATAATACTGCCCTGAAATACAATTATCCCTGCAAAAAGGATACTGGTTTCTTCTTTTTCCCTATTGGAAAAGCCCACAAGCTGATCCAGGCAGGCAAATGCTCGGAGATGGATATCCTGCTCGATCTGTGGATCCACGCTGTATACAATGATCCGTCTGTCCTCTGCTCTGACACCGGCCCTGTCGTCTATTATCGAAACAATACCGGTTCCCCTCTGACCAGCTTCCAGGCACTGGGAGAACGGTGGGGACATTCCAAACCTACTGTCTCCAGGTTATTAAAAAAGCTGGAGAAGATGAACCTGATCACTCTGGTATCCTTCCGTGGAAATCACGGGAGCATGATTTACCTAAACAATTACCTTTCCATTATGTTTAACATCAGCGACGTGCTGATTGACAAGGAGGAGATAGCTATGAAAATGAAACTGCCGATTTACATTCCCAAAGAGACACCTGCAGAGGAAACTGAAGAACCAGAGACTGTGTGCGTACCAGAAACAGTGACGGATGAGCAGATTACTGTTTCAAAACCGATTCCCTGCGTTCCAATTTCGCACATCCGCTACATGGTCAAAAAAGTCGCAAAACTCCTGGATACACAAGGGATTTCCTGCTGTCACTGCCCCCGGACCAGGTATATATTATCTCCCTTATCAGACTGTGAGGATAGTATACCTGTAATTGGTCTAAATATTATCTGCCCCTTTGGAGCCGCAAACTACCGGTTTGAGCTGACCATAGAACCCAGGCCGGAGTCTGCAAAGCTGGAGCCTGAGAAGAAGGGTGGACAGCAGAGCCGAACCGTACTGGCGAATCCTGCCCTTCCGAAAGAGGGCAGGATAGGACAGCGAGCTAAGAGGATGCACAGAATGGAACCGCCGGAAATCTTACTGCCGGATCTTCCCCCGCAAATACCGGATAATGCGGAAGCCGGAAGTCAGGAAGGAGGGGATCTGTATGCCGAAGCGTAAAGGACAGGACTTTTCAACACCGGAAGAAAATCCCCGGTTTCATGATACGTACCAGTTCCTTCGCCGTTACCGGGATGCCACATACAGCCTGAAAGTGGTCGTTCACCAGATGGAGAACCAGTTCAAGGTGCAGTACGGTTCCAGCATTGATGAGTTCCTGGACTCCATTTATGCAGCCGGAGCAGATCTGGCTGGAAGCGATATTGCGGAACGTGCCAAAAGCATTGAGCGGAGCAACCGGATGCTGAAGCTGCTGGAGTCTTCCGTAGATCTTCTGCGGAATAACCACAAATACGGGGAGCAGTATTACTGGATCCTCTACTATGCCTTTCTCTCGCCGCAGCAGCTGAAGAACACGGAAGAAATCCTGGAAAAGCTGGAGCAGCACATTCCCAATATCTCCTACCGTACTTACTACCGGAAACGCCACCTGGCGATAGAAGCTCTGAGCAGCATCCTCTGGGGCTATACGGCAAAGGAAACCATAGACACCCTGAATAAATTCTTCCCGGAGTAGGAAGTGGCACACCTCCGGCACAGGATTGTCCCGGTTCTGCGATTGCAGGGTAAATTTACCCATGCTACAATAGGTATTGCTTATAGTTTTCTTTTTACAGCACCCTCGGCGGTGCTTTTTTTGTACCCATAAACCAACGCTGACTGCTGTACGTACAGCCTACGTATATAATAAGTAGATATTTCTACGTATACTCTACGTACAGCACACGCACATTCTACTGAACGGAGGAAATCCGGCATGAAAACAAGAGATCAGATATACCACAGGGAAGGAGAAAAGCTCCTGCGCTTCCTGACCACCTACCATGCCCTCAAGTATGAGCAGGTAATGAAGATGTTTGGTAATCAGGACTCCATCAAGTCGCTGATCACCAGCCTGGTCAAGCAGGGAAGGATTTATCATGATAAGGTAGCCGGCCTGTTATGTGACAGCCCGGAGGCTGCCAAAAACCCGGATCGAGGCACGATTGCTGCCTTCTGGGTTTTACTGGATTTTGAAAAGCCCATCGTATTCCATACCAGCGGGGATTTTCCTGTTAAACTTCACTTCTTTTCAGAGAATGAGGAATATGAAATCCTCTATGTGCCGCTGGAACAGGAAATTTTGGTGGATCATGTGATGAAGTCCATTCCCCGCCACGATGTGTTGCGTCTTGTGGTGCTGGAAAATATCCAGCAGGCGGCGAAACTCTCGATTGAAGGGGTGCTTGCTTTCTGTGTCGTGGATGACTCCGGCTCTGTCAGCTACTACGGAAGGAGGTAATACACCATTTCAAACCAGAAAATACTCTATGAACGGCTTGCGAAGCTGGAAGGAGAGATCCAGAAACTCAACAACACCGTTTTTGCCCTGAAAACCACTGATATTCGTACATATCCGGAAAACTACGGGGATCTGAGTATGAACGCTGCGCTGCGTGCTGAGCGGATCGCCTGCCAGATGCGGAACCTGGTCTGTCTGTCCGCCCCGGAAAAACGGAGCGGATACTTAAAAGAAGCGGCAGATGCCCAAGGGATTGAGATCTGCCAGGACGAAGATCTGATCTCCATTACGCTTCCGGGCCTGCTTCCCAAAAGAAAGCAGCACGTCAACGCTGCCTTTCTCCATGAGCCGCTAAACTATGCGCTGCAGAACTACCTGACGGTCCATTCCCTTCCCCTGTACCGGGAATGTGTGGTCTGCTTCAGCCAGATCTATGACCGGAACGGCCCATTTGACCGGGTACGTGATTACGATAACCTGGAGTTCAAACAGCTTCTGGACACGATTGCCACCTATATCATGGTGGATGACAGCGGGCTTTACTGCGACTCCTACCACACCACGGAGCTGGGAGATACGGATCATACTGTCATCTATGTGATGGGAAAATCCCGGTTTCCCCAGTGGCTGAAAGGACGAAAAAACGAGATTGAAACCATATCGGAAATTTCATGATTTTTCCGTCATTTTATCCGACATTGGTAAAACATCCTTTGAAAGCAGGAAATCCCTGCTTTTTTTGTTTGCCGGGAAGCACAACTTTTTACCCAAGTACAGACTTACATGGGTAACTACCGGAAGGAGGGGTGACTGATTTTGTATCCTTCTACCTCCCAGAAATACAGGCTCCTGGAAATGGTCGCTCTTTGCGGGGAATTTCCTGCTGACCAGCTTACCCGTCTGATCCCAAGCCCCTCTTATGGAGAAAAGCTCATTACAGAGTTAAAGGCACAAAAACTGCTGCGGACTCACTATCGGGATCATTTAAGGGGCTATCGCCTGACCGGACGGGCCAAACAGATGCTCCTTGCTCAAAATCCGGAGCGTTTCCGTGACTTCCTCACCGGGAATACCGAAACCAATCAGGTCCGAAGCGAAGTAACCCGTCGGCTGCGTCTGTACCAGAAAGCAGAAACCTATCTGACTCTCCTAAGCGCCGGCATCCCGTTCTTTGCTGACCAGAAACCGGATATTTTCAGGGAAGGCCGCGAAGCCGGTATCCTCACTATGGGGAACCTGCCCCTTTTTTACTCATCACGGGAGTTTAAGCACATCGGTTCAGAGGCAACCAAGATCAGAAATTCCCGGAGCATGGGGGTGCTGCTTGCTCCCCACTGTGCCTATGCACTGTATAACACCGGTGACCATGTACTCAAGTGGGAATACCGGACAGAGGTACGGCTGAACGCCTTCCTGCAGCATTACCTGCAGGATTTCCCCTATACGGGACATCCGAAAGTCCGGGCGATCCTGACCGGGAAGGACATGGACACCGCTTACCAGCTCCTGACCAGTACCGGCGGATACAAAAAGAGTCTGTTTGTAGCGGATACATCCTATGAACACTTTCACTATCTGCCAAACACACCGGAAGGTGAAACGCTTTTGAAACTGCTGGTCCGGCCACGGCTCATGAAACAGCTGGACCAGTTACTGTTATCCGATTTAGGTTCCCGGCAGCCAGACCTTCCCATCGACCATGATGGGGTGGACGCTTCCGGGAACCCTGCGGTTCTTGCATATGATTTTGACTTGCACCGAATTAACCGATTCAATACCGGGCTGAATGTATATGGCAGAAAGGGGGTGATGATCTGCTTTGATTTCCAAATCCCCTGTCTAAAACGGTATCTGACCGCCGACATTCGGTTCTCCAGTATTGACCTCTCTAAGTTTAGAAAGGGGTTTTTGCATGAACCGTAAATGGTGGAAGCTCATTTATCTGCTTCCCATCAGCCTCTGCACCTTATATGCAGGCGGCTATATCGCTCAGTTTATCCGAAACTATCGCATCTGGACTGCCGCTGGTAACACGCCGGGCAATGGCAGTTCCCCACAGATGCCATCCCCGCATCCGGCAGCCTGTTTCCAGGCAGTCACCGATTTTCCGTATAACCTGTATGGGATTGGGATCTGCCTTGTGGTATTTGGGCTGCTGATTTTTTTGCTCATGCGGATGGGCTATGACCGCAACGGCGAAGTCGCAGACCGGGAACGGAACCTGAATTACTCGACCAAAGGAACCTATGGAACCTCCGGTTTCATGACACCGGAGGAGATGCATAAAGTCCTGGAGCTGACTTCCGATGTAAAGAAAAGCAAAGGCACCATCTTAGGCAAGCTGAATGGCAAGGCTGTCTGTCTGCCCTACCACACCTATATGAATCGGAATGTGGCAGTCTACGGCTCCAGCGGCTCCATGAAGAGCCGTGCCTATGTCCGAAATGCTATCTTCCAAAGTGTTGCCCGCGGAATTGACGGACCAGGAGAAAGTCTCATCATTACCGATCCGAAATCCGAACTCTATGAAAGTATGTCCGTGTATCTGGAGAATGAAGGCTATACCGTCAAATGTTTCAACCTGGTCAACCCGGAAAACTCCGACAGCTGGAACTGTCTTATGGAGATTAACGGGTCTGAGACAATGGCTCAGGTCTTGGCGGATGTCATCATCCAGAATACCGGCTCTGCTAAAGGGGATCATTTCTGGGATAATGCGGAGATGAACCTGCTGAAAGCCCTGGTTCTGTATGTAGACCAGGGTTTCCCGCCGGAAGTTAAAAATATCGGACAAGTGTACAAGCTACTGACTATGAGTTCCGAGAAAGAACTGAACAGCCTGTTTGACTTGCTCCCGGTATCCCATCCGGCCAAAGTACCTTACTGCATCTATAAACAGGCCAGCGACACAGTGCGCTCCGGTGTCATCATCGGGTTAGGTGCCAGGCTGCAGGTGTTCCAGAACAAGATGATCCGGCAGATCACCTCTTATGACGAGATTGACCTGACACTGCCGGGCAAACAGAAATGTGCGTATTTCTGCATCACCTCAGACCAGGACAGCACCTTTGATTTCCTCTCCTCCCTGTTCATGACCTTTATCTTTATCAAGCTAGTCCGCTTTGCGGATAAAGAGGGCGTGGACGGGAAGCTGCCGGTTCCGGTACATATCCTGGCAGATGAGCTGGCCAATACCGGCGCCATTTTGGAGCTGAATAAGAAGATCTCCGTTATCCGGAGCCGAAATTTAAGCATTTCCTGTATTTTTCAGAATCTGCCCCAGATGCAGAACCGGTATCCGCTAAACCAATGGCAGGAAATCATCGGGAATTGTGACAGCCAGTTATTCTTAGGCTGTACCGATGAAGTGACCGCCACTTTTATTTCCAACCGGTCCGGAGATGTGACGGTTGGAGTCAGCAGCGAAGCCAAACAGCTCAATTCCTGGCGGGTGTCCGACTACACGCCGGAGTACCGGCAGACCAGATCCATCGGGAAGCGCAAGCTCCTAACGCCGGATGAGATCCAACGGCTGCCCTTAAATAAGGCGCTTATCATCCTGCGGGGACAGAAGATCCTGGAAGTGGAGAAATACGATTATACGCTCCACCCGGATTCCAAAAAGCTGATTCCAAGAAAGGCGGCAGACCATGTTCCCCGGTGGCGGGCAAAAGCCGAGCAGGAAGAATACGACTACACGCCGACTCTTGCGGAGAATTTAAAGAAAAAGCCCCGGCCCGGCTGCAGCGGCAGGCGCCCTGCGTTTCCCTCCCAGGAGAAACCGTTTCGCCGGGAACCGGACAAGCACGCTTACCCTTCCGGTCATCCGGGAGAGCTTAGTGACCAGCCGGAAGAATTTCCGGATTATCCAGAGGAGATTGTTCCGCTGGATAAAGATTCCATTATGTCTTGATTTATGAAAGGAGGCAGCTTATGCCAAACGAACTGAACCATGTAACTTCTATCCTTACCCTGGACGCCGATGCTCAGCTGGAAACGCCGCAGTCCAAAGCGGATCTCATCTGGCACGAGATCCAGAACGCTTACCGTACCCGGAAAATCCTTACCGGGAAGCTGGGCGGCATTGAAAAAACAGAAGCCGGCAGTCTGATCGCCATTGTCTATTATAAGGACTTCCGTACCGTCATCCCCATCTCGGAAATGATGCTGAATCTTGTCCAGGATAACGCCCACGATTACGGCGAACTTTCCCTGCGGCAGAATAAAATCCTCAATAATATGCTGGGATGTGAGATTGATTTTCTTGTGAAAGGATTAGATGCCAAGACACGCAGTATTGTGGCAAGCCGGAAGGAAGCCATGCTGAAGAAACGCCAGATTTTCTATCTGGATACAGACACATCCGGGAAGCCCAAGGTCTGCGAAGACCGCATCGTGCAGGCCAGAGTGATCGCTGTGGCAGAAAAGGTTGTCCGGGCTGAAATTTTTGGCGTGGAGACTTCCATCCTGGCAAGGGATCTGTCCTTTGACTGGCTGGGAGACGCCAGAGAGCGGTTCCGGGTGGGGGATCACATCCTGGTACGGATCCTGGATGTAAAGGCAGAATCTCCGGAGCAGATCACCGTCCATGCAGATGTCAAAAGCGTAGAAGGCAATACCAGCAAGGAAAATATGAAGAAATGCAAGGTACAGGGCAAATATGCCGGTGTCGTGGAAGATATCCACAAAGGTACTGTATTCGTCCGGCTCTCGATTGGCGTCAACGCCATCGCCCATTCCTGCTATGATCCCCGTACCGTAGGGAAAAAGGACGAGGTTTCCTTTGTCGTTACGCACATTGATGAGGAGCGCAATGTGGCGGTGGGCCTGATCACCCGAATTATCCGGCAGAACCTGTAAAGGTAGAAATGGCAGCGCTATCAACCGATTAAGTCTGATAGTGCTGCCAAATAATATTATTTGTATTTAGCTCTTATAACTTATTTTCATTAATTCTATCTGGGAGTGTATCCAAGGTTTCCAGTAATGCATATGCATATTTTTCGCATAAAACAGAATGTATTTTTTCGTTAACTCCCAATCTCCAAAATAATAGCACTCCTATATCTACAAAAATTAAAATTATATTTCTTTTCGATTGAACGAACGAGAGAGGTGTTGTGGGAACTGAAGAGATTATCAGAATGAGAATTGCTACAATCGTAAACGCAATTCCGACGGATTTAAGGCTAATCAAATTTTTATAAAATCCACACAGCATATTTTCTTCTTGTACAAGTTTATTATTGCGTGTATTACTTCGTAGCCATTGTATGGCGCTGTAACACGTTTGTCTGAACTCTTCAGAATCTACTGGTTGGTTCATGGCTTCAAAACTTTTATCAATTTCACTTAATTTTCTGTAATAACGTTGCTTGGTTTTTCCGTCAATATGTGCATCATCTATATATAAAAATTCTGCGGCAGTATTTCTACGTTTTCCCCCTCTTTGCTTATATCTCTGCAAAGCGAAAAGATAATTCGAAAATGATGTCATAATAGCTACCAATACAACAGAGAAAGTGAAACTCCGAACAGGTTCATAAACGACATATAGTGTTAAAATGATAGGTGCTATTATAATGATATAAACAGATACCCTTGCACGAATGTTATAAGAATCAAAAATTTTTATATCCATTTGCACCTCCTCATAATGCTTTAAAATTCTCTTTAATCCGTTTCAAAATGTCTGTTTCTTTTGAATTATAGAAATTCAACTCAGATTCTGTTATCTCAAATCCAAAGCCGTAATTATCACCTGCATAACAGTATGATATTTCATTTTTCGAAAAAGACGTAAACCACTTTACTTTATTTTTCTTGTATATTTTTAAGTAATTGGCATAACAGGTAATGAAAACTATCGTTTTTTCCTCTATCTGGTCAGCATTGTGAGCCAAATACTTTGCAATTTGATCATAATGCCCAACCAAAAACAAAATAGATGGTTCCGCTACGCCTAATGGCGTAAGCGGAATGAATCCATCTATTGTGTTTTGAGGGATAAAGAAAAGATGAAATATATCATAAAGATACTCCTGTCGTCCAGGGATTTCATATGCCTGAGTTTCTGCAACCAAGTATTTCAAATCAGAGCCCCCTAAAATACGAACGAACCGGTATGTTTGTTAAGCTTGAATTCCATCCTGTGCAAATCTGATCTCCAGTCTTCGTGTTTTTGATAACATAACCTCGTTTGGGTAAATCTTTAGATCCTCCATTGGTGTTGCCTGTATTATCGGATACATAATATGTAATCCCAAGAGATCCTTTCTGCTCAAAAATACTATCTGCCTGTTCTTTTTTCCCATGGTGTGGTAGCTGTATCAGTGAGTATTCCTCTAATTTATCCTTGATGGCTTCATAACTACTGTCCCCACATAACAATAGATTATTAGTTCCCACCTTAACTTTCACTTGAGTGCTCACGGCATTTACAACCGTTTCTTTATCAATGGTATCGCCTTGTCTATTGTCGATACGTTTTGCAACAGCGTCCAATGCATATTCCTGATCCGGTCCTACTATCGTAACTCCCGGACATACTTGCGTATCAGTAAATATATCTCTCAATTTAACTAATCCGGAAAGAGAATATATGTTTTCAAAAATTTCAGAAATCCTTCTTGTCAAAGAATCTCTAGTTATTCTTTTATCATTTATCCTCTTCAACAACTCATCTTTATATTTGAGCAACAAAAGCGTGTATATGTCTGAAATTTTATCTTGCTCTATTAAATAAGGAATCCCATCAAAATGATCTCCATCGTTGTGTGAAAGAACCAATTTCGCTTTTGAGTAACCGCTTTTCTTCATATAATCGAGTACTCTGTCAGCATGTTCTTCACAACCGCAATCAAAAATCACAAGTTCGCTTCCGGTGTCAATAAGTATACAATCTCCATTATTTGCTCCTGGATCCGTATATCCTTTTGATGATAAAAATTTAACTGTCAATAAATATTGCTCCTTTCAGTTTCAAAAAACTACACTTGTTAATTAGTTACTACGGGTAGCTAGCCCACTTCATCTCCGGAGTAGCACTCATCTCGTGCATCTGCTAGTAACAAGATATCATCACTTCCCAAGAAAGTCAAGTATATTTTTGAAGATTAAACGATTTTTTCGTTTTTACTCCGCATTATCATCATGTTAACCTCGTTTTATAAAACATTTATATTGATAAATTCGTTTTTATGTGTTACAATAAAGCAACAAAACATGAGGTGCTAAAAATATGCTAATCAAATTTTCGATAACAAATTTCCTTTCCTTTAATGACAAACAATGCTTTTCAATGGAAGCTGGAAAAGCACGCAAAAACTCCAAAAGGATTTATCGGAACAAAAACATAAAGCTGACTAAATGTGAAGTTATTTTCGGAGCCAATGCTTCGGGAAAATCTAACCTGGTAGAAGCATTTCAATTTGTTCAAGATATGGTCGTTGATGGACTGCCGCGAGGCTTCACAAATAAGTATTTCCGACAAATTCCGGCTAATCAATCTATTCCTTCTTCCTTCAAAATAGAACTTTTATTGGATAATAAACATATCGTTTATGAGTTTTCTGTCCTATTAAAGAACGGTTCTATTGAAGAGGAACATCTTTATGAATTAACTACTTCAAATCAGGAAAAGAGTATTTTTTACCGCAATTTGAAAAGTAGTATTTTCGAAGCTGGAGATTATTTCAAGAATAAAAATGCTGTTGAGAAATTAAATATGTATGGCGAAGACAGTATCGCAGATAGCGAGTTACTTTTTCTTTCCATAATTAATCACGGGAAAGAAAAAATGTACGAAGACAATCCAGAGTTAAAAATTCTTCGTAAAGTATATATTTGGTTTAACAATTTACTAACTGTAAGCAATCCAGACAGCATACTAACAGGATATCCTTATTTTTCGAGTTCCAACCTGAATGAAATTGCTAATCTCTTAAATGCATTAGGCACAGGGATAAGTGACTTAAAAATTGTTGAAGTTCCTGTAGACATTATAAAGAGCAAAGTGCCTGAAGAACTTTTTAATAAAGTAGTGGCTGATCTCGAAAAAAAATCAGCCAAAAAAGGAAGGCACCATAGTCCTTCCATCATGCTTCGTTCATATAAAGAATTTTATACTTTTGAATTAAATGATAATGACGACTTAATCATAAAGACTATAGAATTTAGCCATGAGAGTAAATCTGTTTACTTTAATTTGAAGGAAGAATCGGATGGTACTGCACGGCTTTTGGATTTGATAGAGATTCTTTTAAAAGTTTCTGATAATCGGGTGTTTGTTATTGATGAAATAGATCGCTGCTTACACCCTGCAATGACTACACGAATGATAGAATTATTCCTTAAAATGGCAGAGCAACGAAATACTCAACTTATTATTACCAGCCATGAATCAAGATTATTAGCGACAGAGATTCTCCGAAATGATGAGGTTTGCTTTGTGATAAAAAATGAAAAGGGCGAATCTATACTCAATCCTCTAGAAAAATACCAACTTCGTGCAGACAAAAAGGTTTATTCTGCAATGTTTGATGGTACTTTGAGTGACGTACTTCCTAATTATAATGAAGAAAAAATGGAATTTATTCTAAAAAAAGATAGAAGCTAAATCATCCTGTTCCCCATTCTTTATTATAGAAAAAGAACTTCGATAAACGTTTGTTCAAATTAACCGTTATGAAAAGTAACCGTATTCCCGATTCACATTGATCAGGAATACGGTTACTTTTTGCATAATCTATATTCAATCAATATCATAGGCATAATATCGGCAACCAGCCATTCATCGGACTGTTTTACTATGATCTCCTATGTAATTTACAACTATTCCGTTTCTTCCACTGTGATCCCCAGCCTTTCAAAAAATACCGCCATGTTAGAATATCTCCCAAGAGATTTTCCATCTTCCATGATAAACTCCCAGGTTTCTCCATAGGTTCCCGGTACATGGAAGGCGTCATCATACAAAAACTGAAGAAATTTCTCCGGATGGTCTTTGTACCGCATCGCAATCTCGTATGCCAGATCTTCCTTCTCATCGTCATCCAGGTCCTCTGAAATATCATGGAGTACGTGCTCCAGGTTCCTGGAAAAGTAATAAATTTCGTATGGGAAATCTGCCACTTCTTCCGATTTCATCAGATGGTAGACAATCCTCCTCTTACTGATGTTGCGCCGGATCAGCCGGTCTTTATTCTTTGCCGCAATGTATGTATCAAAATATTCGGTTTTCCCTGTGTCTGACTGACGGATCTGGGAGGTCGGGATAAAAGCGCCATCGGTATCAATAATCTGGACGACCTTCAGGATGTCTTCCTTTACGATATATGGGTGCTTTTGCAAATATTCCGCCACCTCCGCCTGGATCCGATCCGCAATATATTTCACTGTCATGTCTTCCCCAGCGGTAATGTCTGTATGGAGAACATCAAATTCCAGGTCATGCTCCCTGACCAGTTTGGAGTACACAAGAGCCAGCGCATCTTCATCTGTGGGGCCTTCTACCAGAAGCAGGATAATCTTTTTAGTCATGGGCACCTACCTTCCCAGCCCGGCGCATCGCCAGTTCCATCTCATAGATATTGGTTTCGTCATATAGTTTCTCCTTCTGACCGCCCAGCTTGATGCTCCGCAGATAGGAGAGCCTTGTGTTCTGCGTGTTCTTGATATAGGCAGATTTGATATAGCGGTTATTCGGATTGACTGTGGTATAGATCAGGAACTCATTCTGCAGGACTTCCAGCGGGCGCAGATTGTGGGAGGTAAAGATCAGCTGCCCTTTTGCTTTCTCCTGCATGACCTCTAAGCACTCACCCAGCAAATATTCATAAATGCCGGAATCCAGTTCATCCACGACCAGACAGTAGGACTCCCGGTTATAGCAGGCCACCAGATTACTGCATATAGAAATCAGCTTCTTAATGCCGGCCGACTCATACAGCAGCGGAATCCGTGCCTCTCCACGGATCGTGATGACTTCAAACTGGATCCCATCTTTTCCCTTCTCCGTCAGTTTCTCAAATGCATTGTAAATCTCAATCCGGATGTTCGGAACCAGGGTTCTCATAACAATATTGATCTGCTCAATGGTGTTTTTTACATAAGGAAAGATTTCTTTCGGCACTATATTGATGTCCGTGAGTTTGAGCATGATTCCTGTGATCTTCGGTTTCATGGCATCCGGCCAGTCCACATTCACAGGGATGGTATCCAGATTCAGAGCCAGAAGCCCGTAATGTGCGTTCTCGATCACAGCCAGGTCATACAATCCATAATTCTGCAGTGGTTTTGTGAGCGCATATATTTTCCCGGCTTCCCCCTGTACCTTCTCAAACACTTCCTGCGCTTTCTTGGAAAACAGAAAGGAGCCGATCTCCGGAACCTGTTTCTCCTCATTGAAATTCTCAGCAGTCTGCTGTGCCACGCCCAGCGCTACCATGCTCTCCATGTCCCGCTCAAAAACAGAATAGTATTTCAACGGGCGGAAAAGTTCCTTCTCTCCTTTGTGGTAATCAAACACCGGCGTCAGACGT
>UMJL01039250.1_pt1 | contig 76745 bp, 70 predicted proteins | sample 1966071 | NCBI WGS metagenome assembly UMJL01 (sample SAMEA4836148, study PRJEB28245) | human gut metagenome | biome: gut microbiome; material: fecal sample | place: Denmark | collected 2008
CTGCCGGCCCCAGGAAGATCCCGCCGGCAGCCAGAAACTTCACATCCCCTCCGCCGAAAGCTCCGGGCCAGACCAGGAGAAGAAGAAGGAAGATCCCGGCGCCCGCAAGGGCGCCAAGCGCCCCTTCTCCCAGGACCGCAAGCACTCCCCCGGATCCCCCAAGAGCCTTCCACACTCTCGCAGCCAGACCAAGGACTGCCAGCGTCTTTACAAGCCCATCCGGGAGCCTTCGCTCCTTCCCGTCCGTCCAAGCCGCCGCTGCCGCAAGACAGCAGAACCCCAGGTTCAGACAATACCTTTCAAACTCCATATCCTTTTCTTATTCGTACTGCCAGTAGATGGTGATCTTGTTCTGGCTTTCCTGGTCCAGATAACGGTAATGCACCTCTGTAAGATCATACCACCTTCCCAGATTGTCCGCCGCCCGTTTGATCAGATCACCCAGGATCCCCTCCCTGGCCTGCTCATAGATCTTCTCATCCGAGAATTTGAACACGGAAGGATTGCCTCCCTCCGAGATCACCTGATTCATTTTCTTCAGGATCTCTTCCCTGTCATAGTCCGTATAATACATTCCATTTACCACATAGTAATTCCAATCCATGCTGGCGCACCTGGGAAGCTCCACATCCCCGTCCGGGGTGTGGGTCCGGAACAGTTCCTCCTCACTGCAGCACAGATAATCATAATTGATATAGCCCTGCTGCTCCTCTCCTTCTTCCGACTGAAACACCGGGTCGCCCCAGGTGGTATCCACGTAATAATAATCTCCCTCACAGAGCACCAGATTCCAGGCGTGGCTCTCCCCCTCCCTGGTCTCTCCGGTCACATAGGTACAGAAGACCCCCAGCTGCTCCAGAAGGTACTGGGTGGCCTTGGCATAGCCTGCGCACACAGACTGCCGGTTCACCAGCACACTGTAAATGTTCTGGCCGTCCGGAGCCTCCTCCTTATACTCCACCTGATCTACAATGGTCTCATACACGTATTGGATCTTCTCAAAATCCCCGGCCTCCCCCGGCGCCCCGGCAAGCCACTCCCGGGCTTCTTCCCGGATCTCCTGCTCCCGTTCTTTTTGTTCTTCCACTCCGCAGAGATACCGGGGCTCCAGCACCGTATAAGGCTCCCCGCCGGAGTAAGCGGTGGCTGTCACCCGCCCGTCGCACCAGAAGATCTCTGGGAAATCCTTCAGCACCAGGGCAAAGAGCTCATTGGCCCTCTCGGCCTTCTCACAGTGGACATAGATCTCCTCCTGGTGCTCCCTGAGTCCTTCTAACACTTCCTGGTAAGCCTTCTGATCCCCCTCCGGGATCTGCCCGTAGTAATATTTGTCCCCAAGGCTTCCCTCTTCCAGGGAGACCTGCTGATAGGGCACCTCTTCCTCCTGTGCGGGAAGCGCTCCAAAAAACCCTTCCCCTTCCTGCCAGACAAAAAACAACACGGCGCCAAGAAGGACTGTTGCAAGAACTGTCAGCCCCGCCACGGTAAAACAGCTTTTCCTCCTTCTCCTCGGTCTTCGCCTCATGTCGACTCCTTTCGGCTCTTTTCTACATTATAAATCCCGGGCATGGTTTTCTCAATACCGGGCACCCTTTTCCCCCTCCCGCATAGGATAAGGGGAAGAGAATTTTTCTGAGGTGTTTCATGAACGGAACCAATCCTTCTTTGACAGAGGCCTCCGCCCGCGGGCGCCTGAAGGTGAATGTCGTCTCCCAGGCCACTTCCCGGCCCGTCCCGGAAGCCAAAGTCTCCATCTCCTATACCGGCGTCCCGGACAGCCTGGTGGAACAGCTTAGCACAGACTCCTCCGGCCAGACCTCCTCCCTGGAGCTGGAGGCCCCGCCTCTGGAATACAGCCTGGAAGAATCCAGTGAACAGCAGCCCTACGCGGAATACACCATCCAGGTGGAGGCGCCGGGTTATGAGCCCGTCAGCGTGGCAGGCGCGGAGATCCTCCCGGACGTCACCGCCCTCCAGAACATCGCCCTCCCTCCCCGGTCCGGTTCCGACCCTGCCGGGGAAGTATTTGTCATTCCCGCACATACATTATATGGGTCCTACCCTGCCAAAATACCTGAGAGCGAGATCAAGCCCGTCACCGAGACCGGCGAGATCGTCTTAAGCCGGGTGGTTGTCCCGGAATACATTGTGGTCCACGACGGAAGCCCCCGGGATTCCACCGCCAGGGATTACTACGTCCGCTACAAGGACTACATCAAAAATGTAGCTTCCAGCGAGATCTACGCCACCTGGCCCGCAGAGACCATCCGGGCAAATGTACTGGCCATCATGTCCTTTACCTTAAACAGAGTGTACACCGAATGGTACCGGAACATGGGCTATGATTTCACCATCACTTCCTCCACCGCCTTTGACCACAAATGGATCCCGGAGCGGAACATCTACGACACCATCTCTGTCATCGTAGACGAACTCTTCGCCTCCTATCTCTCCCGGCCCAATGTGCGCCAGCCTCTCCTCACCCAGTACTGCGACGGCAGGCAGGTCCAGTGCCCCGGCTGGATGACCCAGTGGGGGAGCAAATCCCTGGGCGATGATGGCTACCGGGCCATTGAGATCCTGCGCTCCTTCTACGGAGAAGACCTGTATATCAACACCGCCCAGTCCATCTCCGGCATCCCTGCCTCCTGGCCGGGATACAACCTGGAAAAGGGTTCCACCGGAGAGAAGGTCCGCCTGCTTCAGGAAGAGATCAACGGCATCCACAAAGGTTATCCCGCCATCCCAGAGGTGGCGGTAGACGGCATCTACGGTCCCGCCACCCAGGCTGCGGTGAAGAAGATCCAGTCTGTCTTTGGCCTGCCCGCCACCGGGATTGTAGACTATCCCACCTGGTATAAGATCTCGGAAGTCTATGTAGGCGTCTCCCGGATCGCCGAGCTGGATTAAGAAAAGGAACATCCCCATGGGATGTTCCTTTGTTCTATCAGAAGAACACTCTCTGAATATCGTTATACATGACGAAGACCATCAGCGCCATCAGAAGCACGATGCCTGCCAGATGCACATACCCTTCCTTCTCCGGGGGCACCCGCTTTCTGCGGACCGCCTCTACCAGGAGAAATACCAGTCTGCCCCCGTCCAGCGCCGGAAGGGGCAGCAGGTTCATCACCCCTAAGTTGGCGGACAGAAGCACCGCCAGGTAAAGAAGCTGGGCAGTCACGGCAAAGCCTCCGTAGACCTTGGCCTGCTGGTAGCTGTCGTCCACCACGTCCACGATCCCCACCGGTCCGGACAGCTGATCCACGCCCACCTGCCCCGTCACCAGCATTTTCAGAGAATCGATAGTGGTGCAGATCCAGAACTTCACTTCATAAACTCCGTACTGGAGCGCGGTAAGGGGCGTAGCCTCCCGGGCCGGAGAAGAATTAAAGCCAAAGCGGTAATATCCCAGCTCTTCATCCAGTTCCGGATCCAGGGTGGCCGTCTTCTCCTCCCCGTCATGGAGGAAGGTGATGGTAGTCTCTTCTCCCTGGTGATACTGATTGTAAAAAGAAATCTCCCGGAAGATATTGATCTTCTTGTTCCCCATCCTTAAGATGGTATCCCCTTCCTGGATCCCGGCTTCTGCCGCCGGGGAGCCGCTGTCCACGCTTCCCACCACCGGGGCGTCGTAGCCGGTCATCCATACCAAGATCACGGAGAAAACAAAAGCCAGAATGAAGTTGAACACCGGGCCTGCCGCGATGACAGACATCCGGGCCCACACCGACTTATTATTGAAGTTGCCGGGAGAATCTGTGGCTTCATCGTCCTCCCCCATGGCACAGAACCCGCCGATGGGGAAGATCCGGATGGAATACCAGGTACCATGGTATTCTCTGGAGAAAATGGCCGGCCCCATGCCGATGGCAAATTCCTCCACATCCACCCCGTTCTTCTTCGCCAGCACAAAATGTCCCAGCTCATGGAAGAAAATGATAAAACTAAAAAGCAGTATTGCCAAAATAATACCCAAGTTTTTCTCTACCTCCTGCTTTCGATCCGCTCATAAGTGGCCGCTTCCGCTTCCAGGATCTCCTCCAGACTGGGGTTGGGCCGATTCTTGTGGGCCCGCATACAGTCCTCAATGATCTCCATGATCTCCAGATACTTGATCTCCTTCAAAAGGAACTTCTTCACCGCCAGCTCATTGGCTGCGTTGAATACGGTTGGCAGGGTGCCTCCCGCTCTTCCCGCCTCATAAGCCAGGGCCAGGCAGTAGAAAGTATCCAGGTCCGGTTTCCCAAAATCCAGATGGGAAAGAGTCCAGAAATCCAGCCGCTCTCCCGGAAGATACCGTCTATCCGGATAATACAGGGCATACTGGATGGGCAGCTTCATGTCCGGCGTCCCCAGCTGGGCCATCACTGCTCCGTCCTCATACTCTACCATGGAATGGATCACGCTCTGAGGCTGGATCACCACCTGGATCTGGTCCACGTCCACCCCGAAAAGCCATTTAGCCTCGATCACTTCCAGCCCTTTATTCACCAGCGTGGAAGAATCAATGGTGATCTTGCGCCCCATAGACCAATTTGGATGGCGCAGGGCGTCCTCCACCGTCACATTTAAGAGATCCTCCTGCTTCTTTCCCCGGAAGGGACCGCCGGAAGCAGTGAGAAGGATCTTCTGGATCTTATTTCCCTCATTTCCCTGAAGGGACTGGAAGATGGCGCTGTGCTCGCTGTCCACCGGAAGGATGGACACCTTGTGCTCCTTTGCCAGCGGCATGATGATGTGGCCGGCAGTCACCATGGTTTCCTTATTGGCAAGGGCAATGTCCTTCCCTGTCTTGATGGCCGCGATGGTAGGGCGAAGTCCGATCATCCCCACGATGGCAGTCACCAGGATCTCCGTCTCTTCCAGCACGGCCACCTGGATCAGGCCTTCCATGCCGGAAACGATCTCCACAGGAAGATCCGCCGTGCGGATCCTGAGTTCCCTCGCCTTCTCCTCGCTCCAGACTGCCGCCAGCCGGGGGCGGAACTCCCGGATCTGCTGTTCCAGCCGGGCAATGTTGCTCCCTGCCGCCAGCGCGCACACCTCAATATCCTGATTCTCCCGGACTACTTCCAGGGTCTGGGTCCCGATGGAACCAGTGGAACCCAATATGGCTATTTTCTTCATAATGTCTCCTCTTTATTCTATGTCGCCTGCAGGCTTCTCATTATCCAATCTTTTTCTAAAGCGCTCCGCCTAAGGCCGCCGCCAGGTAATAGATCACTGGCGCGGTGAAGATCACACTGTCAAACCGGTCCAGGATCCCGCCGTGGCCGGGGATCAGCTTCCCATAATCCTTGATGTCGTGGTTCCGCTTGATGGCGGAAGCCGCCAGATCCCCGATCTGGGAGATCACGCCGCCGGCTCCGCAGATCAGCGCGTAATGAGCCGGATTTACCTGGACGCCGCCCCACTGGTTCATGGCCAGCGCAAACAGCGCTCCCAGAAGCGCCGCTCCTGCCACGCCGCCCACGCCTCCTTCAATGGATTTCTTGGGGCTCAGCTTTGGCGCCATCTTATGCTTCCCGATCAGCATTCCCACACAGTAAGCGCAGGTATCGCATCCCCAGGAGCTTAAGAAGATGAGCCAGACAATCACGCCACCCTCTTCCGGCAGCATCCGGGTCTGATAGATATAGGACAGCATCACTGCCACGTAGAACAGGCCGAAGAATACGGTCATTACCTGTTCCGCCCGGTATCTGGGGAAGGAGAATACATAGACCGCCATCAGCGCCACCAGGAACAGGATGGTCAGGAGCATCAGATACTCCGTCTCCCCTACGTACAGGAAGCGATAATAGAACGCCGCCGCAAGATAGCCTGCGACGCCCAGCAGCGTCTCTCTTGCCTCTACCACCTGATAGAGCTCCGTCATGCCGATCAGGCTCACTGCCAGAAGCAGGGCAAAAAGGACGTTTCCCCCAAGCCCCACGGTGGCGATCAGGATGATCACCAGCACGATCCCGCTCAAAAGCCTTGTCTTAAACATCTTACTCTTCCTCCTTTACCCCGCCGTACCTCCGGTCTCTGGCGTTGTACTGTTCCACTGCCTTCAGAAGTTCTTCCTTGGTAAAATCCGGCCAGGGCACATCGGTAAAATAGAATTCCGTATAGGCCAGCTGCCACAGAAGATAGTTGGACAGCCGCTGTTCCCCGCTGGTCCGGATCAGAAGGTCCGGGTCCGGGATATCGTGGGTGTCCAGGTACCGGTCGATCACCTGCTCGTCGATCTCCTCTGCCGCAAGGCGTCCGTCCCTGCAGTCCGCGGCGATCCGCCGCACCGCCCGGGTGATCTCATCCCGGCTTCCGTAGTTGATGGCGATCTGGAAATTCAGCCCCCCGTTGTCCTTAGTGGATTCCTCCAGCTCCTCGATCCGGCTGCGGATATCCTCGTCCAACCGGGTGATATCTCCGATCACACGGATCTTCATATCGTTCTTCGCCGCCGTCTTAAGACAGGTCTTCATATAATTGCGCAGAAGCTTCATCAGCGCGTCCACCTCGTCTTTGGGACGATTCCAGTTCTCCGTGGAGAAGGCGTACACCGTCAGGTACTTGATCCCCATCCGCCAGGCTTCCTCACAAATCCGCTCCACGTTCTTGCTCCCCTGGGCATGACCGTAGTTGCGGGGCATTCCCTTTGCCTTCGCCCACCGGCCGTTCCCATCCAAAATAATCGCGACATGCCGCGGCATATTCATAACAATTCCCTCCACATACACACAAAGACAGACCCCTTATCAAAAGGGGGTCTGTCCCCTCCTCATCGTTAAGACCCTCCAGCGTCTGACTTATACCGTCATAACCTCTTTGGACTTCACTTCCACAGCCTTGTCCACTTCTTTGATGAACCGGTCTGTGGTCTTCTGAAGCTCGTCCTCCATGTCCTTGATCTCGTCCTCAGAGATCTCGGAACCTTTCAGCTTCTTAAGCATATCGTTGCCGTCCCGGCGGATGTTGCGCACCGCCACCTTGGCAGCCTCGCCCTTCTTCTTTACATCCTTGACCAGTTCTTTCCTTCGCTCCTCGGTAAGCTCCGGGAATACCAGGCGCACGGTGGTTCCGTCGTTGGTGGGATTGATCCCCAGGTCGGAAACCTGGATCGCCTTCTCAATCACCTTCAGCATGCTCTTCTCCCAGGGCTGGATCTGGATCATCCGGGCCTCCGGAACAGATACGTTGGCTACCTGCTGGATAGGCGTAGGTGTTCCGTAATAGTCCACCACGATCTTGTTCAGCACGTTGGGGTTGGCTCTTCCCGCGCGGATCGCAGCCAGTTCTCCGTCCAGATTGGCCAGCGTCTTGGTCATCTTCTCCTCATAGATCTTCAGCTTCTCATGCATAATGATATCCTCCTTATTCTGATACAGTCACTTTCGTTCCTGTGAATGTCCCTGACATAGTATTGACGATACTGTTCTCCTCGTTCAGCCCGAAGACCAGCATAGGCATCTTGTTCTCCAGGCACATGATGGAAGCCGTCAGATCCACTGCCATCAGTTTCTTGTCGATGATCTCCTGGATAGAGATCTCATCATACTTCTTCGCCTGGGGATTCACCTTGGGATCACTGTCATAGATCCCGTCGATGGCCTTGGCAAGCAGCATTGCGTCCGCCTCGATCTCAATGGCCCGCAGCACCGCTCCTGTATCTGTAGAGAAATAAGGATGTCCGGTTCCTCCCGCGAAGAAGATCACCTTCCCCGCCTCCAGGGCTTCTACCGCCGCATCCTTGGAAAACAGCGTGGTAAAGGCTCCGCACACAAAGGGAGTGAACACCTCCGTCTTCATCCCCGCATAGCGGAAGATGTCCGACACGTAGATACAGTTCATCACCGTGGCCAGCATTCCAATCTGATCCGCCTTCACCCGGTCGATGGTCTCGCTGGTCCTGCCCCGCCAGAAGTTGCCCCCTCCGGTCACGATGGCTACCTGGATCCCTTCCTCTGTAAGCTTCTTTACCTGTCTTGCCACGCCCAGGCAGGTCTCCTCGTCAAAACCTGTCTTCTTGTCGCCGGCAAGCGCTTCTCCGCTGAGTTTCAATAATACCCTTTTCATCCTGTCATGCTCCTTTCGCATACTTAGATAAAGTATACCATAGGGATGAAAAAAATGGAATACGCAACTAACATTCCTGCAAAAGCTGCCTGGCCTCCTCTGCCGCCGCCATGGTCCCTCCCTGCTGTTTCACATAGGCCAGATACATACCGGCGCTCTTTTTCTCCCCCAGCCCCAGACAGATCCTAGCCATCCACATGCTGTAGGTGACCTGAGCCATCTTCCAGGAGACACTGCCTGTCCCGGTCCTCCTGGTGGCCTGTAGGAAAAGGAATGCCTTTTCATAATCCCGGTTCTCCACCGCCCGGAACAGGTTGTTGTTGGCACACACCAGGGCAAACTGCTGCCGCCACCTGGGCTTTGGCCCAAGCGCAAGACGGCAGGCCTCCTCCAGAGCTGCCACTTCTTCTCCCCGCCCCTGCTTAAAACAAAGAGCGCACAGACACTGATAATACCCCGGGATTAGGTTTTTCCGCAGTTTCTGCACCGGAACACTGGCAAGGGTATCCTGCGCCCTGCCATAATCTCCCTGCTGATACTGAGCTATGGCCAGATTGCAGGCCTTCCATCCCGGCTGCAGGAAGAAATGAAGTTTCAAAAGGCAGGCTTCATAGAGAGCCGGATCACATTGCTCCTGATAGACCCGGTTCAGGATCATCCCGCCGCTTTGCTTCACCAGGACGGCTGCCACCGCAAAAAGAGCGAAGACCACATAGGCGCTAAATAAAAGCGCCGTCATCGCCAGCCCTCCCAGTTCTTCCGCCGCAGGACCTTCCAACACTCTGAAGACTATATAGAAGAGATACACAATCCCCACCGCCAGGATCATCCACGCCAGACCCTTCCGTTTCCGGTAGGCTCTTACCAGTTCTCTTGCCCGCGCTTCCATTTCCATATGCCGCACCTCCGTCTTTTTCCCTTCTCTTTCCCTGATTTTACCACAAAATAGATCTTTAAATCATAAAAATCAAATTAAAAACGGTGCGGATCTCTCCACACCGTTCTGACATCTGGTCTATGCTATGCTTCCCCGAAATATTCCCTGATCTCTTCCATGCGCCTGCTCTGGGCTACGCCAAACGGACACCGCCGGTCGCAATGCCCGCAGTGAAGACAGTCGGACGCATGCCTTTCCAGCTTGGCATAGTGGTCGGCAGCCATATCATCTCCGATCCTGGCCAGGTCATAATACTTATTGATAAGACCGATATTCAATCCAGCCGGACAGGGCGCGCAGTGATTACAGTATACGCAGGTCCCGGTCACATCTTTGGGCGTAAACGTGCCCAGCACGGAATAATCCCGTTCCTTTGGCGAGGCCTCCAGCCAGGACAGCGCCTCTTTCATCTCATCCAGATTGCGGACTCCAGGCAGTACCGTCAGCACCCCCGGCTTATCCAGCGCGTACTGGAGACACTGGATCTTGGTCAGCGCCCTGCCAAATGGCGAAGTACGGTCATCCAGCAGCTGTCCGCCGGAGTAGGGCTTCATCACAGAGAGCCCGATCCCCTCCGCCTCACAGCGGCGGTAAAGATCCATGCGCTCGCCGGCGCTTCCGGCGGCATATTCTCCATGCTGGTAATCATACGCAGGATTGATGGAGAACATCATCTGCTCCACGATCCCACTGTCCAGGATCCTCCCCGCCAGTTCCGGCGTATGAGTGCTAAGACCGATGTGCCGCACCACGCCGCTTTTTTTCATCTCCAGCAGGTAGTCCAGCACGCCGTTTTCCTGATACTGTTCCCAGTCTCCGGCAGAATCCAGGCAGTGGATCATGCCAAAGTCAATGTAATCCGTCTTAAGCTGGGACAGCTGCCAGTCTATCTGCCCTTTTACCTTGTCCAGATCTGTGGTCCATCCATATTCCCCGGTTTCATAGTTCGCCCCGAAGTGGACCTGGTAAAGCAATTCCCTTCGCACAGAGGCAAAGGCCAGCCCCGCATAGCGGAAGGTTTCCGCTCCGGCGGTGGCAAAATCCACATAGTTGACTCCGTGTTCACAGGCATAGCTCAGTGTTTCCACCGCTTCCCGCTCCGGCGCCTCATAGATGGGCCCGGTTCCAATACCGATCACACTGATCTTATCTTTTGTTCTGGGATGAATTCTATATTCCATTCTGACACCTCTCTAGTTTTTTCTTTACACACCCAGCAGTTTCCTGGTCTCCCCATAGACGATCTCATATATCGTCTGCTCCCGATACAAAAGCCCCGCCTCATCCATGGCCCGGCGCTGCTTATCCGTCACCACCGTATAGGGATAGACGCCAAACAGGAAGGGGAAGAACAGGTAGAGGAAATCCTGCCGCTCCTCTTCTGTCATCTCCGGGAAAAACTTCTCCAGGCAGCTTCCCACTTCCGCAAGCGCCCTTCCGTAGACCACCTTGAACTCCACCAGCCGCTCAAACCGGCAGTTTTCCTCCAGGTCGTAAAGGTTCATGGAGAGGAGCTTCAGAAGCTGCTGCCGCTCCTCCAGAGAGTGGGCCAGTCCCCTGGCGAACTCCTCCCGGCTCATCCTCTCATGGTCTTCCCTTGCTTTTTTCAGCCGGGCGGTCCACCGCTCATATTCCCGCTGCAACAAAGCCAGGAAGATCTCTTCCTTGGTCTGGAAATAATTGTAGATGGAAGCCCGGGTAAGGGAGATGGCCGTACTGATCTCCTTCATGGTGATCTCCTTAAAGCTTACGGTCTCATACAGCCTGGCGCAGCCTTCTATGATCTCCTCCCTGCGGGCATTGGTCAATGCTTCCGATCCTTTCGGCACAGGATCACCCCCTCGCTTAGATGATGTCTCCTGTTACCTTCCCGTGAAGGAGCTTTCCGGCCTTGATGTCAAGCCCTGGATACTGCTGCTGCAGGCTTCGCACTGCCGGCTCCAGACGGCTGCCCCCGGAGGTGGCGAAGACCACAATCTCTTTCCCGGCAAGGTCGTTATTCTCTATAAAGATATTCACCGCATGAGGCGCCACAGCCCACCAGATGGGGAACCCTACGTACACTCTGTCGTAGCCGGAAAGATCCGTCTTCTCCTCAGCCAGTTCCGGCCGGGATGCGGGATCATTCATCTCCACAGAGCTGCGGCTTTTGCTGTTGGTCCAGTCCAGATCCGCCCGGGAATACTCCCTGGCAGGCCGGATCTCGTGAAGGTCCGCCCCCACCGCCTGGGCAAGCTGCTCTGCCGCCCGCTTTGTCACACCGCTTGCAGAAAAATACGTTACCAGTCGTTTCATGTAAATCCCTCCCGAAAAAATTTATTCTGACACCGTGTCAATTTCTTTCACAATCCCATTTTGACACAATGTCAGAATAAATTCAAATACTTGTTCTCTATATCTTTCTATGCCTTTTGGGCATAAATAAATCTATTCCGTCTCCTCCGCCTCCATGCTCTTTCCATGGCTGCTCTCATTTCCCAGATCGTATTTCTGGCTGTATTTTGTAAAATAAGAATAATATTCCATGCCTTCTCCGGCGTAAACCCTGGAGTCGTGGATATGGATATCCTCTCCGTCCTCCCCGCTTTTCTCCATGGCCGACACAATGCTGGCACAATGAGCCGCGATACGGGTGAAGCTGTTCAGGATATCATTGAAGACCGTGCCTTCTTCCAGGCCGCAGGCTCCGCTTCCCAGCCGGATCACATGGTTGTGCTTCAGCTCGTCGCACAGGTTGGTGATCACCACACCCAGGGGCGATACCTTGGCGCCCTCGTTTTGATCTTCTTCTGTAAATGCCCTGGCAGTGATGTTCATAACCTCCCGCACGGCTCCCATCACCACATTCAGCTCATCCATCGCCGCCTCTGAGAAAGTCAGCCTGCTTTCCTGCATCTCATTGGACAGGTGCGCGATATAGGACGCATGGTCCCCGATCCGTTCAAAGTCGCTGATGGTGCTAAGATAAAGAGACATCCGCCGGGACTGGGCAGTGGTCAGCTCCTTCTTCGTCAGCCGCATCAGATAAGCCCCAAGCCGGGTCTCATATTTATCGATCAGGTCCTCCTTGCGCAGCACCTTCTCAAAGCGGTCCTGGTCGTACTCATTCAGAAGATTCATGGCCCGGTTTACATTTTTCCGCACCTTTTTGGCCATTCCGGATATAACGCGCTGGCACTGGCCCATGGCAAGTGCCGGATAGATCACCAGACGCTCCTCCAGAAGCTCCAGATCCGCCTCTTCTTCCATCTCTTCCTTCGAATCCTTCACCAGCATGCAGACCAGCTTCTCCAGCTTGGGGATAAACGGGAACAGCACGCACACCGTGGCCACACGGAAAATGGTATTGATAAATGCTACTGACACCGGCGTCATGATCCGGTCTATGAACCCAAAATGCAGGAATCCATTGGCGGTATAGAACACGATCCCCCAGAAGATCATCCCAAACAGGTCGTTGAGAAGATAGATAAGAGCCGTCCGCTTCCCGTTCTTATTGGCGCCGATAGAGGAGATCAGCACCGGGCAGGCCGCTCCCACGCCGATTCCCAGCACAATGGGAAATGCACTGGCAAAGGTCAGGATCCCGGTCACAGACAAAGCCTGCAGCACGCCTACCGCCGCCGACGCGCTCTGCAGCACCGCAGTAAAGGCGATCCCCACCAGGATTCCCATCAGAGGATTAGAGAACATGGTGAGCATGCTGACGAAAAATTCATTTTCCCGCAGAGGCTCCACCGCCCCGCTCATGGTCTGCATCCCCATCATCAGGATGGCGAATCCCAGCATGATATTGCCCATATTCCGATAGACAGATCGCTTGCCGAACATCCGCAGCACGATACCCACAACCGCCACGATGGCTGAGATGGTCGCCGTGGACAGGATCGTCGCCCAGCCTCCGGAGCCCTCGATATAGGATAGACACAGGATCCATCCTGTAATACTTGTCCCGATATTGGCTCCCATGATGATACTGATGGCCTGACGCAGCTTCATCATCATAGAATTGACAAAACCGATCACCATCACCGTCGTGGCGGAGGAGGACTGGATCACGCAGGTCACCCCCGCATCCAGGGCAACTCCCTTCAAGGGTGTATTGGTCATCTTATACAAAAATGTTTCCAATCCGGGGTGTGAAATAAAAGAACCTTATCCGCGTAAACTCACGGATAAGGTTCCTCTTCGTTCTCTGTCGCGCTTATTCTACAGTTCATCTTCGTCCTGTGGACTTGATTCGCCTAGTTTCCAGCCATACGACTGTTGCTAAGCTCACCTTCGCCTTTCTGGCTCGGTTCCCTAAGCAACGCTGCATAGCTTTCAACTACGGTTCATCTTCGTCCTGCGGACTTGATTCACCTAGTTTCCAGCCATCTGTTTTGCTACTTCCCAGAGCCTGAAATGCAACTTTCCCTCTCATAAGCTATGTATTTTCCTTTATTTTTCAAGGTTTTTGCCAAGATCTGTTCCTGTCACTCTCCTCCTCTCCCCCAAATTTCCATTTTGGGGGGATCAAAACTCCCCTTTTGATAACAACTCCCCTTCTCTGCCCTTAATTGGGGGAATCCGGTTTAGGATTTGGGGGAAGAATCATCCCCCAAAAATCCAGATTAGCAATGGCTCATAGCTGTAATCGTTCTTTTCGGAATATTCAGATCGGCATATGGGTTTGTCTGCTCCGTATTAGCGGAACCAAATTTCTGAATCTCTTCATTCATTTTATTCTCCAGAACGTGGGTATAAATATTCATCGTAATACTGATACTGGAATGCCCCATCAATTTCTGCACCACTTTCGGCTCCATTTTCTTCTCAAAACATCTGGTTGCGAAAGTATGTCGTATCGTATGTGGATGGAAGTCACGGATGATCTTCGGCTCTCTGTGTTCCTGAACTGCAAGTACAGCTTCTTTCTCCCTCATCCGCTTTATCACTTTCTTAATTTCCTTTTCCACGATATATCTGCTGCACGGACTTCCCATACTTGTAGTGAATACCAAGTCTCCCAGTTCTTCTTTCCCTCGCCACCGGTTTCCCAGCTCCTTTTTCAGTCTTGCTTGCTTTTCACGCTGAGATTTTAATATCTCTTCTATTTCTCCCATAAACGGAATCTGCCGGGTGGAATTTACAGTCTTTGGAGTAACTAATATTTCTCGTTTTTCTCCATTATAATAGCTGCAGCTCAGTGAGCGGTTAATTTCCGTAATCTTTCTTGTAAAGTTTATATCCGGCCACTGGAGCCCGCCCAGTTCTCCAACACGCACTCCTGTCAAAAATATAAAATAGAACATTTCTTTATACCAACTATCTTCTACCTCATTTAAAAATTCATTCTGTTCTTCCTGTGTCAATGCAATTTCCTCTTTCGCTTTTTTATATGTCCACGGTACTTCAACAATCAGGCACGGGTTCACTGAGATCATTTGACTTCCTAAAGCAAAATCCATGCACTCTCTTAGTCTGCCCAGTGCCTCCCTCATAGCGCTGTTGGAAATACCGTCTTTTTCCATTGTATTCAAAGCCTGCTGTACATCCATAGGCTTTATATCTCTTATCTTCTTAGAGCCTATATAAAAGCCAAAAGTTCTTTTAAAATTGTTCTTCATAGGATTGATACTTGTTTCTTTTACCCTATGGGCCTTAACAGTTGAAAACCATTCTTCAAACCATTCGTTCAACGTAATTCTGTTTTTTCTGTAATCCTGGCTGCTTTTTGCCTTTTCCTTCGCTTCTGTGAACTCTTCAATAAGCGCTTTCAGATCTGATCCGTACAAAGTAATTTTGATCCCGTTGATCATTGCCCTTGCTTCATAAGTTCCTTTATTTTCCCTTATTCCTCTTGGTAATTTTTTTGCCATAAGATATGCCTCCTTCAAAACATCGTTATCAAGTACATGCCCAAAATATCAGTTACTCAAAAATAAAACAAAGGTGCGAAAAATCCATTCACACCCTTGACTTATTTCCTTACCTGCGCAAGCAGCCATTTGTCCAACAATATCTTATGTGCATAATTACGGTTGCCAATTTTCACAACAAAAATTTTCTCATTCTCCTTCATCAGTTCTCTGGTTTTAGTTTTTCCAAGATTCAAATAATTTGCTGTCTCTTCCACATTTAGTAATATCTTTTCATTTTCCACTTTTACCTTTCTCCTGTATTGAAAACTCTCAATAATATTTCTTCCTTATTAAATAATCGTATCCCTGCCGCACATTACAGAACATGCACGTTTCCTTTATTGTCTGGTCCCGATCCGCACGGATGATAAAATGTTCCTTTGAATTGTAAAATGGCTTTGCACACACCGGGCATAAGCACATCAGAACCGGCTTGTCCAGTTTTTTGATCTCCATGCTTGTGCGCAGCGCTTTCTCTACCTTGTTCATCTGATCCCGGTTTAATCTGCCAACATAATCATCCAGGCGCCCTTTATCCACTGTCCGGATCTGCTCCAACAGCACAAAGGACTCTTTCTCCAGACCTCTGATCCCGTTTATCGGCACATGTGTCGGCAGTTTTGTCTTTGGTTGGCTCGTAATAGCCGCAACAATAACCGTTGGACTGTGCTGATTTCCCCGGTTGTTCTGGATGATCAGCACGGGGCGGTATCCGCCCTGCTCACTCCCGAAAACAGGATTCAGATCTGCGTAATAGATTTCTCCACGCCGCATTACTTGTTCTTCCACAATCACATCTCCTTCCGCTATACGCCTTAAAACTTTCTCTGTCCGTAAGGTGTTCTCCTGCTCATTGGAAACAATCACTTAGAACGGATATGTATCAGCCGGACACAAAACATTTCTCTGTATCCGGCTACCATAAATGCCTGTTTTAGCCTATTTGTCCTCGACACCCCGGCTGTTATCGCATGTATTTCATTTCATGCAGGGAAGTCATCAAGCGGCTGACTGCTGATCAGCTCCACGGGCCTGTGCCCCTCTGAGGTTCTCCCAAAGCTGCCCTCACTTGTTGCGATGCTCTTAACGCTCGACTTTATGACCGGACAGGAGTATCATGATACCTGTTGCCTGTTATCGCCTTATCAGTAGCAATCTGACAGTTATAGCCGGGTATTTCCCGCTCCCCGGACAGATAAAACAGCCGCAAACCGATTCTTTTATATAGGTGGGATTTCGCTGCCTTTACCCGTCCGGATCATGGCGTACCCGCTAACGTGGCTTACGCTCATCACGATAGCAACAGGAACGTACTTGATGAATGGGTATGAACTTTTCAAGGTTCCTGCCCGCTTTTCCCCTACGAGAAAACAGGCGAAAGATTATCTCTTCCACCTGTTTCCTCAGTCTCAAGCGATTTTTCTACCCGCTATTCTAAAAGTTTTTTTAGTTTCTTCTCTGCTGTTGTCACAGACTTTGCTATGGCCTGGAAAGAACAGATTTCCATCTCTGCGATCTGCTCATAGGTCAGTCCGACAAAATAGTAAAGGACTAACCGGCGTTTCTGAATTGCAGGCAACATGGATATAGCAGTATAAAGTTCTTCCAGTGCAATCTTCCGGATTGCCTCATTCTCTGCAGATTCTCCTGCCTGTCCGGAGCGCCTGTGTAAAGTGATATCATAGATCTCTGACTGTTCAATATGCCGGTCAACGATATTGAGATGTCTCAGATCATCCAGTTCAAACCTGTCAAACGCCTCATACAGTTCTCTGCTGATTTCCATGCAATGCGCTTTTCTCTGTCCATCTGCAAATTCTATGTAATATTTTCCATCTGATTCAAATATACTATAAGGATTATATTTGTCTTTTCTTCTTTTTGGGTGGTTGCCCTTCATTTTCTTTCCTCCGATCTGAAATTTTTTGAAAGTTCAGATCGAAGCGGCGGCCCCCGCCCCTGGTAAAAAAGAAAAAGGCTCTTTAAATCGTTACAAAAAAGGCGTACCTGTTTTCTTCCAGATACACCCTCTTGCAGATTTATGTAATCATTTGTAAAAAATGGTAAGACTAAGCAGAACTTTGTCGAATAAAAAAACGCCGCACTCCTTACAGGAATTACGGCGAACCGACAATAAAAAAGGTTACTTTTCGATTGGTATGTATTCTGCTTTACCCTTATCCAGCTCTTCCCCTTCCCAAAAGAGGAAGTAATATGACATATCTATACAATATTCTTCTCTCATTTTGACAATAGGAGAAGTATAGAGTAGAAAAACGATGGTTTGACTACGATATGACTACGTTTTCGTTAAGAAAATCGCAAATTACGACAACTAAAACAGCCTGACCGTCAAGATCAGACTGTTTTTCTACTTAACCTCGAAACAATATCCCACTTCACGCACACACCGGATCTCAAATTGCCGATCCGGGCAGGCTTTGTATAGTTTTTCTCTTAATTTGCATACATGGGAGCCAATCGTGTTGTTTTCTATATCCTGCACGTAATTGCCCCATATTTTTTGATAAATCTGCTCGTATGTAAGAACCCTCCCTTCGTTGGCAGCGAAATAACACAATAGATTAAATTCTTTTGTAGTTAGAGAAATTTCCTGTTCTCCGCAATATACCTTTCTTTGATCTGGAAATATTTTAAGATCGGGAATGGATATTGCGGGTGTGTAGTCTATTTCATATTTTTGAAAATCCGGATATTTACAAAACACTTCCATAATATCATCAAAAAGACCAGTTTCATTATCCTTGAATTCTGCAATGATCAGTCTCCCCATAAATCTCCTTATTATACTTTCATATTTAGTCATCAGTTCTTCTTAATTCGTCTGTAAGATTTCTATTTTTCAAATAGGTTACACTTGAAAACATAAAACATATTATAAGCATAACCACTGATATTATAAGAAGTAACTTCCATGGATATATAAACTTAAAATACAATAATTTACTTTTTATTGCTTTCCCTAAAAGCCATATAACCGGACTACCTGCTATTAGCGTCGCCAATATAAGAATTACCCAATATCCTATTCCCTCATAGAAAATCATTCTCCATAGCTGACTTTTGGTCAACCCAAGGCTCTGCATTACAGCAATCTCTTTTCTTCTGACCGATAGTGCTGCAGACAGCATATTTCCGTAATTCATGATTCCAATAACTAAAATAACTAGGGATAATCCGCCTAAAATAATGTTTGCCGTATCAATCCTGTTCTGTTCTGATTCCAATAATGTATAATTTGCCTCCAAATAAAATGTATCCATTACCCCGATTTTTTGATTTTCTTTTTGTACGAGCTGTGTTAATTTTTGATTTATCACTGCATCGTCTTCGCCCTCCTCGATATCAAAAGAAATGTCAAATGTCTTTTCTGGGAACCCTAGTTTTTCAAACGCTTTTTTCGTCATAACGAAATAGTTGATGTTATTTCCAAACGAAGTAGTCTGCAGTTCAGGAAAGTATTTTTCGGTCATATCCATGTATCCTGCGCAAGCGAGACTACCTTTTTCATAATTTTCGATATTGCTCTCCTGATCCCCATAAGCGTCAAGCGAGTAGAATGTTATGGGCTCGCCCAATGTCTTTTCCGTCTGATCTACCAACTCCTGAGACAGTTCATTATAATGCAGTAAAATACACCCTTCCCCTGATGCAAACCGATCCATATCAACAACCAAATCACTGTCCACAGCGTAGCGTTCCAGTTCAGCAACATATGACTCATCTACAATCTGAAGTGTTGCAAACGCCAGTGCTTTATCCGGCTCATCCAGCGACTGTCTTCTGGGTTGCAGAGCTCTATCAGTAAGGAAGTCAATAACTGCGTAACTGCCTTTAGCCGTTTTTATCGTAGTCTGATTTATTCCATCTATCTTGTAAAGCGTATCCAGCATTTCCGCTGAAAGTACCGGCGTATCATCGTTTATTTGATCAGGCACCATTTCGGGAAACCGGAAAATCCCGGTTAATATTCCAATCCTGAAGTCAGGATTTTGTTCGATCCGATTCGTAATGTCTGTTCCTGTCATAATAACTTCTGCACCTAAAGCAGTAATACATCCAATTAGCAGAGATCCCACACTAATAATCAATCTCTTTTTGGATCTTGTAATATTCCGCCAGGCCATTTCTAATATCAGGAATCTGGTTGCTAAATTTTGTTTCTTTTTTGTTCTATTCCCTGTTTCGATATAACGGATGGAATCAATTGCATTCCATTTTATAACCTGTCGAAGTGCAAGTCCTGTTGCAAAAAATGACGTTACAAACATTAGGATTCCGGCTCCTGCCATAAATACTGGATAGAAACCTGTAACATCGCTCTCACCCAGACCCTGCATGAACAATTTCTGTAAAACGGTCGGAAGAAATAGTTTTACGATAACAATACCCGCCACAGCTCCTATACCGATCCCTTTGAGGATATTCCATATGTTTTGATAATATACGATTCTTTTTAACTGCTGCTCTGTCGTGCCAAGTACTTTCAGCATTCCATACTGACGGATTTCTTTCCCCATTGTAATAGACACTACATTAAAGATCAGCATGAAAGCACAGAGGATTACCACGATTCCGCATCCAACTGCAATAGAGACACTCCCGAATACACCTTCCACACTTTGTTTTACCATTGGATTTTCAGCGAATACCTGCTGTGCGGCATATTCCATTGTCAGATCTGAATACAGTTTTGTTTCAATGCCTCTTTCATCCTGTAAGGAACCTGTTACTGCCATGATCTTATCTGCTGGAAAGGCGGAGATTTCCTGTTGATCCAGAAAGGCTTTTGAAACATATGCTTCTGGCTCCGTTACCGAGAAATCAACATAATCTGTGTAATATCCGCTTAATGAAAATAAATCTGTTTCTTCTGCTCCTTCTGACAGTATTGTTCTAAGCTCAATCTCCATTCCAATTACCGGATGATCGATCTCCATTTGCTGCAGGCTGGAAGCCGATAACATAATCTCATCGGCTTTTTGAGGATAACTTCCAATTATATCTGTATATGCCGGCATCATCATTTTTTCATATGCGCTATCATCGAGATAAGTAAGTTGGCCTTCCCAATAATCTTGGAATGTGGCTGATCCTACAGTCTTTTTAATCCCGGTATCTATAATATATGGGAGACTTTTCATCTGCTCATATTGCACCTCGCTTCCGTTTTCCAATGATACCGTAGCGACTGTTCCCATTCCCCGTATATCAATCAGATAATCAGAACGAATTTTACCATATGCAATGGAAAAAGCAGAATAAAGTAGAAGTACTGACATAGCGATCGCAAGGATCAAAACTTTGTTCTGCCTTTTATTATCTTTATAATAAGCCTGTGCCAGTTCTTTAATAACTAACTGATTATTGTTACGAGTACTCATATGCTTTCTCCCTCTTGACAGATTTTTCCATCTTCTATGCGTACGATACGGTCTGCCATCTGTGCAACTTCTTCATCATGTGTGACAACTACTAATGTCTGGTAGAATTTCTGCGCAAGTACTTTCATTAACCCAATTACCTCCATGCCGGTACGGGAATCAAGATTTCCTGTAGGTTCATCAGCCAGTACGACAGCAGGACGGGTAATCAGCGCTCTGGCTATAGCCACCCGCTGTTGTTCGCCCCCGGACAGAGTATATGGCGTCTGTTCTCTTTTATTCTGCAACCCCAGTGACTTTAGAAGCATCTCAGCGAATTCCCGATCTATTTTACGTCCATCTAATTTCAGCGGTAGGACCATGTTGTCATAGACATTCAAAACAGGAAGTAATTTAAAATCCTGAAAAATAAAGCCGATATTACGACGTCTGAATATTGTCTGCTCATTCTGTGACATCTGCGCCAGTGGTATTCCTCGCACAAATATTTCTCCTTCTGTGGGCGAATCCATTGCCCCAAGTAAATTAAGTAATGTTGATTTTCCGCTGCCTGACGCCCCTGCAATGGCAACAAACTCACCTTCTTTTACAGTGAAATCCACTCCATTCAAGGCATAAACATTATTTTCCCCCATACGGTATATCTTCCGCAAGTTCTTCGTTATAATAATATTCATCACGTAATTCCTCCTTTACGCACAGAATAACAGATAAATCTCTCAAATTAGTAACAAAGCGGGAACTATTTTCAAGTTCCCGCTTTTGGCAATATAATCGACATAATTAAGCCAGGGTCCTTTCGTTTTACTTTCATAAATCCATCATGCTTCTGCACAATTTCTCTTGTTATAAACAGACCCATGCCATAACCTTCTTCATTAGAAATATTCTTTCCCCGATAGTAAAGCTGAAATATTTTATTTTCTTCTCCCTTTTCAATCCCTGTTCCGCTGTCTTCAATACGAATTTCCGAAAACATCTCGTTGGAGATCAGCGTCACTACGATATCAGTAGCTGCTGGAGAATATTTTATACTATTGTCCAGCAAATTGCATATCGCTTCACAGAGCCAATTTCTGTCATGTATTACTTTTTTATCCGCATCTTCCCCTTGTACAATGATGTTGATATTTTTCTCTTCTGCCTTTTTCCGTACCTGAAATACAGCCTGTGCTACCGTTTCTTTCAGATTGCTGTCACATTTGTGAATTTGGATGATCTGGTTCTCCAATCGTGCCGCTACAATGAATTTTTCAATCAGAAAATGAAGCTTATTCTCTGATTTCTCCACAGCTTTAATATATGTCTCTTTTTCTGACTCTTCAATTCTGTTATCTTCAAGCAATGTCAGATATGTTTCCATATTGGATAACGGCGTTCGTAATTGATGAGCAATTTCCGCCAATAATTTCTTAATCCCATCACGTTCACTCTCTACAAGCGCAGTGATTCCTCCATACATTTTCTGCACTCTCCGAATCTGCGAAAAGATTTTGGATGTAAGAGTATCACTCTGAACAGAATAATAAGAAATATCTTTTTTCTGCAGCAAATCATCTAGATAAACCGATATTTCTCCCAACTCATTCTGATATTCTTTCTGCCGGTCAATCCATAAAAAGTATAATCCCGCCAATAGTAATGCCAATAAAAACAATAGTATCCAATTCTTTTGATAGACCAAAATTATCGTAAAACATACAACAATAACTGCATTAATTCCCACTATGCTTCTTTTCATCATAACCTGCCTCTTATTCTCCGAATGTATATCCTACCCCAAAAACATTTTTAACGTAAACCGGACTGGATGGATCAGGTTCTATTTTCTTTCTTAATCTATTGATAACTACCGTCAGGGCATGGTCATCTACAAAATTATTGTCAGCATCCCATATTTTCTCCAGCAGCATTTCTTTCGTTACAATATTTCCCCGACTTGCTGCTAAAATAGACAAAACTTTCCATTCCTTTATCGTAAGTTTAATTTCCTTGTCACAGTTCCATACTTTTCGCTTATCAAAATCAATCCGCAGCTCTTTATACTCCATGATATTACCTGATCTGTTGCGTTTTAAGATTACTTCAACCTTCTTTAATAAAACTTTCGGTGAAACAGGCTTGGTTACATATTCCTGGCATCCGGCTTCATATCCGTCCAATATATCTTCCTCGTCATCTTTCGCTGTCAGAAAGATTACAGGTATTGATTTATATTTCAATAATTTCTTGCATAAATCAATTCCTGAGGTTCCTGGCAGTCCGATATCTGCAATTATGACATCCGGATTTTTATTCAAACACCTGTCTGCCTCTGTTGCGTTATACGCCTGCAGTACTGTATATCCTGCTTTACAGAAAAATATTTTTAGTGCTTCATTCATCTGAGCATCGTCTTCGACTAGCAAAATTCTCATTCTCAGTCTCCTTTAAAGCATATTTTCATTTTTAATATTTAAAATTTAATGTCACCCACAATGTTCTCGAAAGCAACATAATAATAAAGGTTTGCATACATGAAAAAGCATTAGCATTTTCATCATACTCTACCAAAATCACTTTTTCAACTCTACTTTCAAATCTATCTAGTTATAGAAATTTTCATTTTTATATCCATATGTAAATCTATCTAATTATATATTTTCAGGCAAAAGCACAGCATTTAATTCAGCTATGCCTTTACCTGATCTTATTAATATGCGGGAACTCCGTATCCCACGATCTGCCCATAACCGATCGGATAACTCCGTCTGGCCACTTTATCCCCACTATTTCCTTCTACTGTATAGACCGTTCCGTCTACCACGCTTTCCACAATCCCTACATGGTCGATACTCCCGTCATTTCCCCAGTCAAAGAATACAAGATCTCCAGTGGCAGGAACATAACTTCCATCCATGAACTGGCCCCGGCTCTCAAACCATTCCATACCTGCAGAACATAAAGAGAACTTTGGTATCACTCCTGCCTCAATATACCCACACTGATCAGCACACCAGCTTACAAAGCAGGCACACCATTCTTCTCTGCTGGAAAATCCATACCAGCTCCAGTAGGTATCTCCCCCGTTTCCTTCCTGCGTCAGCGCCACCTGCACAATCGCCTGGCTCCCGGTTCCCGTAGGAATACGCCCAAACACGTAGTATCGCAGCACATGGGATACATATTCCTTATCCCCGTAACTGCTCCAACCGTTCCGTTCCGCCATCATTTCAGAGAATTCTACCGCATTGGCATAGGTGTATCCTCCGTAATTCTCTTTCGCCCATGAGATATACCCATTCCCATAATTATACCCCTGCAGTGCCAGTTTAATATTGTTCATATCCACCGGGCTTTCTACACCCGCCTCCCGCAGACAAGCCGCAAGGTTCTGGATACCTACATCAATGGAATACTCCGGATCTGTGATCCCGTTTGGCGTATTGGGGTATCTGGTATTATATCCGCATTCGGACGCCTGCATTGGATCACTTCCCTGCCCTCCGCTCTCCTGCATCATGACCGCTTTGATCAGTTCCACATACTCCTCAATCCCATACTGTCTGGCATACTGACGGATCAGCGGCTCGTATGCTTCCACCTCGGCGCTGACCGGTGTGACGGTACTGGAATTACTCCCGCCTACCATGCTGAACAGCGCTCCAAATAGAATGACAATTACAAGGATCAACACCACGATCCAGCCGCCTGCGAGGATAGCGGAGACAAGAGCCTTTGTAGCCGCAATAACAGCCTTTACTGCAGTAGCTACTGCCTTTGCAGTCACTTTGGCAGCCTTCGCCGCCGCAATCGTCGCCTGTCTTGCGGCAACGGCGGTCCGTTGCGTGGTCAACACCGCAGCCCTTGCCCCCTGTCCTGCATTTCTGGCAGCCACTTCCGTAGTCCGGACTGCGCTGCGCCCGGTCCGTTCCGCTGTTTTGATTGTCTTCCCTGTGCCTTTCACTGCCGCTTTCCCGGAAGTTTTCACAGAAGCATTGACTGTTTTGATTGTTTTCTCTCCCCGTTCAAACGTCTTGACCGTCTGCTTTGGAAGTTCCCGGATCTGCGTTCCTTTCTTTCCAGTCTCCCTTCCTCCGGCGGCCTGCCTTCCGGCTGTCCGCCCGGTCTGCGCTCCTGTCCGGTTTTTCATCTGCTCTTTCGGCTGGTAAGTCTTTTCTGTACCGGACGAAAAAGAAGAGGCGGAAGGCTCTCCGTTCTTCTCCCGGAAAGCCTCTGCCTCATTTTTCGCTCTGCCCCTCTCCCGGACAGCATGGATTACTTTTTCCCCCTGTTTTCCTGCTTGCTGAACCGTTCCACGGGCGGCTCTCTCCCCCTTCTCCATAACCTGGTCTTCGGCATAACCTACCGGGGTTCCCTGTTCCTTGACCTGTGTCTGTTCTGCGCTGTCTCTTGTCCGGATATAGGCCCCTTTCATATGCTCCGCCGCTGTCACGGTTTTATCCAATACTTTGATATCCTTCTGGACGTGGCGGGTTTTGATCGTTCTTCCCATCGCCTGCCCTCCTTTCGGATATGGGATTTTCAGATCTTCTTAGCCACAACCACAAGCCTTCCATTGGTATTGGAATATTCACAAGTAGACAGGGTAAGCAGCTTGTCTCCATATGTGGCGGTCACTCCCGTATCATAAAGGGCAAGTTCCCTGCACTGCTCCACATAGTCCGTAAACTCTTTCTCCGTCTCTGCATGAGAAAAGAGATAGAACTTGAATCCGGTATCGTCATAGACCGTGGTCTTGAATACTGCGATCACTTCATATTCCGCAGTTTCCGTCAGCGTATCAAAACGGACCGTTTTATGCCGCTCATAGAAATCCCGGTCCTCATAGTTCATCAGTCCGGCGAACATGGAACCGTTGTTCATGTGGTGTCCGTAGATGATCACATTGTCGCTGGGTTCCATCGGATCACAATGCTCTGCGATATAGGGAACACCATAAGCACTGGATTCCTTGTAAAAATCGTGTTTCAGATAATAATCCGGATTGTCCGGCGTATACATAACCGGATAGTTGATCGGCGTATCCTTAATCCGGATCCATCCGGCCATATCGTTATTCATGGAAAACAGCTCGGCATACCGCTCTAAGGGAGAAATCACTTCCTGCTCCTCTCCCGCCGGTTCTTCCTCCGGCGTATCTTCTGTCTGCTCCACGATCTCCGCCAGTCTGGTAAATTCTTCCTCCGCTTTCTGTGCGCCCGCATAATGGCTGATCACTTGAAACAGCGACACGCCAAAAAGCAGAACGCATACCGCCAGTCCTGCCAGATACCATTTCCCTTTGATCTTCTGATGTTTCATTCTGTAATTCGCCTCCTATTCTCTTGCCTGCTGTTTGACCGGAACCGGCAACTGGGGAACCATTTTCTTTTCCTCTTTCTGCTTTTTCAGTTCCACCTTCACGGACGGTTTCTTTTCCTCTTTCTGCACGAACTGTTCCAGACGCCGACGCAGGTTCTCGGTAGTCTGTTCCATACTGGAGAGCCTGCCACTGATCGTCAAAAATGACTTCCGGATTTTTGCTGTAATTCCCTTATCTGTAACCTGTGGTTCTACTTTCTCCCGTTCTTTCCCCCGGAAAATCCTGCCCACGTTTTTGATGTGTCCGCCTGCGGCGTGAAGTTCCCCGTTCAGGACTTTCATTCTATCTGCCTGGCGGTTCATATTCTCCACTGCCCCGTGAAGCCCTTCCTGTATCCGGGCAAGAGCGGACGGGATCTTCATAGCTGATACGGCTTTTTGCAGAGCGTCCTTTCCTTTCTCTTTATAGGTCTGCAAAGCATTTCCTGCGGACTGAATCAGATTTTTCCGCACTGTGTTTAACTGTCCTCCCACTTCCTGCACTTTCCTCTGTGCCTGTTCAGCAATCCGCAGGACGGAAGCTTTCACGCCTCCATCCTGGATCTGAGATAATTGTTCCTTCACATCCCGCAATTCCTCCAGCACCTGTCCAAACTGGACTTCCATTCCGTCCAGATACTTTACAAGGGATTCCACTTCTTTCTGTTCTTTTGTAAGCCCATTCCCTTCCAATACCCGGAACAGTTCTACGATCTCCGGCTGTTCCATCAATACTGTCTGTCTTGCTGTCTCCATCTGTGCCCCTCCTATCGCTCTCTCTGTGTGGTCTGCGGTTTCATGGCGGGCAGTTCCCGGCAGTAATCCGGATATTTCAGCCGGATCGCCTCAAAGAAGTAGGGAGCGTACCCACAGTCAAATATCTCATACGGAGTGGACAGCCGCTCATACCTATTCTCCGTATATCCATTCCAAAGATTGAAGGCAAGCCTTGTCAGACGGATGGAGCCGCCTGTCTGCCACCCTTCGTGCAGGCCCTCCGGCCGGATATGCCCCTGCTTAAAGTCAAAAATCCGCTCCACATTTCTTCTGGTAGTGTCGGAAATCCCCACGCAGTAGAAAAACGCCTGATGATAGCTATCCGTGTTCCCGGTTCTTTTCAGCATGGAATAAAAGAAATTTTCGTGTTCCTTTGATTCAAATCTGATTGTTTTCATATGATCCCTCCATTAGAAAACAGCCTGCGGGAAATCTCTTTCCTCACAGACTGCTAACATTGATTGTATTATGATTCCGGAAGCCCGTCTCCCGGACTGCCCCACGTTTTCTCAAAGTCCTCTGGTTTTGTGGACATCAGCTTATAGATCTCAGAGTTCTTACTCATCTGGTTATAGAACGGAACCAGGGCGCTGCCGATCCTGGCAAGTCCATTTCCAGCTCTGGCATTTGTGATATACTTCATCTGTTCCCCGGAAATATGGAGAAGCTCTGCCAACTGCTCCCGGTCAGAAGCGGACTGATTCAGCATGACAATAAATTCCGAGTTGGAGAGCATGGTCCTTGCGGTCAGGGAGTCCAGCACATACTCCACGTTCTGTGTCAGGCTGGTCGTCCATGCGTTTCTCTTACGGAACCGCCGGTAGGCGCTGTCAAAAAAGTTTGCGCTGTACTTATGCTGCAGCAGTGTATGGAACTCATCCAGAAAGATATGGGTTCTCACGCCGTTCTCCCAGTTCTGGGATACCCGGTTGATCATATGGTCCGTGATCACAAGCTGCCCCAGGTCTTTCATATCTTCCACCATGCCCCGTGTATTAAAGCTGATCAGACGGTTTTCCGTCTCAATGTTGGTGGGATGGGAAAAATTGTTCAGCGTACCGTCCGTGAACAGTTCCAACATCAGCGCCAGGTCTTTCGCCTCCGGCTCGTCCTGCTCCTGCAGTACCCGGCGCAGTGTGAAGAAAGTCGGGATTTCGTACTGGCGTTTTCTGGAATAGACACGCTCCACGCAGCGGTCAAGGATACTCTTTTCTTTCGGCCCGATCACATAGCGGTCATCCGTGATCCGCTCGTACAGAGAAAGGACGAACTGGGATTTATCCACAACCGGGTTCTTATCGCCGTAGCCTTTTACCATATCCATAGCGTTCAAGTGAATATCACTCCCTGCACAGATCGGCAGGCTCACGCCGCCCAGCGCCTGCACCAGAGGTTCATACTCCCCTTCCGGATCATACACAAGCACCTGATCTTTTGAAGTGGAAAGAATGATCAACAAGATAAACATTTTGGTCAGCATGGACTTTCCACTTCCGGGTACACCTAAGATAAAAGCGGACGGATTGAGCAGAAGCCCACGGTTTACTAAGATCAGATTGTGGGAGATTGCATTGATCCCGCAGTAAATCCCGCCTTTGTCCATGACTTCCTGCGTCCGGAAGGGAATCAGGCTGCCTAAACTTTCTGTGGTCAACGTCCTCATGCTGTCAATCTTCCTCACACCAATCGGAAGTGCGGTATTCATCCCGTCCATCTGCTGAAATTTCAGCACTGCCATCTGGCACATCCGGTTTCTCGCAAGAGACAGAATGGTATGGGTATCTGCGTCCAACTGTTTCTTACTCTCCGCTGTGTGCATGAAAGTCACGACAGCTACCATCATCCGCTGATCCCTTGTGGTCAGATCCCGCAAAAACTCCCTGCTCTCCTCTTTCTGCAGTTCCATGTCATAAGGTACGGTAGCGGAAAAGTTCTGGTTGGCGTTCTGCCGCCGCTGCCAGTTCGTGATATTTGTTTCCACGCCCAAAAGCCGGTTCTGCGCCTCATTGACCGCCTCGTCTGTGGGGATCGGGATAATGTCAATGCTGATCATCATGTTCTGGTTGATGTCCGCAAACTCCGACACCATTTCATCAGAAATATAAGAGGCATAGTCTTTCAGATACAGCACCCTGCCGTACCGCTCCCCCACTTTGAAATAGTCCTTTTCAAATTCCATCGTATCCGGACAGATATGGTCCTTAAAGCTGTGCCCCAGTTTTGCGGACGTTTTCAGATCGAAACAAAAATGACTTTCCTCTCCGGCCCGGTAAAAGCTATACAGAACATGAAGTTTTTCCTGTGCGTCCAGTTCCTCGCACTTGGAACCCAGGTTGCTGAAATGGGAGATCAGTCCGTTTCCGGTACGCAGGAAATAATTCCTTGCGTCCTCCACATTCTTCCGGTATACAGAGATTGTCACATACAGTTCCCGGATCATGCCGTTGGCTCCCACTGTCTTTTCCATAAGCATGTCGTTGACTTCCTCCCGGTACTTATCCAGACGGTCATTCTGCTTCGGGATAAAGACTGCCTCTTTTAATTCCTCTTTGTTCAGCCTGCGGATAATGACAGTCAGCTTGGTGGTCGCTCCGCAGTCAAAGAAGTTAAGGATATTGGTATATTCCAGAAACATCGCTTTCTTATCTTCCTCAGACGCCACTTCAAAGTTAATGTCTGTAAACCGGTATGTCTTCGCATACTTGTTTTTTCCTACCAGAAAGATCCCGTCTTTCCAGATCGTCTGGATCGGGATCGCCTGCTGTACGCTCTTCGGGATCTTAAACTTCTCCTTGTCCTGCCGCATGACGGTTTTTAGTGTTCTTAACATGCTTTCCCATCGCCTCCTTTTCCTGTTTTCTGATCTCGTCTTTTGTCAGCTCGTAATATAAGTTCTCCGGATGGAATACCAGATACTTCGGCATGAGGATCTCACTCTTGATCCATACCCACAGAAATTTCTCTGCGGTCATTCCGTGATATTTGATAAAGCCAATGGCCGCAAAGGGAGCCGCTCCCAACATGCAAACCCAACTGACGGTTTCCATCCCCATATGGGGACGGAGCAAAAAATAAAGGCCCACAGCAACGCCGCAGGCCAGAACCGCACAGATAAACTGGCGGAGTGACAGGCCAAAATACATGGCCTCCGTGTATTCCCGGATTTCCCGGTTGATCTTGATTTCCAAACGATGACCTCCTTTATCTGAAAATTTCTCAATCGCACATTTGTCTCCCCCGGTTCTTCCTGTTATACTCAAAGAAAAAACGTAAAGGGGGCTTTTGTATGCCATACACTGTTTTTCTCTCTCTCGGTATCTCTGCTGTCCTGCTCATTCTCTCCTTACTCTTCCGTCTGGCGGGAAAATTCAGGCTGACTCTGCCGCTCCTTTACTTTCTCCTGGCCGCCACGGTTTTAAACCCGTGGGCAGCCGCCCATGAGACGCTTGCTTTTGCAATCCTTTTTTGCCTGCTCGCTCTCTCCGTCATAAGCTGGCTCTTTTCTCTAAGAAATGCCCTCCGTGACCGGAAGTATTACAAGGCTATGGAAGAGGATATGAGCTGGCAAATCAATCGTGCCAGAAGGAACGGAATTTCTATGGACACCGTGTACTTTGACAGCGCCGGAAACATGCGGTACAAAGATACCAAAGAAATCATAGACTAAGGCACGGGATTCCGTGTCTTTTTTCTTACAATCCCATCATCTCCCGTACCACACGGTCTGCCATCTTCACAGCGCCTACCAGCACCAGCATGTTAAAGATCAGTTCCGCAATGTAGCTCCACACCATTGTAACTGCCGCTGCCTCCGGATCAACCACTGGCGGCGAAGACGCAAACACGGAGAAAATAATACAGGCCAGAACGATAATCGCTCCCTCCAGACACACCGCCGCATAGGATTTTAAAAAACTCTTTCCTACGTTCTGTGTCGGCTCCCCGGCAAAGGTAGACAAAGGAACCGGGGCGATAGCGGTATAGAGATACAGCCGGAAGAACCGCCCGTACACACTCATGATCATAATAAAGCTCAAAACGGTAATAAACAGCCCGCCGATCAGCGTGACCGCCCATAGAGGGATACTTTCAAAAAATCCGCAGTCCTCCACTGCGGTAATGATCTCCTGCGGCAGCACTGTCTCCTGTGCGCTCCCAAATCCGGCAGCGTCCATGATGGTGCTGACAATCCCCTGCACAATACGGAACAGCGCCATCATCAGTTCCAGACCATAGGTAATCACGCCTTTTGCCAGAGCGAAACGGATAAACAGTTTCAGTGCGTGTTCCGGCTTTTTCACTTCTGTAAAACTTCCGCAGGTCTTTACCACGCCCACCACGAAAAACAACACCAGAAGGGCATACCCGATTGCCTGCAGCGCACCGTGGATACTGGCGATCACGTTCCAGATGTCTCCTCCTTTGAAATTCTCCGGAGACTGGGTAATGATCTGCCAGATTTCCGCCAGTTTGCTGTTCCATGTGTCCAGGGCGTTCTGAAGGTTCTGAACCACCCAGTTATCACTCAAAACACATTCCTCCTTTCCGGCAGAAGCAGGACAGACCGTTTCCGGTCCGTCCCCCTGCCCGGTTACTGGATGTTTCTTATCCCGCGATCAACGTCAGGATTTCTTTTGCAAACGTGATGATCACGCCTCCGGCCAGTGTCAGAAATCCATTCGCCCGCTGTGACGGATCATGGGATTTTAAAGACAGTCCGATCTGTACGATACCAAATCCCAGCAGGATCATACCGATGGCACGGATCAGCCCAAAGATAAATTCGGACAGGTTATTGATCACGGTCAGCGGATCATCCGCCGCAAATACGGTTGTGGCTCCTGCCGTCATCATCAGCACCAACGCCGCATAAATGACCATGAGACGCTTTCCTCTGCGGCTCATGGAAAGTTTCCGGGTTTCTCTTTTCTCATCTCTCTGTTTCATTGTCTGAGTCCTCCTCGTTCTTATTGAATAGTTCCTCTAAATCCTCATCGGATAAGAGTTCATAGCCTTCTGTGTCCGGCGAGGCCTCTGCAATCTCGCCCTCCAGACTGTCACCCAGCGAAATGCTCGCCACTGCCTGCGTCACTTCTCCGTGCAGATAGGGTTTTCCTTTTCCGTCCGTGGTCAGAGCAATGTTCGGGTGTTTTAAGATGTCAAATTTTTCATCCATGACCGGGCGTTCTCCCCGGATAAAAAGAAGTGCGTAGCGGTTGTCCAGCATACGCACTTCATCCGGTGTCATCAGCTCCCGGCCCGTGATCTGATAGTTCGTGGAATAGTTCCCGGAGTGTCCGGTAGACTTTCCATAGGTGTTGGTATCAATGGTTGCTTTCCCCAGCAGTTCACTGACATACTTGTGGGTTCCCTGCTCATTGCCGCCCAAATATAGGAATTCATCCGCATTTCCCATAATGCTTTCCCACTGTTTTTCAAACAATGCCTTTAGCTGCGCCAGATTCTGCAGGATGATGGAAACGCTGACTTCTCTGGAGCGCATGACAGAAAGGATCTTATCAAAGTCGTCGGGCAGGCTGACATTTGCGAACTCGTCCATCAGGAAATGAACGTGGACGGGCAGCCTGCCTCCATATTTGTGGTCTGCCAGATAGAAAAGCTGTTGGAACAACTGGGTATACAAGATCGACACCAGAAAGTTATAGCTGGTGTCATTGTCCGGGATCAGGGCAAAGAGCGCCACTTTCTTCTCTCCCAGAGATGGAAGATCCAAATCATCCGTAGCGGTCAGCGCCGCAAGGCTGGACAGGTTGAATTTCTCCAGTCTGGCGGCCAGTGTGATCTGGATGGATTTCAGCGTTTTCGCACTTCCAGAGTGGTAATCCTTGTAATACTTTACGGCGATATGCTCCGGCTCCCGCATTTCCAGACGTTCAAACAGTTCGTCCAGAGGGGATTGATATTCGTCATTGTCCTCATGCACTTCCCCTGCCCGCAGAAGTTCCATGACCATAGGGAAATTCTGCTCTTCTTTTGGAGCCTCGTATTTCAGATAAAAGATCAGCGCCAGAAGAAGCATGGAAGCCGCTGTATCCCAAAAAGGATCGTTGCTCTGGCTCCCCTTCGGCGTGGTGGCTTTAAACAGGTTTGTCACAAGCCGCTGCACGTCATTGTCATCTTTCAGATAGACAAAGGGATTGTAACAGTAACTTTTCTCCATGTTGATCAGGTCCAGCACCCGGACGTCATAGCCTTTCGCTTTTAACAGATATCCGGTATCCCGGAGATTTTCCCCTTTCGGATCAAGTACCACAAAAGACGTATTCGCCTGCATGAGATTCGGTTTCGCATAAAACCTGGTCTTGCCCGCTCCACTCCCGCCGATGATGATGGTCAGCAGATTCCGCCGGTGCTTCCGGCTGTCATAGCTGATCCGCACATTCTGCGTCATCAGTTTATTAGCCAGGAAATCCTTTTCACTGTATTTCCGGTTGATCTCCCGGACGTCTCCCCACACGGCGGAACCATGTTCTTCTCCCCTGCGGTACTTTCTCCGGGTGGACAGATAGATCCCGATCCACAGTCCATACGCCAGTAAAAAAAGAAGGACAGTTTTTACACTGTCCTTACAGAGTTCCATAGAAAACGGGTGCTCCATAGCCTTCGGCAGCCCTTTCACGATTCCGATCAGTCCGCCGGACAGATAGGGCGCTGTCAACAGAGCAGACCAGATAACGGGGAAAATGCCGAGAATGGCAAAAATCCATGTGTTTTTCCTGCTACCGCTCTTCATGGTGTCTGTGCCCCCTTCGTGGTTTCTCCGGCGGCACCTCCATCTTTTCAATAACCTTTAAGAGAACATCGTCCACGGCGTCCGTGGGCCGCTCCTCTTTTAACATCTGGTTCCGTTTATCTTTCAGGGAATGGAAGATCACGCCGCATTCGTATTTATCCAGTTCCAGAGTTACTCTGCCTTCACTCAATCTTCACACCTCCGTCCTATCGTTCCTGTGCCGCCTCCCGGCGCTGCCAGTTTCCCCGTGGCTGTCCGGGTTCCCGGCCCTGCATATGCGTCCGGTTCTGGCCGCTTTCTCTTTCCGGTCCGTTCTCCCTGTTTTGCTCTCCTTCCTGCCTCTGCCCCGCCTGTTCCTGCTGTCTCTGGCTCATGCGGTTCTGCTCAAACACTTTCGCCATACGGGAAGAGATCTGATTTGCTGCGTCACGGGCCTTCGACAGCTCCGCCCGCACTTCCTGCGGCTCCATCCCCTCAAAGAAATCCGGAGCGTAACGGAAGTCATATGCCTGTGTATCGATCCCATACTTTTTACAGAGCAGATAAGACGCACAGTAGGCATGGAAAGCGTCCTCATCCCGGTCATACTCCGGGTCTCCGTCCGCAAACCCGGCAAGAGCCAGTTCCGGCGTCAGGCACTGGAAAATTTCCTGTGCGTTCATCCCTTTGCGCACATAGATACAGTTTTCCTCCGGTTCAAAGATTGCGCCCTTATCCTCCGGCATTTGATCCGGCTCCGCCGTTACGATACTGGCGGGAGGGTTGTTGATCAACGCCCGGATCAGAAGCCGCTCATCCATCTCTGTCTGCGGCTGTGGACGTTCTTTCATGGTAGTCTGGGAAATATCATACAATTCCCTGGCATTATAGTAGGTCCCGATACTTCCGTCTTCCCGTTCATATTCCTTTCCCGGCTCCATGATCAGAACCGGGTTCTGCCGCTCCGCACGTTTCACGAATACTCCCTGTTCCCTCCAGTATCCATAATCTCCCAGGCGCTCTGCGTCCGGCCTCTGAGCCAGGATCAGCAGGGCATTATTGGCGGTATAGCGGTCAAACCGGGCCTGTACGTCCAGATATTGCTGAAACTTCCCGCTGTCTGCCGCCACTTCATTTGTGATCTGCTCGGACAGCTCATAGCAGCGGTTCCGATTATTTTTGCTCTTCGCAATAAAAGCGGCTTTTTTATCGTCCTGCGGCACTGCCGATACATTCAACATGGAATCAAAATTGTTCTCCATACTCTCTACCTCTCTTTCGATTTTCTTGGTTTTTTCCGGTTCTGCGGCTGCGTATGCTGCGTCTGCCTCGTCCTGCCGGATTTCTCTTTTGAAATTGCTTCTTTTCCCTTGCTTTCCGCCTCTTTCTTCCTCGCTGCCTTTATCTCATTAAGTTCTTTCCGTACAGATGGCTTTTTCGGCACGGATGGGGCATACAGCTTAGAAGTACCCTCGGCGGTTTTGTCTGGCCTCACGGAGATAGGCTCGGACAGACGGGATTTCTCTGTCTTTGCCAATGAGGGGTTTTGCTGCTTTCCCTCTTTCTTTATCGGTTCCCCAAACAGTTCTTCCATGATCCTGTCCTCCTGTGACTTCTCCGGACGTTCCTGCTGTGGAACCGCCGGGGATTTCCCGGATACTTCTCTCCCGTCCTGTGGCTGTCCCTCTCTCAGCTTTCCCTTTCCGGTATCCGGCCCCGCTTTCCCGGAGGACGTCTCCCTGTTCTTCCTGTGGGATTTTTCCTCCCTGCTCTTTTCGATCTCTGTCTTGATCTGCGCTGCTTCTGTAACAGAAGCAAACTTGAACCGCTCCACGATCCGGTTGATCCGGGGAGCGTCCTCTTCCTTGACGACCACATCGACCATCCCGTCTATACTCCCTTTCGGGTTCCGCACCGCACAGTATAAGATCCCGTACCGCTTCGCCTCTGTGACAAACTGTTTCAAGTCGCTCTCTTTCACAGAATACACCGTCAGCGGTTTCCCGGAACGGACAAGAGTTTCCAGCCTTGCCCGTCCTTTGGTCTTTTTCTGTTCTTTCAGTACCGCATACAGAATAACCGCAAGCTGTTTTGCCCCGGCTCCTGTGATCTTTAGGGCCGCCTCACCGACTTCCAGCGACATGCGCACCACCTGGTCAGCGGCCTCGCCTGATGTGTTCATGGTTTATCTCCTCCTTTCCCTGTTTCTTTTCCTGCCGCACGATCTGGATCTTCTGCCGGATCAGGCCGGAACGTGCGGCGATCCCGTCGCAAAGCACCACCTCCTCTCTCAGTTCTCCAATCCGGGCAGTCAGTCTGGCAATTTCTGCTTTTACTTCCGCCAGACGTTCTTCTTCCCGGATACTGCGGCACTGATACCGCAGCTTCTGACGTTCTTTTGATAGCTGTGTCATCTGCTCCTGCAGCGATTCTTTGTAAGAAAAAAGCTGCCCGTCCGTGTCAATGTGACAGCGGCAGAGCAGCCTTGTCTCTCTGGAGATCTGTTCCAGTTTCGCCAGGTCCTCCCGCAGAAGGAAATGAAGTTGTTTCGAAGATACAGGCGGGCGGTTCTTCGGCAGGATACCTAAGAGAAAACAGTAGTGCAGATACAGCCCCCGCAATCCTCCGATCTTTCTCTTCGGCAGGTTCCCCCGCACATGCGCCACATACCGTTTTTTCTCCGGCAGTCGTTCTCCCTGCGGGATGGCAGGCGGATCTTCCTCCAGTATTCTCCTTCGGATCGACTCCAGTGAATACTCCTCTCCAAAGTTCCGTTTCAGTTTCAGCCCCCGTTCCCGCCCTTCCGGACGGATCGTGATGTCTTTTCCAAACTTGATGGAATAGCCTTTCTCTTTCAAGAAGTGGAAAAACTGCTTTTCCGTCCTCGCCTGCAGGATGGCCTCATCCACATCTTCCCGGACGATACTGTGATAAGTGGGCCTCCCCTCCTGCTCTGCCCGCCACTCTCCATAAGGTCTGGACTTCCCCGGCTGCGGATGTTCGATCACGGACAGACCGTACTCCCGGCAGAGCCGGTCAGAGGTTGCTCGCATATCCCGATAATCCTGATTTGTTCTGTGATACCGTTTCCCGTCAAGATAGGAAACAGAATTGACCACGAAATGGTTATGAAGATGATGGGCCTTATCCAGATGGGTGGCAACCAGCACCTGAAAACGCTCTCCCCACAACTCCTGCGCCAGACGGACGCCGATCTCATGGGCCAATGCCGGGGTACACTCTCCCGGTGCAAAGGACTGATACCCGTGAAATGCCACGATCCCCTCATCCTTTCCATACCGTTTTTTGACCGCCATCATCTCATTTCTGGCGGTGGCGGGCGTACAGTTGATCCCGGAAACATACTGCTGCATGATCTGCTCCGTCTCACTGACGATCCCCTCCTCTCCCTTTTTCCCTTTCCGTCTGGTCTTTTCTGCATTGACCGCATAGGCGATCACATCAGAAAGGCTCTGTATTTTTTCTTCACTCTGTGCCGTCTCTTCTTTTTCATATCCCGGAAGTTTTGCAATCTCCGGGGCGGTGGTCTTGTCCGGGTTCTCTACATAGATCACGACTTTCCCCAGCCAACCTTTCACACTCCAGATGGATGTGGTAGCCACGTTACATTCCCCTCCGGTTTTCATTTTTCATCAGTTCCGGCAGGATCACCGCCTCCGTGATCCTTTTTACAATATCCTCAAACATCCGCATATCCCGGTCATACCGCTGAACATCCACCACATTTAAGGTATGAGCTTTCTGTGCGATCTGATTTAAGTTATTCCCGATCCGGTGGAGTTCCCTCATCATGGAATAATAGTCTGGCGGCGGGGCGTCTCTCGGAACCACGCCGCTGATCAGATGGCGGAGATACGCCTCCCGGCTCAGGCCGCTCTTCTTCACTTTCTTATCCAGGGCCTCCGCCTCTTTCCGGTTCAGACGGAACAGGATCGCCACATTTCGTTTTCTCATCGCTCCATCTCCTTTTCTTTTTCTATGGATTCCGGCACCTGGCAAAGCTGCCTTTTTTCTTTATCAAACTCATAGATCCGGTCTGACAGAACCTCTTCTCTTGCAACTTCTGTCTCATTGACATTCCGTACCATTTCTCCCAGTTCCTTCGGCGATATATTTCCGTCCTTTGGAACAATGATCATCTCATGGATCGAAGATGGAAGCAGATAATATCCTTCCGGAAACAGAGTTTCCAACTTCTCCTGCAGACCGGGATATGCCAATACAGTCGAACCATTAAAACGGTCCGTATTGCTTAAAATATACATACCGGGCTCCGGAATATCCGTCCCCTCTCTTTCCATCAGGTTTTCTGCCTGAAAGGGCGCTCCCATTACTTCCATCATAGCCTGTTCCATGCTCATCAGATACGGCGGTTTTTTCTGCATGGAATTTTCCAACGCTTTTTCATACACATCCTGCGGGCGGATATCCCATAACCGCATCATCTCATGCGTCACTTTGATACTCCCTATGCCATCGCCGTCCGGAGCCGGCAGTTCGATCCTGCAGATCACTGACAGATCTTCCATTTGTTTATGCTGAATCAGCGATAACATCTTCTGATTCGCTTTTGTGTTGATGATCTGCAGGGAAAGATAGTCCTTAATGGAATCATAATTGGCAGGATTGATTTCTTTCGGAAGTTCCTGTACGCCCAGGGCTTTCTCAGATACCTGGACAATATCATCCATAATTTTGTCCAATGGTTCGCCGCTGCGGGCCTGATCATAAAACGGTTCCATATAGATTATCGGAGCCAGCTCTCTTCCCGGTATATTAAAAATAATTCCTGTCTGGATCGAACCATTATTTTTCTGCTGCTGCGTAACCTCACATTTCACATTCCGGTATTCATCCGGAAGATGTTCCTTAATCTGCTGTGTTACGCCCTCTGCGAACGCCTTCACCGCTACCGTGCTGCTCATGCTGTTCATCCCCCTTTCCTGTTAATATCTGCTGATATTTCTCCAAACGCTTTTTCTTTGTTTCCTTCTCTTTTAAAAGAAGCTCCATCCGTATCATTCTTCCACCTCCCGGTCATATCTGTACAGACGGTTGATCTGCATAAGGCACATCATAGCCACGCCGATCATACCGCCCACCATTGTTCCAACGATAAACTGGATCATCTTCATTCTTACCTCCGCATTTTCTAAAGGGTTTCAGGGATTTTTCCCTGACAAGCTGCCGTAGGACTGCCGGACAACAGTCTGGCAATCCAAAGGCGTTGCTTGCTGGTATTGTGTATCCCACTCCGCCTGCGCTCCGTTCCCGCCTCCGGCGGCTCATTACCTGCCGACAAGAAAAGCTGTCACGGCTGTTTTTCTCCTTCCGGATGGGTACATCCGCCGCACTCCGGGCAGCGCCAGTGGCAGTTTTCACACTCCTCATCTCCGCAGACGCCATAGTCAATCAGACTGCAAAGACCGCATTTCTCACAACCATACTCGCAGGACCGGCACCGATCTTCCAGATCGTCCATCATGCATTCTCCGCTTTCCGGGCAAAGATATGAGCAGTGATCACAGTTTCCCGGACAATCCCGTTCCCCTTTTTCTTCAACCACAATACCGACCACTTCGCCTCCTTCCATGTTCAGAGCCTCTCCGGACGTGATCATATCCTGCAGAATCCGGTCAATTTCTTTCCGGTTAATAGCTCCTATCGCAACCTTTTTCCTGTGAATGATCCGCAGATCATACTGAACTGTCTTCATAAAATCCTCTCTTTCTACCGTTCAAAGTCTCTCCCTCTGTGTCTTTTTTCCCGCTTTGTCTGCCGGATTCCCAGCCGGATACAAAGGCTGTCGTTGCAGTCATTCCCCTGCTTTGGCGGCTCATCTCTTGTCTGGTATTTCTTCGGAAGCACCGTCCGGATGGCCCGTGTCGCAAGCCTTCCCGTCCGGTCATTGTCCAGATGAAACACCACCCGATCCACCTCCGGATGTTCTTTCAGGAAACGTGTCAGCGCCGCCGGGACCTTGCTTTTCCCGATTTCTTTGGCAGGCTGATACACGCCCGCAAGGGATAGCAGGTGCGTTTCTCTCCAATTTCCCCCGTCCAGTTTTTGCTCTGTGGCGTAAGATAACAGGTCAATCGCAGACTCAAACAGATGGACTTCGCAGCATTTTTCTTCTGCCGGGATACAGAAAGAATAGTTTTTGTCGCTCCCGGATGCCTCCCCGACAAAGTCTGAACCGATCCCACGCAGAGCCGCATAACGTGGAATCCCGCTCTGATCCATCCCTACAAAAACAACATTATGGTAATTCTCACTCTCATAAATCTGTCCGGTTTTCAGACAATACTGGATCATTTCCATATCAATCCCACGGTTCTGCAGGTAGGAAACCGCATACGTCTGATAGCGGTATGGTTTCGGAAGGATCAGCTTTTTCTCTGTTTTCTTTTCGGCTGGTACGGAAACAGGCGGCTGGATCGCCGCCTGTTCCGCTATGGTCTGTACCGCCTGCATGAAATCATATCCTCTCACTTTGATCAGATAGTCCAGTGCGCTCCTGCCCCCGATCCCCCGGCTCCACCACATCCATTTCCCATTGGAAATCTTCAAACTGTCGTGGGATCTGGTGGTATAAGTGTTCCCGGAGAAATGCACCAGCTCATAAGGTTCATAGTTTTTCAGATAGGTCAGCAGGTCGATCTGTTTCACTCTCTGCACCACTTCCGGCGCAACATAAGGCATAAATATCATCTCCTTTCCTGCCCGTGATTGGATATTCCATAAGTTATTTCAGATATCCGGGCATAAAAATAGCCGGGTGATCTTCTTTTTTGAAAACCATCCGGCTATGTAAATATATATCGCAATATGAGTTTGAGCATGTCGGCAAATTAAGATTTTTCTGCTTAACAAGCTGGAATTTACTCTTTAGTGCTGCTTTCAATTTCTTTTATATAATCAAAGCACAAGCCACCATCACATTTGTAAAAGAATGGGTCTTTACGAATTGTATCATCACTATTGAGAATGATTTCTGGAATGATAGCTTTATCATTATCATCAACGCAGGTGATTTTCAAACCATAGCCCATTTTACCAAAAGAAATCCCCTCCTTTTTCATTTGATGGCTTTGAATATTCTCAACAATGTATTGAATATCTTCTGGATTATCAATAGTGAAACCAACACCAGTATTACCGTCAAACACCTCGATGTGATTTACATCAGACGGATTTACATCCTTGCCAAATATTTTAGGGGTAAAATAAAATATAGTTGCTAAAGAAATCAAAACCAGCATTACAATAACTGGAATTACAACTTTCTTTTTCATATTCATTTCCTCCATAAATTCCAATTCACCTTTTTTCAACTTTACCACACTTCTTTCCATCTGTGAATACACCATACCTTTAATCCCTTAAATTTTGTATATCACGCTGCGTTTTATATAAGTTCCAGTAGTTGCAACATTTCTATCATATGCTGGCACCCCATGAGATAAAGCTGTATCCGTTCATAATCTTCCCGGTCTGCGTCCAATGCCAGAAATCTGGACAATGCTTTTGTCTGTTCTAACGTCAGATCCATTGGCTCTTCTATTTCATCCCGATCTATCAGCTTGGAGATAAATGGATATTTAAATAGAAGTTTGTCGCTTTCCTCCTCAATCCTGCTATATTCCGGAGACACTTTCAAACGATTTTTACAACCTTCACTGATTTCATCCACCACAGCACAGGCCCATAACGGCAGATGATAGATGTCAATATCTTCTATCTTCATAGCCTCCTTTCCCTCCTTTCCCGCCCACTATATCAGAGCATCAGGAAATGAACGAGGGTGCGTTTTCTCACTTCGCACAATTTTAAGGCTATGTATCACGGTATCAGTTGCCCGATACCGTATTATTTATCTTACCCATTCCGTTCTTTTTTGCTCCGTCTCTGCCTCTCCTTCCTCCGGTTCTTCCTCCATCACAATCCGATCTTTCTTATCCATATCCAGAAGCACGTTCAGTTCCCCCAACCTTGCCACCTTCTCTGCCAGTTCTTTTTCCTGCGGAAATTCTTTCTGCGCCTCCGCTTTCGCAGTCTCCAACTGGCTTTTCGCTGTTTCAAGCTGTTCCCGGCAACGGGAAAGATTGTCCGGCAGTTCATTCATCTTATTGTCAAGCCTTGTGATATTTCCATAAATATCCGTTCCAAGCGGCACCTTATAAGTTGCTTTTCCATGTAACGCAATCACAAATTCCTGGCCGACGGAAGAATAGGACAGCTCCATAGACAACCCACGGTAGGTTCCAAGCGGCACAGGCTCCGGGGATTTCATGGCTTTACATGCTTCAATGATCGCCTGCCCTGCTTCTTTTTTCTCTGTATAAACATGATCTCCGATCTGCATAACCGGAAATGTCTCCCGGTCTGTCGGCGTATGCGCCTTGACCTTTTGGATGTCTTCTTCATACTGACGGATCAGAAGTTCCTGCTGTCGTATCTTTTCCGGGAAATATTTCGCTACTTTATCTTCCATTTCATATTTCTGATTCAGAAAGCTCTGCTTTAATAGCTGCAGCCTGGATACCTGTATATCCAGATCCATCTTTTCCTTAATGTGCGGGTTTCCGGTGGCAAGCGCCTTAATCTCCGCATAGGATAATGCCACCTCGTCTATATCTTCCACACTCCGGGCCGGACTTTTGGCCGTCATGATCTGGCTGATATATTTCTGCTTATTCTCAATGGTCTGATAGAGATATGCGTCAAAGGTTCCTTCTGTCACATACCGGATGATCTCTACTTTCGGGTTCTGATTTCCCTGCCGGATGGTCCTGCCCGCCCTCTGTTCCAGATCACGAGGCCGCCACGGGCAGTCCAGATCGTGACTGGCGATGATCCGGTCCTGCACATTCGTGCCTGCGCCCATCTTAAACGTACTGCCCATAAGGATACGGACAGCGCCCCGCCGGACTTTGGAAAACAGTTCCTTTTTGCGCACATCCGTATTGGCGTCATGGATAAAGGCGATTTCCTCCGGCGGGATTCCCCTTGCCAGAAGTTTATCCCGGATGTCATTGTACACGCTGAATGTACCGTCTGTTTTTGGTGTGGACAGGTCGCAGAACACAAGCTGTGTCAGCTTTTTCTCTTTTCCGTCTTCCCAATGCCGGTAAATTTCTTCCACGCAGGCGTTGACCTTGCTCCCCGGATCATCCGGCAGGAGCGGGTTGGAAAGCCTCTGGTCGAGGGCCAGTTTCCGCCCGTCATTGGTTATCTTAAGCATGTTGTCTTCCCTTGGATTGACTTCATTGTTCCGCACCCTCTCCGCACGGTTTCCCAGTTCTTCCACCATTTCTTCCTGCAATTCGGTAGGTTTTACTTTTACCACCCGGTATTCTGCCTCCGGTACAGGCAGATTCAGCATATCTGCCGTCTGGATGTCAGCCACTTCCCGGAACATCTGCATAAGTTCCGGCAGGTTGTAAAACCGGGCAAACCGTGTTTTCAGCCGGTAGCCGTTCCCCTCCGGCGCAATCTCCAGAGCAGTCACAGTCTCCCCAAAAGTGGACGCCCATGCGTCAAAATGCTGTAAGTTTTTCTCCGCCAATGTTCCATACTGCAGATAGCGCTGCATGGTATAAAGTTCTACCATAGAATTGCTGACCGGTGTTCCTGTTGAAAAGATTACCCCCTTTCCTCCCGTGATCTCATCCAGATAGCGGCATTTCATATACATATCAGAGGATTTCTGCGCTTCGGTCTGTGCGATTCCGCCCACATTCCGCATTTTGGTTGTCAGGTAAAGGTTCTTATAGCCGTCCGCCTCATCCACAAACAGTCGGTCCACACCCAGTTCCTCAAACGTAATCATATCATCTTTCCGGCTCTGGTCATGAAGCCGTTTCAGCCGTGTCTCTAAAGACTTTTTGGCCCGCTCCATCTGTTTTACCGTAAATCGGCTTCCCTGGATCTTCTTTGCCTCTGCAATTCCTTCGATGATTTCGTCAATCTCCATCTGCAGCATACGTTCCTGCCGCTCGACACTTAAGGGAATCTTCTCAAACTGGGAGTGTCCGATGATCACGGCGTCAATGTCGCTGGTAGCGATCCTGCCGCAAAACTTTTTCCGGTTTTTCTTCTCAAAATCCTTTTTTGTTGCTACTAAAATGTTTGCTGCCGGATAAAGCTGGAGCCACTCAGCGGCGAACTGCTCGATGATGTGGTTTGGCACAACGATCATAGATTTGCTGCATAATCCCAGCCGTTTGCACTCCATCGCAGCCGCCACCATCGTATAGGTCTTTCCTGCGCCCACCACATAAGCCAGCAGCGTATTCCCGCCGTAAATGATCCGGGCCACGCCGTCCTTCTGGTGTTTCCGCAAAGTAATTTCCGGGTTCATACCATAGAAATGCAGGTGGCTCCCGTCATACTCCCGTGGCCGGATCGCATTGAACCGTTCATTATAATCTTCGGTCAGCCGCTGCCTGCGCTTTGGATCTTTCCAGATCCATTCCTGGAACGCCTGCTTGATCAGATCCTGCTTACCCTGCGCAATAGCAGTTTCCTTTCTGTTCAGGATTGGCTTACGTTTTCCCTCCTCGTCCTCCACATAGTCAAACACACGGGTATCCCGCAGATTCAGCGTATCTTCTATGATCTTATAGGCATTTACCCGGTTTGTTCCATAGGTGTTGGTAACACGGGGATTTCCCCTGTCCATGCTCTTCCCTTCGATATTCCATTCCCCTGTATGCCGGGAAAAATGGACTTTGATCTTCCACTGGGAATAGTTCGGCGTCTGCAACAGTTCAAACATAAAATCTGCGATATCCGATTCCGGTATCCATGTGGCTCCCAATCGTACACTGATCTCAGAAGCGGTCAGATCCTTGGGCTGTACTTTTTCCAGTGCCTCCACATTGCTCCGGTACGTCTCAGAGATTTCCGCTGCTTGCTTTGCCTCCCACAGTTTCTTTCGCACGTTGCCGGAAAGATACTCGTCCTCAGATACAAACCGGGGCTGCTCCATGCCCTCAGACTCCGGCAGACGGAAGATCACGCCTTTTAGTTCTTCTTCCACCTCCCCGGCGCTTTTCCCGGTCAGGGAACACAGATACTCCATATCCACACAGGCTTTTTCAGAAAGGGACAGAGATAAAGCCTCACTTGCGGTATCCACTTTCGTTACCGTCTCGTGAGGCTTTATGGTCCGTTTCGTGAACATATCTGCTTTCCGCTCCAACGTTCCGTCCTCTGCCACAATCTCAAGAGAACAGAGAAGGGGATAGCTGCTGTCATCAGAAAACACCATACTGTTTGCCCTGGAATTCAGCAGTCCATACTTTCTCTGGAACAGATCATACAGATGGTTCAGCTTTTTCTGCTGTCCTTCAATCTCTTCATCCAGATACCCTTCGGTCTGGTAAGCGATCAGCTCCCTGGTACAGTCCCGGATAGCGATCATGCCTTTCACACGGTTCTGCGCTGTCACGGACAGTTCCACCGGTTTCATGCGGCTGTTTTCCCGGTAATAGATCTTCCCGTCATAAACCGTATAGGAAAAGTTCGCCACAGACGGATCAGCCGGGATGGAATGATCCTCTTCCTCCACCAGCTCTTCCACCTCATAATCCGTGATCTCCGCCTCAAGGTTCTCCACTGCCTGCGCCAGAAGATCCTTTAAATCCCTGTCCGGATATGGTTGGCATATAAGCTGCGGTCCATACGGGCCGGATACAATCTCCTGTTCGCCCAATACCATTTCCGGATGTTGCCGGAAGTAGGGATTAAGACAAACCATCCTGTGTCGGCTCTCGCCCTGTTCATTCACATGGTCGTTTTCATAGATCTTCTCCACTTCCACCCAGTCCGGCAGATCCACGTTTACGTCTCTCGGCGTCTCCCGCTTCTGGAAAAAGAGAATATCCGTATTGATCTCTGTACCGGCATTGGCAAGGAAAGCATTGTTTGGCAGGCGGATCGCCCCTAACAGGTCGCACCGCTGGGCGATATATCTCCGCACCCGGTCATCCCGCTTATCCATTGTCCCGCCGCTGATCCCGTTGGATGTGATCAGCGCAAGCACGCCTTTCGGCCTCGTTTTGTCAATGGACTTGGCAATAAAATAGTCATGGATCAGAAAGTTATACTTATCGTATTTCCTGTCCAGTACCTTATAACTTCCAAACGGCACATTTCCTATGACCACGTCAAAAAAGCTGTCCGGCAGATCTGCGTTCTCAAACCCCTGAGCGGCGATAGTGGATTTCTGGTAAAGCTGCTGTGCAATCCGGGCGGAAATGCTGTCAATCTCCACACCATAAACCTTGAAGTCAGACAGGCTCTCCGGTTTCCGTCCGATAAAATTTCCCGTTCCGCAGCTTGGCTCCAGAATGTTCCCGGATTTCAATCCCATCTTCTCCAACGCCTGATACATGGCACTGATGACCACCGGCGGCGTATAAAAGGCAGTCAGTGTGGACTGTCTCGCCGCAGCATATTCTTCCTCTGTCAGAACTGTCTTTAATTCCAGATATTCCGTTGACCAGGAAGATTTCGTCTCGTCAAAAGCGTCAGATAAGCCGCCCCAGCCAACATATCCGGCAAGGATCTCCTGTTCCTTTGGCGTGGCAAAGCGGTTTTCTTCCTCACACTTCTTCAATAGCTGGATCGCCATAAGATTGGCACGGAACTTCTCTTTTGCAGTGCCCTCCCCTAAATGTTCATCCGTGATCCGATACTGGCTGCGGCTCTCCTGTGGAATTTCCGGGTGCAGATCAAACCTTTTTACCCTTCCGGCAGGTTTCTTCTGTGTCCATGCCGGGACCAGATCCTCCAACGATTCTTCCGGTTCCTTTTCAAAAGGATTCTCCTCCGGTTTGATTGCGGTAAATCCGGTCTCCGGCACCTGTACCACTTCCTGCGCAGGAGCCGGTTCTTCCCTGTCCTTTTCGGCAGGTTCCTCTAATGATTTCCTCTCAGATTTCAGATGGTCATTTGCCGGATTTTCCCGTACCCGGCGGTCAAACACCTCTCTCGGCATTTCCTCTGTAAAAATCGGATACATCTGGTCACGCAGCACCACGGTTTCATCGGAAAGGAAATCAATGGAATATTCCTTTGTACCAATCGTGACAATCGTATCCACCTGCAGGTCATAAGGCGGATTCATAGCAGGTAAGGCTGCAATCCCGGCTATCAGTTCAGACACTTCGGAATAATTTTCATCCTCCAGATCCATCCCTTCTCGAACACTGAGCAGATAACTGTAAATTTCCTGCACAGACTGAGGATCAGACAACTGTTCCTGCAACTGGCGCAGAACATCCTCCTGCGTCTCTCCTGGATCAATCGTATCCTGATATTCATACCAGTCATATGCCTGGTAGAACGCATTGAGACGTCCGGCCAGAACTTCCTCCCGGCTCTGCGCCGGAACAGGCTCCGGGGGAGCCTGCGTGTTTTCTCTTTCGGCTGGTATCGGAGTGAACAAACTGAATACTCCGTCCCGGTAATCCGTAAGGTCCTGGTGCGCCTTCTGCATGGACGGATATCGCTGATCGTAATCTGCGGTTCCCGCAAGAACCTCTTCCATCATGGAAAGGATTTCTTTTACCTGGTTTGGATCATCAAGCTGCGGGCGGATCTGTTCCATTGCTTTGTCATATTCCATGCCAAACGGGTACGGACATAAAAATGTCTCCGGCTGATGATAGAAAAAGTTATAAATACTTCTCGCCAAAATTGTTCTTTCATACTCCGGGATATACGCCAGTTCCTTTTCCGTCATATACCGTCCGGCAGCAATCAGCTCATCAATTCGCTTTGCAACCATTGTCCATTTCAGGGTAGTCTTATAGTTCTTCCACTGAATCGTGTAACCTTTCGCATTTGTATCCTGATGAAACCTTTCTCCCAAATAGTCAGTTACAGATCCCACCATTCCATATTCCTGTTTTAAAAAATCTGCTTTTTCCTTATTACTGTGCCCTTGCAGAAACCAGGAATAAATTCTGTATTTTCCATGTTTAAAGGATGAACTTGCCTGCAGTGCATGATCGATGATTTCCTGTGGCATAGAAAAAGCAGGAGACTCCTCTCCTGCCAGTTCTTCCAAAAATGTCTGTTGTTCTGCCACCGTTGGCTGTACCTCTGCAATCGGTTCCTGCCTTTCCTCTCCCTGCGGCGGTTCCTGTCCGGTTAGCTGTAGATCAGCTCCCTCATCACGATTTCTTCCGCTGCCTGCCGGATGTTGTTCATCTGCTGTACCCACATCATCTGGTCTTTCGCTTTCAGCTCTTCCGTCACGCCCCAGGCTGCTTTCATCTGTTCTATCAGGACTTCCATCCGCTCCTGTGCCTCCCTCTGTACTTCGTTCAGATGGCTGCTCAGTTGTCCTGTCGTCAGCAGATTCAAATAAATCCCGTATCGGTGTTCCTTCAGATACGTCTGACGCAGGGAAGCGTACTTCCCAAGGTGTACTTCCGGTCCGTCCGGCACGGTCAGATCCGGAAGAAGATAATCGCACTGTCTGCTGTATGTGATCGCTCTCATGTGTAACGCCCCTTTCTGTAATCTGTCCTCTGTTTTCGCTTTCATTATATCGGCCTGTCTCTCTCCCGGCAAAGGTGCGATTTTTCCTTCTCTCTGCCTTTCTCAGCTTATTGACCGTATCGGAAATCTCAGATAATGCCATTTCCGCCACATCACTGGCCGCAACGCCAAACAGGTTGATCATTTCCGGCGTATTAAAATCTGTGATACTCCGGAAGTCCTCTGTGTCCAGGTACAGGTCGGTATCCACGCCGCACCGTACCATGACCATGTAAGCAGTGCTGGCCGCTAAAAGTTGACGGGTCTCCACCTCTACGTTGTACTCGTCCACTTCTTCCAGATAACTGCCTTTCCGTCCTGCAAGCAGATCCGACAAATAATCCGCAAGGTTATCTTCTGCCGCAATCTTTGCCGCCTCCAGTATGGTTTCCGCAAATCCTGTCACTGTGTCATCCACGCCAAAGGCATTGGCAAGAGTTTCCCGCACATCCGGCTGATATTCTTCCGGCACTTCCCACAAAGGCACTGGCCGGAGCAGGCGGCGGAAACGCCCTTCCTGCGTATCAGAAACGTCATAATAATATTTCAATCTCAGTTTCGGACTGTCTTTGTCAAAAACGGCGATCCCTTTGGAATCCCGCTTTACCCACCGCCCAAACTTCTCATTCCAGACTTTCATAGGCAGCACAGCGGACGCCTCCGGGCGCTGCGCATAGATTAAGATCTGTTCATCAAAAGGCAGACGGAAATTCCGGCAGGCGGAGCGCAGGAAAGACATCCAGTTTTCCGGACTGGCTGTGACTTCCTTCACTGCCTCCGCATACAGGTCTGTGATCAGGTCATATTTCTTCTTTGCCACAACTCTGTCCTCCTATCGTTCCTGTTCTTTTTCTTTCTGTCTGGCAGGCTGGTATTTTTCCATAAACTTCTGGACAGTACGGCAATCCCCGTCGCAAAAATCCCAATCTTTCTCTGGATCAATCTCTAAATATCCGTCTGGCGGAAGTCTGATCGGTTCACGGGTAATGATGGAACCAAAATGATTGACCATGATCCCCTTTGCAATCTGCACCGGATTTCCCAGTCCTTCATCATCATACCGCACTTCATATAAATACAGCCCTTTTGGTACGGTACTCCGGTCAATCCTCAGATCATGGAAAAGGGCCGGTTTTCCTAACACCCGGACTTCTGTAAAAGTTTCTTCCATTGCGTTATATCTTGCCATGCGTTCTGACTCCTTTCCTCTTTTTCTCACTCAAGGGCCGATACCGGATTCCATTCTTCTCCATCTGCTTTGCAAACTGACGGATATTCCTGCACTTCCCGTCTATTTCCACCTGTTCCTCGCTGTGGTAACGGCAAAATGCGCAGAAGCTGTCCCCGTTCCCATACTCCAGACACAAAAAAGAACTGTCCGGAAGTGAAAAAAGCGGGTTCCCCCGGCTGTCTGTAAAGCAGATCACTTTTCCACTGTTCATATCTCCCCACCTCCCAAAAATGTGATAATCTTTCCGGCTTTCACTGCTTTCTGGATCTCATTGATCATCCCGATTTCTGCCACCGTGATCCCCGGCAAAGACAAAATGTTATCCATTGTCATATTTAAAACTGCTTTCTCGCTGTCAAATCCCGCCTCCATCAGCTTCGAGAGGGAGCGGACAGCCTTATGGTTAATCTGTGCCAATTTTTTCATCTCCTTCCGTCTGTTATGTAAAGAGGCGGCTTCCCGCCGCCTCTGTCACGCTCTTTCTATTTCTTCCGGTTCCGCAGGTTCAACCAAATCAAACCTCCTGCGATAAATGCCACTAAGACAACCGTTATCAAAATCTTTGCATTCATGCCTTATTTTCCCCCTTCCTTTTCCTCATTTTTACTGCAGCCAGAATACCAAAAGCTGCTACTCCCGCACCGGACAGGGCGGATAACCCGATCCAAAGCCCCGGCTTGCTGTCATCCCCGGTCTTTGGTGTCGTGATCAGTTCCTCCGGGATCTTCTCGTTGGTCATGGTAGCTTTTACGATCTGACCGTCCTCTTTGATCTCAAAGGCGTATTCGGACTCATCAATCTCATATCCTTCCGGAGCATTGTACTCCTGATAGGTGTATTTCCCATACCGCAGAGTAAAGACTGCAATTCCGTTCTCATCCGTCACACCGGTAGCAACGATATTGCCGTCCTCGTCTTTGATTCGGAACCCGGCGTTTGGAAGAGGTTTCCCATCCGCAACGTCAGTCTTGGTCAGCTCCAGTTTCCCGGTAATCGGCTGATTGATAAAGCCAACGCCCGCCTCGTTTTCCACATCTACAATCTTTCCGTCCTCGCTCATCTCAAAGTAATAAACGTTCTCATCCAGTTTGAATCCTTCCGGTGCGGTCTTTTCTTTCACAAAATATCCTCCGTAGAGCAGACCGTCTGTCTGGTAAATGCCCTCTGAGATTTCCGGGATTTCTCCCACAAGTTCATCCTTTTCGGTCAGTTTCTGGTCTTTGTCTGTATCTGCATACAACTCAAATACAGCACCCGTCAGCTTGTTCGCCGGATATTCTGCGTCCACTTTTGTCAGACGGACACTGCCCTCAATCAGTTTGTTGATCAGCTCCACCTCGATCACTTCCTCATCTTCCGTAACCGATACATAGTGAAGGGCCTCATTCAGCACATATCCTTCCGGGCTTGCGATCTCCCGGACGATCCATCTGCCAAAGGGTACATCCTCAAATGCAAAGGTTCCGCCCTCATCAGAAGTTGTTCCCATTAAGGCGGTTTCTTCCGTAAATTCTTCTGCACCTGCGGAAAACAGGCCAATCGTTGCACCTTCCAGTGCCTCCCCGTCCGTATCTACTTTCTTACCGGAGATTTTCCCCCGGATCAGCTCATTTTCAATGGCATTTCCCTCATTTGCGGAAATATGGACCACAGCGGTATCCTGCCCCTGATAGGTAAAGTCCACAGGATAGGTTTCTTCTGACAGAAGATAGTGCTGATCCGTGGCAACTTCTTTCACATAATACTTGCCAAACGGCAGGTCTGTCTGAAATGCGGCGGTTCCCTCTGTACTGCAGAACACGATCTCGATCAGACCCTCCGCCGGGATCACGGAGCCGTCCGCTGCTGTCAGATCCTCTGCGGCATACAGGCCAAAGGCCACGTTCTGGATTTCTCCCGCATTTCCAATCCCAAAGATTTCATCCTGTTCCAGTGTCTTTGTAAGGTCAACCGTCACTTTCTGCCGCTCATTATAGAAAGCGGTGTCTGCCTCTGTTACAGATACTTCTTGTCCGGCATAGGCCAGCTCCACCTCATGGGTTTCTGTATTCAGCACCAGACCTTCCGGTGCTGTCTTCTCTACAATCTGGTACTTGCCCAGGTACAGTTCTTTTGTCTCTGCCTTGCCTTCCTCATCTGTGGTAATGGTATCCACCACATCCCCGGCGGCGGCCCGCACGGTTCCGTCCGGCGTCACAATGTCCTCGGCGGCGATCACTTCATATACCGCCCCGGCCTGCCCGGTTACTGCATAAACAGGCGTGTAAATGTTCTCGCCTTCCGCAAAGTTCCCGTCTTTATCTACTACACCCTCTCCAGACACCAGCACAGAGGAAAACTCCTCGCCGGTTTTTGTCACAAGAATCTTGCCTTTCTGCGGCATATCCTCTTTTTCCACCGTGATCACAGTCACGCCGCTGTCCTCCCCGGACTGTTCTTCCGATATTGTGAACGGAACCGGCGTACTGTCCAGTACATACCCATAGGGAGCCTGTACCTCTACTAACGTGTAATTCCCGTAAGGCAAAACCTCCGGCGTAATGAGATAACCGTCACTTCCGGTGTAGAACGTATCCAGCTTTGTGACTTCCGGATAGGTATACTGCATGGTCACAAGGTTCCCGGACTCGTCATAGATCTGGAACCCGGCTCCCGCAAGGGAGATGGTCTTTCCGGTTTCTGCGTCTTTCTTGACGACCTTGAGATAGGATTCAAACAGACGGTTGTTGATGAGATAGCGGTAAACTTCTCCGTCACTGCTGATATACACATCAAAGTCTCCGATCATCTCCCAGCCTTCCCAGCCTTTTGTCTGGTGTACCGTATAAATGCCATAAGGCAGGTCTTTCGTCTCGGCATATCCGTTCTCATCACACACCAGCGTATCCCGCTCGCTGTCCTTTGCGCTGTCATAGCTGCCTGCGCTCTTTAAATACACCTGGAACTCTGCGCCTTCCTCCGGTGTTTCGATCTGCGTACTTCCGTCATCCGTGTGCTTGATGATAGAAATCCTTCCCTTGATGACCTGCTCATTCACGTCATTGGAAGTATCATTCAGCTCCACGGTATAAAGAGTTGCCTCTGCTCCCACATGGTAGGAAGTCTCGTCCAGCAGATACCCTTCGGACGGGCTGATCTCCCGGATTGTCCAGTTATCCCCGCACACATAATATTTCGTGGTAAAACTGCCGTTGCTGTCTGTGGTATAGGTGTCGATCAGCGTATCCCCGTCATAAATACCGTACACTGCGCCTGCCAGCGTAGCGTCGCCCTGTGGGGTTCCTGTCTCCCGGTCTGTCTTTGCGACGGTTACCCGGAACTTTTTCAGCACGTTATGAACGGTGGCATTGGTCACTTCGTTCCAGTTGACAGTTACGTTCTGAGCCGCCGGAACCACATACCGGTCTGCTGTCTCCACTTCTTCCAGCGTATAGGGCGTATCGCCGGAGATCAGAATATCAGAAAAGATGGCAACGCCTGTGCTGTCCGTAACCGCATACTCATCTACCGGAATGCCGGAAAGAGAGGTTCCGTAGAGATGGAACTTCATGCCTTCCACCAGACCGTCCTCAGAAGTCTTGGTCACTTTCAAATCTCCACGCTTGAGGATATTGGAGAAATCCACCGCAGCGGTCTCCCCGCCTTTGACTTCCACTGTCTGCGCTTTCTGCGGTTCATACCGGTTTTCTGTCAGCTCTGTTACCGTATAGGTTCCCGGCTGAAGGTTCTCCACCTTGATCGTTCCATCCTCCCCGGTGGTAACAGTCTGGTCAATCCCGTTTCCAGTGATCTGGAATTTCAGTCCGGCCACCACACCGTCCTCGGAAGTTTTCACGATCTGGATATGCCCATAAGGGATTTTCACATTCAGATATGCTTTCACGGCTGCGGTATTCTCCACGCCTGTGACAATGTCCTGCAAAGACGGATCTCCGTAAGCGATCAGCTTGGCGCTGCTGCTCACTGTAGGGATCTTCTTGGTTGCGGATAACTGCACGTTCCCGGCAATCGCTTTGCTGGACGTAACGGTCAGTGTATTTCCGGATTTGCTGACTTTCACATCACTGTTGGATGATGTGAAATTGAATTTTGACAGAACGCCGTTGCTGTCTGTCAGTTTCAATACATACTGTTTGCCGTCCCATTTCAGTTCCTGGGGAGCGCTGTCTGTACTTCCGGACGCAAAGCTGGGGATGGTTCCGTGGCTGACCATGCCGGAAATAATCTGCTGATAGGCTGCCGCTATCCCGCTGTTCGCCCCGCCTACGCAAAGGCTGTTATAAAATTTAGCGTCCGTCTGAGCATACGGGGCGGTGGCATTCCTGCACCCGGTCACAATCTCCCAGATGACCATCTGTGTCGCAAGGACTTTCTCATCTTCCGTGCCGGGCAGACTGCCCATGCTGCCCTGTGCGCCATACAGTAAGGCAAGATTTACAGCGTCCTGTTTTGCCTTTCCTAAGTTGTTCCACACCACAGAAGCGTCCTTTTCCAATGTGTTCCCAGTATGCAGGGAGATTCCCGGCTCGATACAGTAGGCATTATCCCCGTCTGCATAGATCCGGGTCCTGGCCTCTCCCGCATGGCTGAACGTGACTCCGTTATGAGACGCAGTCTGCTGATAACGGATGGTATTCCCGTTTCCGTCATAACAGTAGGCGAACGTGATCGTTGCACGCTGGGACGCAGCCGATACCGTGGCTGCCGGAAGGACGGACAGTGTCGTGACCGCCGCCAATGCCAATGCGACTCCTTTCCTGAATAACTGTTTGATTTTCTTCACTTCATTCTCCTCCATTTCTGGGCCTTTCGGTCCACATAAAAAATCCCTGCTTGCTGGCAGGGCTGAGTACTGATCCGGCGGGATGTGGATAGCCACCGGCTCCTTATTCTTCTTTTCGGCTGGTAAACTGCTGGTAATCCGGAAGGGGTAGGGTGTGGGGAGGGGAAACAAGAAAACTGGAAATCTCAATAGGAACCCACTTTCCCCCTGGCGTCCTCTTACCTTTCCCGTCCTCTCTCCCGTCTGCGGTACAGTTCCAGTGCCTTAATGATTGTGTCCTCCATCTGCTTTGGCGTGGTTCCCGGAGAGAAATATTTGTCAATCCTCTTTTTCGGGATTTTAAACTGCTCCACCTGATTCGGCTTTTCCTCGGTCATGATCGACAGGATCACATCCTCATTCAGCTTTCCCGCTTCTGCAAACTTCCGCATTTTAATCGCCTGTGCATGGCTTGGAGTACAGTCCTCCAGTTCCATTGTGTCAAAAAGCGCCTGCTGTTGCTCTTTCGGCAGGTAAGACAGTTCTACTGCCGGGCGCATGGCAATCTTCCCCTCATCCACCATATCCAGAATAGGTGTGATGAGTTCGGTCAGACGGATATAGCGGCGGATTTGGTCCTGACTTTCTCCCACCTGCTCTCCTAAAAGCTGTCTTGATGTCTTTCCCCTTAAATCCTGTGCCACTGGCACAGGATTTTTACTCGGCCTTCCCGCTTGTCTTTTCATTGCGTCCAGTTTCATCTTATAGGCAAAGGCTTTTTCTGACGGTAAGACTTTCTCCCTTTGCAGGTTCGAGTCCACCATAATGATTGTAGCCTCGTCATCTGTCAGATTTCGCACGATACAGGGCATGACCGCTTTCCCGGCAAGTTCACTGGCGAATTTTCTCCGGTGTCCTGCCACCATTTCATAACCGCCTTCCGGTTTCGGGCGCACCAGAGCAGGATTGACCACGCCTTTTTCCCGGATACTTGCCGCCAGCTCCAGCATACTTTCATCCTGTTTTACCTTATACGGATGGTCAGGAAAGTCGCTGATCTCTGTCAGAGGAATATCTGCAATAAACTCCCGTTTTGCCTCGTCACGTTCCTCCTGCGTACTGAACAGATCATCTGCTGCGGGAAGGGGCAGTTTTATTTCTCTGCCTTTCGCCATCCCGTACCACCTCCCTTGTAAATGACGCATAGGCTTTTGCTACTGTGCTGTTTTTGTCATAGCTGTAAATGCTCTGTCCTGCGGCGCTTGTTTCCGCTGCTTTCACGCCAACCGGAATAACAGTCTGGTAAACCTTAACCATTCTCCCGTAATTCTGACGGATACTTTCTGCGGTCACACGGGCCAGATTGGTCCGCATATCCGCAAGTGTCAAAAGAACACCGTCCACCTTCAACGCCGGATTGATCTGTCTTTGTACCTTGCCGATTGTTTTCATAAGTTGTGTCATTCCCTTTGCCGGAAGATACTGAGCCTGCACCGGAACAATTACACTGTCGGACGCTGCCAGTGCATTGATCGTCAGCATACCCAAACTTGGCATACAGTCGATTAACACATAGTCGTATCCGCTTTTTAATTCATTCAGGTAATTTTTCAGCGTCAGTTCCCGGCTCATGGCATTGACAAGCATAACTTCCAGTCCTGCCAGTTCAATATTGGACGGGATCAAATCGACGCCTTCCTCATGGTGCAAAATCCCGGCGTGGCTATCCATTTCCCGGTCAGCCACGATCCCCTCTAACTGTGTAGCAAGTGTTACAGAAAGGTTATCCTGCTCCGGCCATCCCAGTGAGGTTGTCAGATCGCCCTGCGGATCAGCGTCCACTAAAAGTACCTTTTTCCCTTCTCTGGCAAGCCCGATCCCTAAATTGACAGTGGTAGTGGTTTTCCCGGTTCCGCCTTTCTGGTTGGCAATCGCAATCACTTTGCAATTCGCCATAACGGTTCCCTCCTTTCTCAAAAATTTAATAGCCATCTTCCTGTGTGGGGAAATGGCTATGTATAAAAATGGGTATGAAAAAAGCCGGATGATTTTCGTAAATGAAAACCTTCCGGCTATATTAACTATTCTACATTTTATGTTCTCCGTAATATTCTAAGGAACTAAGTTATGAAGCATGTCCATATTGGGGACATATTAGTTCATATTTGCAATTTGTCCTTCTCTTATTTTGATTCCATTGTTTTTGCAAATCATCCTGAATATTGCTTGGAAACTCTTGCAAATTAATTTTCTTCTTATTTATGAGCTTTTTTACTTTTCCCGCAAACCCACTTCTAAAATTTTTGTCTAAATCATCAAATTTTAGTTTTCCTTCTTTCATTACCTGCAACATCCATAAAGTCAATTCTTCAGCATTGATAGTTTTTGTCTGTTCATTCCCTACTTGCTTTAAAATCAAATTTGCAAGTATGAGCAATTTCCCAGCATTAAGTTGAACAATGTCCCTATGTAACGTTGCATATTCACTTATTTTAGTATTTCCTATAGTTGCCTCAATATTTAATCCAGCTTGTTTTATTTCCTCATCATCTAAGAAAACTATTTTAATCTCATCCAACGATCTGAAGCCGGATGCTAGAGCTAATACTGCTTGCTTTATTTCTGTATCGGTTTTATTTCCCACATACCATGTGGAAATTGCATTTTCATCCGCACATAAATCACTGAACGTTTCCGCATTAATATCCTCTGCACAACTAATCTCATGCAGTTCTTGTATCCATTTCGGCGGAGTAATTTTCCTTACCAAATACGCCATCTATTTCATCACCATTCTCTTCAATGTACTTTACTACTCTATCCCATTCTTTTTTTGCCCAAACTTGTTTAGGACTAAAATTCCTCACATAGTTTAATGAATCTTTTGAGTTCCAATTTGAAAAAGCTTTAATAGCATAAGAAACTACTCGTTTGTCATCGTGACTCAACAATGCCATAGCCATAATCGGTCCATAAGGATATATAAATTCATAATCCATATGCGATATTGCATGCATAATTGTACATAGCAAAAGACTATTCGAACTATTTTCAAGAATGAGCTTATATATCTGTTCTAAAGTGTCTTGAGCAGATGTTTCAACTATCAAATTTTGAATTATAAATTCTGTTTCGGTTGGCTCTCCAATTTGAATACTATTCCAATCTAATGAAGAAACTATTTTTCTTTTTTCAATCTCCCAATCCACAGCTACTGATTCAACAAACCATACTTTAGGTTGTTTTATCGCCTCAATTTCTTCATTATCTTTTATATCAGAAATAAAGCTAAATATAGATTCATCCATTTCAGGTAATGTCGTTAGTAACTTTTTACTTCTTATAATTTTTTCCATCAAAGCATTGGTAATCCATTCGCTAATTAAAGAATTGGTTTTATTCTGCATTAATAATTCCTACCATATTTTCTAATATTTCCTTATCACTTTGTAAAGCATCCTCAAAAAAAGATCTACAATCTTCAATTCCAAATCTTTCCTTTGTATTTTCTCCAAGTGTATTTATATCAGTGTCAACTTGTACTCTATTAATTTCCCCAGCGTTGGTTGTTGAAATTCCCGTAACATTTCGTCCCACATTTATTAATTCGTCTAGGCTATCCACTCTTTTTCTCGCAACACGATGAGACGCATATTCTATTAAATTGTTCTCACCTTTGTATGTTTCTGGAGGTGTTAACTTATCCTTTAATTTCGCAGCCTCTTCTTTTGTCAATTCATCTATAATTGTAGATTTATTCACAGCAATTCTATTAATTTTCAACTCGAACATCTGTAGAACACGATTAAAAAACGCAATAATATTATCGAGTTCAACATTTATTCCTGTTTCAACATCCACTCTTTCGGGTAAAATAGTAATTGTACATGGCATTGCTTGATTAACTAATTGTGGTCTTAGTAACTGCATAACCTTATTTTGTGGTTGTTCTATTTTCAAAAGTGTAACCATATTAGGCATAAATCCATCTTGATTGAATTTCTCATAAAGTTTTGACACATTTTCTGGAGTATTATCCACGAAATTATAATTACCAAATATACTATATTTTACCGTCAATACATTCAATTTCATATCTTTGATCCTTTCATGGCTATTTGATATATTATACTATATTTAAATCACTTTTACCATGGGAATTTCTTTGTTCAATGCTCTTTTACCATAAAAATCTTTTGGCTTATGATATTTTAATCACGCTTTTCTCTTATCCACTTTCCAATTTATGTTTATTTTGAAATATTTATAATCTGCCGATTACGAATTTTTTCTACAAAAAGTCGCAAAAACATTTTGTCCGCATGGTATCATCCACTCCTTTTAGTATCATTCTATCCACAAAATCTGGACTAAACAGCACGAAAAAACACCAGATATACCTCATTTTCCGGCCCCGGCACACTAGGAGACAAAATATTCTGTTGTGAATATTCTAATCTCTGTTCCAAAATAATTATAAATTATCTTTTTTCATCAAGCAATATACCACTTCCATAATTATAAAATCATACTCACATTAAAACTTCCTAAAAACAGTGTGGCTATGTATGATTCCCGCCTATTAAACGGGAATTTCCTCCTCTTCTTCTTCTAATCTTCTATCCTCAATCACATCATAAAAATCAAAAATAAATTCCGACACGAAAGATTCCTGCAGTTCTTCCGATTTTTCCAACTGTGTGATCTCCTGCGGATATTCCATACCGGCAATTCCAAACAATCCTCTTATCATATGGAACGCCTCGCTGATTCTGTCTGTATCCACCAATGCAGTTATGGAGAAATAAATATCATTCATATCCTCAATCCTCTGGCTGTTGGAAAACAGTTTGTCGATCAGGGGCAATGTATAGGCCCCGGAGATCAGATTTACAGTGCTTTTTACATCTTTGATCTTGTTGTCATCATTCTTCATTGACATTTCCTCTCTTTCTTTAAATCTGACAAAAGCCATATATTTATAGAACGCAAAAAAGCCACCTGCTCTCTACTATAAAGAACAAGCGGCCTTTTGCAAAATCTATCCATATTCACTTATTCATAAACAGAGTTTGCCTGTTTCTTCTGCTGATAACTTATAATTATTTTGGGGAAGATACATTAACTCACGTTCAAATTTGGGGGATAGCGTTATCCCCCAAAAAGAAACGGCACGCAAACTTCTCCTGTTCATTTCAGAAGAAAGAGGCGAAGTTTCACATGGCATTTGGGGGATAGCCTTCCCCCAACTCTTCCCCCAAAAATCCCCCAAATTTGCCCGTAAAAAGCGATAATTTATGATACTTTACGAATTTTGCTCCGGAACGCAAAAAAGCCCTTGAAAATGCCTGTTTTACGGGATTTTCAAGGGCTTCCAGCACCTTATGGTTTATGAGATTACATTCCCATCTGCGCCGCAACCTCAGCCGCGAAGTCCTCGTTCTTCTTCTCCAGGCCCTCGCCGGTCTCATAGCGGACGAATTTCTTAAGAGACAGCTTAGCGCCGGTCTCTTTGGCTACCTTCTCTACGTATTTGCCAACGGTCAGATCGCTGTCCTGTACATAAACCTGATCCAGCAGGCAGATCTCTTTCAGCTCTTTGTTGAGACGGCCAACCAGCATCTTCTCGATGATGTTGTCCGGCTTCGGCTTGCTGCTCTCTTCGTTCTCCTTCTTGGCCTGAGCCATCAGGATCTCTTTCTCATGCTCAATGTAATCCTCCGGAACTTCCTCGCGGGATACATACTTGGGATACATTGCCGCAACCTGCATTGCCACGTTCTTCAGGCAGGTTCTGATCTCGTCGTTCACTACGTCGGTCTCAGCCTCTACCAGAACGCCGATTCTTCCGCCGCCGTGGATATAAGATACGATGCAGCCGTCAGACACGATCTTCTCAAATCTGCGGATGCTCAGCTTCTCGCCGATCACTGCGATCTTCTCGGTCAGGGCTTCCTGAACGGTCTTGCCTGCTTCTGCATTCCAGCCCTCAGCCAGGAACGCATCCATGTCTTTTGCGTCAGATGTCATCGCCTGAACTACTACATCTTTAACAAATGCCTGGAAATCAGCATTCTTTGCCACGAAGTCTGTCTCGGAGTTTACTTCTACGATCGCTGCGGTTTTGTCGTCTTTGACTTCTGCCATTACGATACCTTCTGCCGCGATACGTCCGGCCTTCTTCTCTGCCTTCGCCTGGCCGTTCTTTCTCAGATATTCAATAGCCGCGTCCATGTTGCCGTCAGTCTCGCTCAGAGCCTTCTTGCAGTCCATCATGCCCGCGCCGGTCATCTCTCTTAACTCTTTTACCATACTAGCTGTAACTGCCATGATCCTTCTCCTCCAAATTTCCTTTTACTCTTCTGTCTCGACAGCTTCAGAAGCCTCAGCCTCTGCTGCTTCCTCGGCAGTCTCCTCGCCGTAAACTTCCTCGTCTGCGCCGGTCATTCCCTGATTAGCCTCTACCACTGCGTCCGCCATCTTGGAAACGATCAGTTTTACTGCGCGGATCGCGTCATCGTTACCCGGGATCACATAATCCAGTTCCTCCGGGTCACAGTTGGTGTCCGCGATACCGATCAGCGGGATTCCAAGGATATGAGCTTCCTGAACACAGATTCTCTCCTTCTTCGGGTCAACTACGAAGATCGCATCCGGAAGTCTCTTCATCTCTTTGATACCGCCAAGGTTCTTCTCCAGCTTCTCCCACTCTTTCTTCAGCTGGATTACTTCCTTCTTCGGCAGAACATCAAAGGTTCCGTCTTCAGCCATTCTCTCGATCTCTTTGAGACGTCCGATCCGGCTCTTGATGGTCTTGAAGTTGGTGAGCATTCCGCCCAGCCATCTCTCATTTACATAGAACATTCCGCAGCGCTCTGCTTCTGTCTGGATCGCGTCCTGGGCCTGCTTCTTGGTTCCTACGAAAAGGATGGTTCCGCCCGCTGCCGCGATGTCGGCAACTGCCTGGTAAGCCTCGTCAACTTTGCCTACAGACTTCTGCAGGTCGATGATGTAGATCCCGTTTCTCTCCGTGTAGATGTACGGAGCCATCTTGGGGTTCCATCTTCTGGTCTGGTGTCCGAAGTGAACACCTGCTTCTAAAAGCTGCTTCATTGAAATAACACTCATGTTTCTTTCCTCCATTTTGGTTTTTTCTTCCGCATGTCCATAAGCCCTTGAAACCGCGGCTTTTCTGCCATCGGCACCGTCTTGGGCAAAGACAGGCGTGTTTTTTTGCGACTTTTGTATAATAGCACAAAACCCTTGCGATTGCAAGGGTTTTGTGTGTATTATCATATACTGTTTTATTTCCTACCAGTATCTTCTTACCGCCAGTACAGTCTTGTAATTGGCCGGCGTCGTTGTCTTTATGCCGCCTGACGGATAAGGCGCGCTGTTGGAAGCGTGTACTACCATATTATTACCAATATAAATAGCCACGTGATTGCTATAACAGATCACATCCCCCGGAAGCTTATCTGCATAACTTACTCCCTTTCCGCCGTAACGAAGCGAACTAGACTGTCTTGGGGTGGTGATCCCGAATATCTTATGAATCTGATAGACAAATCCGGAACAGTCAATTCCGCCTGTCAGGCTGTTCCCGCCATATTTATAGGGATACCCAATATACTCACATCCCTTATTGGCGATCTGCTGTCCCAGCGATGCATTGCTCGGCTTGGAACTTGACGACGAAGAAGAATCACCGGAGGGTTTGCTGCTCGTTCCACCGGAGGGCTTACTGCTGGAATTGCCGGAAGGTTTACTTCCGGAGGAATTCGAATTCCCCGCATTCTCCGTATTCCCGGCCACCGTCTCGATCACTTCATCTGCCGCGGAGGTGTCCGCCTCACTGGTCAGTTCCTCCAGCTGAGCCGCCGCCGCTTCCCGGGCCGCCGCAAGCTGGGTGTCAAAATCAGCGATCTGGCTCTGCATCTGGGTCAGAGTGCTCTCCAGACTGGATTTCTGACTCTCCATATCCCTTGCCATATCCGACATAGTGGCCTGCCCGGCCTCCAGATCCACCTTCAGGTCCTTGATCTCATTTTTGGTAGCTACATATTCATCCAGCATATCCCGGTCGTATTTGTTGACCTTCTGAACGTATTCTGCCTTATTGACAAAATCGGCAAAATCAGTCGCTGATACAAGAACAGAGAGATAGGATTCTTCCCCATTCTCATACATATATTTGATACGAAGCTTCATATCCTCGTACTGCTGCTTCTCCTTAGCCTCCGCCTTCTCCAGATCTTTCCCCGCCTGGTCGATCTCCTTCTCCTGGTTCTCCATATCTGTCTGGAGCGCTTCATATTCTACCAGCAGGTCTACCAGGTTCTGATTCACGCTGGCCGCCTGGGCTTCCGCCTGGCTCTTCTGGTTCTCCAGAAATTCTACATCATCCTGAGGCGCCGCATAAACAGGCGCTACAATCAAAGAACCCACCACAGTACCTGTGATGAGTGTTCTGATCAAACGTCTCTTCATAAATTCTCACCCATCCTTATCAATTGTACTTTACTCATACGCCCCCGCATACTTATAGTCAGGATACAATACTTTTCTGCGTTTTTCAATCCTTTTTCCCAAATTACCAAAAAATCACCAAAAAAATTCCCCGGCATACTACCGGGGAATTCTATCTTCATTTTTACCAATAACGTCTGTACCAGGGAGATCCGTATACCGCCGCAACTCTTACCACATCGCCGGTATGAGGCGCGTGGATCATCTGTCCACCGCCAATGTAGATCCCTACATGGCCCGCGTAACATACCACATCGCCCGGCTGAGGATTGCTGACCGCCTGGCCGCCGCCTCCCTGAGCTCCTGAAGTACGTCCGATGCTGATGCCCGCTACCCGGTGACAATACTGAACAAGTCCGGAACAGTCAAGGCCTACGCCCGGGGTTGAGCCGCCCCATTTATAAGGTACTCCCAACTGACTGTACGCAGCGCTTACAATCGTCTGTGCCGCAGAAGTATTGCCGCTGCTGACATATCCGCCGCCATTGCCGCTGGAATTGCTTCCACCGCCGGAGCCGCCTCCGTTATTCTGAGCCGCCTGAGCTTCCTCCTGCTGCCTTCTTGCAGCAGCCGCAGCCTCCGCCGCTTCCTGGATCTGGCTGTCCAGGTCTGCGATCTCACTCTGCTTCTCCTCTATGGTCGCATTCAGAGACTCCTCTTCTTCCTCATACTCTGTCTGCATGGTCTGCATATTTTCCTGCTCTTCTTCCAGAGTCGTCTTGAGAGTCTCTACTTCCTTCTTCGTCTCTACATATTCGTCCAGTTTCTCCCGGTCATAGGAGTATACATTCTGAACATATTCCGCGTTATTTACAAAATCTGTAAAACTGTCAGACGCCACCAGGGCCTCCAGCACGCTGGTATCACCCTGCTCATACATATATTTGATACGAAGCTTCATATCTTCGTACTGCTGCTCTTCCTTCTCCTGGGCTTTCTCCAAATCTGCCTCAGCCTGGGTAATCTCCTCGCCCTTCGCGATCAGATCCGCTTCCAGCTGATCGATCTTCTCCAATGTAGCCGCCAGCTGATCCTGAAGTGAATTCATCTCACTTTGAGCCGCCGCCTTATCATTCTTCAGATCATCTACGGATGGTGCCGCGAAAACCGGCGTTGCGATCAAAGAACTCGCCGCAACTGCTGCCAGAAGTCTTATCCCAAATTTCCTCATTATCATCATCCTTTTACAAAAAATTGACATAAAAAGTCTACATCTGAAGGTAATTATAACGCACTCCAAACACTTTTGCAACAATTTTTAATAAAATTGTAACATATCCCCCCAGTTCAGCAATACAGCTGTCGGGAAAGAAACCATGCTTGCATGAGTTTCTGACCTGGCAGCTGTATTGAATGAGCGCCATGTTATGAGCAAAACAGCGGCGTATGCCGCGATAGAGCCCCGCAAGGGGCGGGTTTTGCGAATAGGCGCGGCTGAACTGGACGTGTAAGGCGCGCGAATAGGCGCGGCTGAACTGGCACAATCTTTACACCCGCGCCGCCGATCCTTCTCCCGCATCCGGCAGATCCGGCTTCTCCTCGATCCGCTGGATAAACAGATACATGGAGGATGCAACCGCCGCGCAGATCACCGTGATCACCCCTGCCCGCATAGGTTCCTGGAGCAGCCAGTCGAAGAGGTGGAACTGGGTGGCGAACACAGACAGAAGGTTCACCGCGATATGGGCCGCCACCGGCGCCTTCACAGAACCGTATTTTTCATAGATATAACAGAATACTATTCCCAGCAGGAAACCGTAGATCATCTGGATCATATTCATATGAAGGAAGGCAAATACGGCGGAGGCGTACAGCGCTGCCTGCCAGAAGGGAGCCCTCTCCCGCAGCCGCTTGAACATCAGACCCCGGAAGACCAGTTCCTCACACATGGGGACCAGAACCCCAAGACAGATGATCTGCGCCGCGAAGGGCGCCGCGTAGAGCAGGGACAGGGTCTGCTCATAGGCAGCGTCATAGCTGGAAAGGTTGCCGATCAGCACCAGGTTGTTAAATCCCAGGGAGATCCCCAGCACCATCAGGATCAGGGCAAAATATTTCCACAGGGGCGCTTTCTTATTTGGCACGATGCCTGCCATCCGCTCCCGCATCCGGTCCCTGTGGAACATCACAAGAAGCACAGGGATAGTCACAAGGGCCGCCACCCCTTCCACGATGGTGGTCACATTCAGGATCTCTCCCATCAGCTGCTGGTAGAGATCACTGATCTTGTTCTGGTCCATGGCCGCCTGGTTCACCAGATCCGGGTTTTTGGCCATGAAGATAATGGTGAAGGCGCCAGCCGCAAGGACGGACACCCCAAACCCGATGGCCATCTTCAGGATCAGGGGGCTCCACAGGTGCCAAAGCCTCTTTCCGTATGATTCCTGCCCGCCTTCGGGCATTCTATATTCCTGACTCATAGTCTTCCTCACTTTCATTCATTGCTCCTACCATTCTACTTCCCCTGGCCGAAACATGCAATTAAAAAAGTATAAAAATGTCAGATCCCCAAAAAGAGACGGCCTTTTTCCGTCAAAAGGCCGTCTCTTCTCTTTCATTTCTTATCTACAGTTTGATTTTTACCACGTCCACATCCAGGTTCCACAGGAATTTGTCCAGGTCTTTAAAAGACAGGAACACAGTAGCTGTATTTTCCAGAGGATGGATGCCCAGGCTCTTGCATCTTGTCAGGTCTTTGTCGATGAAAAACTCCACCGCATGATCCGTATCGTTCATAAGGCCAAAAGGAGTTACCCCGCCCTGCTTCACACCCAGGTACTTCTCCAGCCGGTCCTCAGAGGCAAAGCTTAAGTTGCCCGCTCCCAGCTGCCGTCCCAGGCTTTTTAAGTCCACCTTCTTGCTCTCCTCACAGGTCACCAGGAAATGCCGTTTCCCCTTGGCGTCCCTCAAAAACAGGTTCTTGCACAGCGTCCCTTTCTCCGGAAGGCCCAGCCGGTCCATATCTTCCATTGTATATACCGGTTCGTGCTCTACCACTTCATATTTGATCTTCTGCTTGTCCAGCGCGTCATAAACTTTTTGTTTCTGGTCTTCCATACCGGAGCCCTCCTTCTTTTTCCTTCTCTCTGAATTATAGGGCAGCCCGCGGGGAATGTAAAGCAAAAACTTCCTCCACCGCCGCCTGATATTCCGCCAGGCTGCCGGATTTCCGGATCTTTTTCGCTTCTTTCCGGCTCTCCGGGAAGAGCCCTGTAAGATATGCCCACAGTTCTTTCATCTTGAAGAGCACCGGCCGTTCTCCGGCCCCCAGCTCCTGATACCCCTTGCAGATCTCCTCAAGAAAAGCTTTCAGCCGCTCCCCGTCCAGCTCTTCTCCTGCCCTTCCTTCCATCTGTTCCACAAGGGCGGGATTGGCGATCACGCCACGGCCCAGCATAACCGTGTCCGTCCCGGGAAATTGCTCCGTCAGACGCTTTCCATCCGATGCGCAGCGGATATCCCCGTTGTAGCAGAGGGGATTCCGGCTGTGCTCCCTGGCATAGGCGTAAGCCTCCAGGTTCACCCTTCCCTGATAGAAATCCTGCTGGGTCCTGGGGTGAAGGATCAGCTCTTCCAAAGGATACCGGTTGTAGACGGCCAGGATCTCTTCAAATTCCTCCGGGTGATATTTCCCCAGGCGGGTCTTCACCGAGATCTTCTGATCCCCGTGGGCGAACACCTCCTCCAGGAAATGGTCAAGCGCCTCCGGGTCCGCCAGGAATCCCGCTCCCCGGTTCTTGGACACCACCGTCCTGGAAGGACAGCCAAAATTCAGGTTCACCTCCTGGTATCCCAGGTCTTTCAGCTTCTTCATGGTGCGCAGGCAGTCACCGGCCTGGTTGCTCATGATCTGAGGGACCAGGTTCATCCCCTCGTTTCGTCCGGGGTCGATCTCCCGCATCTCCCGGGCGCTGAACCCCTTCTTACTGTGGGGCACCAGGAAAGGGGTGAAATATTTCTCCATAGGCCGGAAATATTTATGATAAGCGGCCCGATAAATATCGGTAGTGATCCCTTCCATGGGCGCAAGATAATACCGCATCCTCCGTTTCTCCTTCTTCCTCTGTCTCTGCCTTCTGATAGTCGGTGATCCCTTTCCCTTCATTCGGGTGTACGCTGGAGTAGGCAAGATCCCCCACGAATACCGCCGCCAGCGCAAGGCTTACAGGCACCAGGGCTTTCCCCGGGATCCTGCGGACCTGATTGTCCAGGATGGGGGCCAGCACATAGACGATGGCCAGGCCTCCCAGACCGAATACCAGAAGCCCTTCCGCGCAGATCCTGCCATTCAGATTCAGGAAATATCCGCTGTAATCCCACCAGCGCTGGCCATTATGGGCCATTTCCAGGTACAGGGAGGAAAAATACTCCACGCAGCCGCACAAGACCACAGTAGCCCCGAATTCCAGCAGCGGCCTGGCTCTCAGCCGGTTCAGCGCCACCAGGATCAGCACGCCTCCGCAGCCGTAGATAGGCAGCCAGGGGCCGTGGAGCACACCCCGGTTGACAAACTCTCCGTCTGTGATCAGATGGAGACTTACTTCCCAGAGCCAGCCGATGAAAGAAAACGCGAAAAACATCAGGATCAGCGACCACACCGAATATCTGCGGAAATAGTTGATCATCTCGATCCGCCCCCGCTTCTCATGCTCCGGAATGGCGGACATCCGGATGGGATAGGCCTTCCCACTGATCACGTCCTGCAGGGAGGCAAGCCGGATCCTGTGCTTCACCCGCTCCTCATATTCCCGCTCGTTGGCGCTGTAGAATAAGGTGACCCCGAAGAAGTCCGCCAGCGCCTCCGTAAGGCTGCCGCTTTTCTTCTTCTGAACCTCCTCTTCGTCCAGAAGGTAGATCAGGTCGCTGTAGGTCTCCACCACAGTGCCCAGATCCGGTTTCTCAAAGAGATAGGGATCGTTTAACAGCTCTGCCTTCTCCCCCTCTTCCTTCTTGTAGGTTTCCCGGACACGGACATAGTATTCCGCATAAGTGGCCATCCGGTAAGGGTTAGAATAAAAGATCTCTGAGATCCCCAGGGTGGCGCCTCCTAAGATCACCCATCCCAGGAAACTCATTTCCATCAGGAAGCATTCCCACTTGTGCCCCCGCATCATCCTCCGGGACAGGGTCACTGCCTCCAGAGCCCGCACATCCGGATTCTCCGCCGCGATATAGGGCACCAGGAAATAGGAATACCGCTTGATCACGCCTCCGATAAGGGTCAGACTCCACAGGAACTGGAAAAAGGAGGCCGCGAACATGGTGCAGGATACCCGCACCCACCGTTTCACCCGGAGCAGGAACAAAAGTCTCTGGGGGGATACCTTCTCATAGGTCCGCCCCTCCAGGAAAAAACGCCTCATGATCACGGTAAATATATTGATAAAGAAAAACCACACCAGGAATGCCAGCACCAGACTGGCCACGATAAAGAGGATCAGCATGGCTTCCGTGGAATCTACCACCGAGCGCACCGCCATGATCACCGTGGCGATCATGGCTCCCGACTCGATCCGGTTGACCGCCTCGGCAAACACGCCTCTGGTCCTGCCAAGCACTGCGTTGCTCCCCTGATCGTCCTTTGCTTCCTGCACCAGAGCTTCTGATGTCTCACGGCTCTTTTCGTCCTCCCCCATGATCGCCTCCGCGATGGCAGTGCTCATGTCCGGTGTCTCCGGCACCATGCCGGTGGACACTTCCGCCGTCAGTTCTCCCTCGGAAGCCATGGTGATCAGCTCCAGGCCACCAAAGGATTCCGCTCCGATATAACCTGCCGCCAGGCAGAGGACCACGAAGATCCAGTAATGCCGCTTTAAGGACCTTCTGGCCTGTTGTTTCAGTTCTTTTCGATTGACTCTCATCCTTACTCTTCTGTTCCTTCCTGTCTCTTTCTCTCTTCCAGCTCTGCGAATTTGGCGGCCATGGTGGGATTCTTCCGGGTCAGCCGCTTGATGGTCAGATCCTCCGCCTTGTTGTTGGCAAGCCGCAGGTTATTCTCCGAGGACAGCAGCGCCTCCTTGGTCTTCTGGAGATGATCGATGGTCTTGTCGATCTCGCCGATGGCCTTCTGGAACCGCTCGCTGGCGATCCGGAAGTTCCGGGCGAACTTCTCCTTGAAGTCATTCATATCTTCCTCAAAATGGGAAATATCGATATTCTGATTTCTCACCACCTCCAGCTGCCTCCGGTAATCCAGGGCGTTGGTGGCCGCGTTGCGAAGAATGGTGATGATGGGAATAAAGAACTGGGGCCGGATCACATACATCTTGGGATACCGGTGGGACATGTCCACGATCCCCTGGTTGTAAAGCTCACTGTCCGGCTCCAGGAGGGACACCAGCACCGCGTACTCGCAGTTTTTCTCCCGGCGGTCCTTGTCCAGCTCCTTTAAGAAGTCCTCATTTTTCTTCTTGGTGGCCGTCTCGTCCATCTCATTTTTCATCTCGAACATGATGGAGATGAATTCCACTCCCTCCGGGTCTGTCTCCCGGTAAATGTAATCGCCTTTGCTCCCGCTTCTGGCGTCATTATCCTTCTCAAAGTAAGCGTGCTGAAATCCGGTGGCCCGCAGCTTGTTGAACTCAGTCTCACAGTGGATCTCCAGGCTCTCCCCCACCATCTTGGTGGACTGGCGGGCCTTGAAATCCTTGTAATACGCCACCAGCTCGTCCTTCATCTTCAGCTGTTCCTCGTATTTCTCCTTCAGGGACTGCTCCTTTAACTGGCTCTCCTTCTCCTCGGAATCCATCTGGGAGCGCAGCTCCTGGATCCTGACGTCCCGCTCTGCAAGCTCCTGGTCCTTGGCCGCGATCCGCTGTGCCAGCTCCCGTTCCTTTTCCGCCGCGGCCTTCTGGATCTCCAGATCCCGGGCGTCCTTCTCTGCCTGAAGCCTGGTTTCCAGTTCCCGGATCCGGGTCTCCTGGCTGCTGATCTGCCCGCTTAGCTTCTGCTCCGTCTTCGTCCGGGCCAGCTCTTCCGCCGCCTGCTTCTCCTGGCGGAACTGAGCCTCCCGCTCCCGGATCTCTTTCTCAAACTCTTTATCCCGCACCTGCTTCACGATCGCCGCGTAGCCGGATTCATCCACCTGAAATACTTCCCCGCACTTGGGGCATCTGATCTCCCGCATAAGTCCTCCTTACTCCTTTGCCTCCTGCGCCTCTCTCCTCTTGTGGAGAATCAGTCCGATGACCAGTCCCACTGCTCCCGGACACAGCCAGCCAAATCCCAGGTCTCCCAGAGGCAACAGGTCCCTGGCCGCCTGGGCCGCGCCAGTGATGTGCAGGAACCTTGCAGTCCCTTCCGGCAGGGCATTGAAGAAATCTACCAGCGCCGCGATCAGGGTGAATCCGATCACCCAGCGGTACACGATCCTGTCATTTCCAAAGGCCTTGCCAAACAAGGTCAGAAGGATCAGGGCCACCGCCAGCGGATACAGGAACATCAGCACCGGCACCGAGTAGGCGATGATGGCGTTCAGTCCCGCATTGGCGATCACGAAAGACACCACCGCGAAGATCACAGCCCACACCCGGTAGGACGGGCCGGATGGAAACATTTTCTCAAAGGTGGCGCCGCAGCTGGTAATGAGCCCCACCGCCGTCTTCAGACAGGCCACCGTTCCGATCAGCGCCAGGATCACGATCCCCACGCCGCCAAAATAGTATTCTGAGATCTGGACCAGCGCGTCCCCGCCGTTTGCCGCCGCCGGGAATACGCCCCGGCTCTGAGTTCCCACAACGGTGATCAGAAGATAGATGGCGGACATGATGATGGCGGTGAACACACCTGCCTTCACCGTGCTCACCGCGATATCTTCCGGCTTCTCCACTCCAAGAGTGCGGATCACATTGATAACGATGATGCCAAAGGCAAGGCCCGCCAGCGCGTCCATGGTATTATACCCCTCCAGGAAGCCCTTGAAAAACGCGCCGGAAGCATAAGCGCCCTGAGGCGCGATCTCGCTGATCTCTCCCATGGGAGCCGTCAGAGCCCGCAGCACCAGCACCCCCAGCAGCACCAGGAATAAAGGCGTCAGCACCTTCCCCACCCAGGTCAGGATCTCACCTGGCCGCAGGGCAAGAAACAGGGCCACCGCGAAAAAGGCAAAGGAAAAAATCCCCAGGGCCAGCGTCTGGCTCTGCGGAGAAAGCACCGTCCCGGGACCGATGGTAAAGGATACCGTGGCACATCTTGGAATGGCGAAGAAAGGACCGATGGTCAGATACAAAGCACAGGTAAAGAACATGCCGTACCCCTTCCCGATCCGGCTGCTCAGTTCCAGAAGCCCGTTCTCCCGGCTGATCCCCAGCGCCGCCACGCCAAGGATGGGAAGCCCCACGCCGGTCAGAAGGAATCCCGCCGACGCCTGCCACACATCCGCGCCGGCAAGCTGCCCCATAGAAACCGGAAAGATCAGGTTCCCCGCCCCAAAGAAAAGTCCAAAAAGCATGCTGGCGATCACCAGCGACTGTCGAAAATTCAACTTCTTCGTCATAATCCGTCCCTCTCATCTCTCTTATGTATTTTCTGACATCCAACTTGGCCTGTCCCCACAGACCATATTACGTTCCTTCCATTATACCACCTCCGCCCCCGCGCTACAATGGCTGACTTGTCAAAAAGGTACAGGGTAAAATGCATTTGGGTACACCCCATTCTTCATTTTGGTACACCGTAAAACGCAATTGAGGACGTAGCCTTTTGTAAAAAGGCTACGTCCTCAATTGAATCAGTATTAATCGTTTCCAACAACCTGGAGGTCTTTTGGATACTTCGTCAGTACTTCACAGCCGTCCTCGGTAACGATGACAAGGTCCTCAATTCTGACTCCTACGTCATCCTTCAGGTAGATACCCGGCTCAATGGAGAAGCACATTCCCGGTTCTGCGATCAGATCGCAGGAAGCGCTTGCCTCCGGCGGCTCATGTACTGTCATGCCAACGCCGTGTCCGGTACGGGTCAGGAACTTATCGCCATATCCTGCGTCAGCGATCACTTTACGTGCCACTGCGTCGATATCGCTCATCTTTACGCCTGGTTTTACGAAATCAATGGCTGCCTGCTGTGCTTTCTTAACGATCTCGTATACTTTTCTGTGCTCTTCGCTGACAGATTTATAGAATACGGTACGGGTCATATCACACCAGTAATTGTTGATAGGCGCCCACAGGTCAAAGAGAACTGCGTCTCCTTCTTTCAGGGTCTCGCCTGCCACTGCTCCGTGGTGCGGCTCAGCGGCGTTTTTGCCGTAGCATACATACTGAAGCTGCATATCCTGAACGGCTCCATTTGCCTCGAAGAACTCCTCGATCATATCGGAAAGCTGCTTCTCATCCAGGCTCGGATCAATATGGTTGATGGCGAACTCAACAGCCATATCATTTACACGGGCGGCGTTGCGCAGCAACTCTTTCTCCTGCTCGTCTTTGTGCGCCTTACACCAGTCAACGCAGTCAGAACCAAGTACAGGAATGATATCATCTCTTTCCTGCAGAACGGAGATGGTATGCTTGGTATCCCAGTTCTTGTCGAATCCAACCTTGCCAGGCTTCAGTTCAGCGGCGATCATGGCGTACGGATTCTCGCCGTCTGCGTAATAGTGCATGGTAATGCCGTCGATGGGCTCAACGCAGAACAGGTTGTTCATAAATGCGTGGATCTCGCCGGTATCCTTGATCAGGATGGCGCCGCAGCGCTCCATTGGGTTTACGAAGATGCCGACCAGATAGAAGATCGACGGATCGTCCGCAACCAGGATCTGGCTCAGACCGGCCTTCTTCATGTTTTCAATAACTCGATCAAACCGTTCTTTGTTCATCATAATACAATCCCTCCAATCTTAATGATATCTTATGATGTGGTTTGAAACTACCTTTTTACCATTCTTACTCTGTTTTCTCCGCTCTCAGCTTGGCAAGCTCTGCACGGCGCTCCTTGGTGAAGCTGCGGAATACCAGAACAGCGATAAGGCCAACTGCCAGGAGTACGAGGAAACCAGTAAACATATAACGATATCCGGCTACGCCTTCAAAGGTAGACAGACACCAGCCGTTAAACAGCGGCATTACACTCTCTGCGCCATATCCAAGCGGAGTGATGATAAATGTTGCAGCTCCCATGATCTCTACCGGATAGCTTCCTTCCTCCATGATCGCATAGTGCAGTGCCTGCGCGGAATACATGGACATACAGAGGATCGCAATAAAGATGATCAGAAGCCACAGAAGAGACATGGTCTGAGGCATCAGAAGCAGTCCGGCAACACCAACCATCATGAGGATGATATCTACCATCATCATGAGGGACAGGCCCTTGCGGTCCGCAATCTGTCCGCCTGCCCAGCAGCCGATGAAACGGAAACCGTTTGCCGCGTATCCCATGATACTTGCAAGGGCGGCTGACATGCCAAACGCTGCGGTACAGTAAGGAACAACGTATGTATAGCTGATGATAACGCCGTACGTGGCGAACATGATCAGTACCAGCATCCACGTGGTGGGCATCTTCAGAACACGAAGGATCTGACGTCCGAAGTTTGTCTCCCCTTTTTCCTTCTCCATTTTCTTGAAATCCGGGATCTTATTGCGCAGCGCGAAGTAGCAGATCACACCGACAATGATGGCTTCCAGATCGTAGAAAATGATCAGGCCGGTCATTCCCATTTCATTTCCCACTACGGTACATGCAGCGGTAAATGCGGCTACCAGGATCAGACCGGAAGCAAAGTTCAGAATACCACGTCCCATATCAAACAGCGCGTATCCTCTGGCCTGCTCCTCCGGACGGCACAGCACACGCAGCACTTTCATCAGCGGGTTCCAGAATGTCAGTACAGAAGTAACACCCCAGATCGCGTAGATCGCAATATGGATCGGGAATGCAGGTTTGGTAAGAAGGATCAGACCAACCGCACCTGTGACGATCAGAGATCCAGGTACAACGATCTTCAGCGGCGCACGGTCCGCAACCCATCCGCCTAAGCAGTAGCCAACCAGCGTAAGGGCGCCGTAAGCGCTTCCCAACATACCCATTTGCATGTCATTGATTCCAAAATAAGCCAGATAAGCATCGTAGTAATAACTACGGAAATACGGCAGAAGATAAACACTCATGCCGGCCAGGGCGATCAACAAGATCAATGCTCTATTTTTCTTATATCCAGCAGTCTCCATATAATTCTCTCCTCCTTCAGGTATTTGTGCAATTGTTCCACAATAGACATCTGCAGCTGACTATTTCTGTTAAAATCGCAACAATGTTTCTTTCCTACATTATGCCATGTTCTCACGATTTGTCTAATTATCTGATTTTTCTTTAAAATCAATATTGTCTTGCTTATTTGATTGCTAATAAAATTGCAGTGTGATATTTTATATATATAAAATTCCTGGTTAAATTTTTTTGTTTTTTTATCGCTTTTTGTACTCTAAATCACCTTTTGTTGATTTTTTATCAATTTCCAGTAAAATAGTAAGAAAATATATCAATAATAACAAAGGAGGTCTTCACTATGACGCCCAGTGAACATGTGGGTTCCAGAATCAAGCTTTATCGTAAGCATAAACACCTTACCCTGGAAGAATTCTCCAAGCTGATCTCCCGAAGTCCTTCTACCGTATCCAAATATGAATCCGGCAAAATTATTATCGATGTAGAAACTCTGTTCGAGATCGCCGAGGCATTGACCATCTCTGTCAATCAGCTGACAGACTACAGCCCGCCGCAGAAAGTCTCCGCTTCCAAACAAAACACTGCCGGCAATTTCTTCCGGCAGTCCAATCTCTTCTATATGTATTCTTATTTTGGTGTGGAGAAAAATTTCTATGTCTGCGCGCTGGAGATAATCCGTGGCGTAGCTGACGACCGGCAGACAGATAAGGCTATTCTGTACTACGGGATCGAAAGTGCCAAAAACTATTCCAAATCCAAGTTCATATATAACGGAACCATCAGTTACTTTGAGTCCCACGTGACCATGCGGATGCAGAATCCCTACAATGACGGAGACCGCATCTTCATTTACGCCAAGTCGCCCTTCCATATCCAGGGAAAGAGCAGCGGACTTCTCCTGGGACTTTCAGAGTCCTTACGAAGTCCCACCTCCTTCAAAGTCATCTTCTCTCAGACCCCTCTGAAGCAGGACGATGAACTGAAGGCAGAACTGAGCCTTTCGGCCAAGGATGTGATCGCGGATATCCGCCGCACCAACTGCCTGATGGCTTACTGATCATTTAGGTACAGGGCAAAATGCATTTGGGTACACCCCAGATCGCATTTAGGTACACCGTAAAACGCAATTGAGGACGTAGCCTTTTGTAAAAAGGCTACGTCCTCAATTGCGTTTTACAATTCCCGGTCTCGTATGATCTGCCCATCCTCCATATACAGGATCCGGTCGCACTGCCTTGCCAGTTCTTCGTCATGGGTCACCATCAGTATGGTCACCTGGTAAATGTCATTCAGCCGCCGGAACAGTTCCATCACCCCGTTCCGGTTGGCCTTATCCAGGTTCCCGGTGGGCTCGTCGGCCAGCAGGACCGAAGGGGACATGACGAGCGCCCTGGCAATAGCGGCCCGCTGCTGCTGCCCGCCGGAGAGCTGGCTGGGAAGGGCTTCCCGCTTTGCTTCCAGCCCGGTCTCCCGCAACAGCCCCAGCAACTGTTTTTCTTTTGCTCTGCGCCCGTCCAGAAGAAGGGGCAGGATGATATTTTCCTCAATGTTCAGCGCAGGCAGGAGGAAAATGGACTGGTACACCATCCCGATGCTGCGCCTGCGAAAGACCGCCCGTTTGCTCCGCTCCATCTGGTACAGATCCTTCCCTTTGATCCACACGCTCCCTCCGTCCGGCTCTTCTATTCCGCCCAGCACATGGAGCAAGGTGGATTTCCCGCACCCGGAGGGTCCCAGGATGGCCGCGAACTGGCCTTTTGGGATCTGGAAACTGGTCTCTTTCAGCGCGTAGACCGGATTCTCCCGGGTCCCGTAGGTCTTGCAGATCTTCTGCGTCCGCAGCCCTTCCCTATCCAGGCTAGGCTTTCCCGCCTGCCCTGTTTTCTTTCTTACTGGTTCTGTCATCATCTATTCCTCCCTCCGTATGGTCTCCACCAGATCCAGGTTCTTCATCTCCCGCAGCAGGAAGAGAAGAGGCAGGATCACTACGCACGCCGTCATCACCGCCTGGCCTGCCACCAGGTCCCAGGGCACATCCATAGATGACGTCATCTGGGGCGCGCCCCCATCGCTGTATAAGCCGGTCAGGATAAAGAGACTGACCGGGATCCCAAACCCAAGCCCTGCCAGGGCATATAAGAAATGCTCCAGGATCAGCATTTTCAAAACTCTTCTCCTGGTCATACCGATGGTCTGCAAGAGGGCAAATTCCCTGCGCCGCCTCCGAAGGGAAGCCGCGTCTTTTTGCAGCACCACCAGAAGCGCCGCCAGAGAGCAGGCGCTCACCAGGGCCGCCACCAGCATAAGATGAAGGCCTTTGCCGCCTACGAAGAAGGACTGCTGGTATTCCTCCGCAAAGCTTACAACTTCCAGTCCGCCAAGCCCCATCTCTTGCGCCAGCGCCTCGATCTCCTCCCGGATCTTTTCTTCCTCTCCTGCCCGCCTGGGGGCATTCCCGGGATATACCACTTCATTTAGATCCGCCCGTCGGACCTCCCCGGTTTTCGTCACATCCCGGTCAAGGGCGATCTCCAGGCAGACCGTTCCTTTCTGTTCCGCCCCAAACAACTGGTCAAAGGTGTCCATGGGCACGTAGAGGATACTGTCCCCCTCCGTATAGAAGAAATCCGTGGCAGCTTCCGCCTGCGCCGCCGTCTTAAGATACTCTGAGCGCAGCATTTCCTCATGCTCACCGGGCAGGAGAATGAGGGCCAGCGGGAGTTCCTTTAATTCCCCCTGGATCATCAACGGAAATACGTTCTCCTCATAGGGGGCTCTCTCCTTTCCCACCAGGATCCCCTGGTTTTCTCCTCTCTCCCCGGACCGGGCCAGCTTCCCCTGTTCCTCCCCGTAACTGAGATACCGCCGGAAGGTGGCTTCATCCACCCCAACGACCCGCACCAGATAATAAAGGGCCATCTGCGCCTGCAGTTCCTTCTCCCGGGCGTCAAAGTGATCCGACTCATAGAGATCCACATTCCGCCAGACGTGAAGTTCCTCCAGATAGGCTTTGATCTCTGTAAAAGACAATCCCTCTGTTGCATTGTAATCCTCCGCCTCTTTCACCACGGACACCTGAGCCACTCCCTCCAGGCCCCCGATCCTCCCTGCCAGCTCTTCCAGCGTCTCTTCCTTTGCAGCCCCGCCGTCTGTACCGGTGCCGCCCGTCTCCGCCTTCGCCCACAGGGAAACCCTGGGATAATCCTGCCCCTCCTCATAGGGAGTCGCCAGCCCCCGGACGTACATCATCCCGTTCAGGAACACGCACAGGGAGATCACCAGCAAAGCACAGGACACCCCGTAATTTCTGTGGTT
>UMJL01003652.1_pt1 | contig 69348 bp, 56 predicted proteins | sample 1966071 | NCBI WGS metagenome assembly UMJL01 (sample SAMEA4836148, study PRJEB28245) | human gut metagenome | biome: gut microbiome; material: fecal sample | place: Denmark | collected 2008
ATAAAAATACGTCCTGTTTCTTATAAAGAAGACAGTAAAATGTTTATCACATTTCCCGGTATGCCGCCGTCTCATGGGGGAGCCGCCGTTTTGACGAAAGGGATCAATATACCGGATGCGGGAAACCGCCGGCTGTTCCACTGGACAGGACTTTATAATTTTGAAAATTCCGTGCAGGGCCAATTGCGTTTTGATGCAGGATATTTTAATGAATCTGTTCATTCATCGTATGCTGATGCCGATTTGAGCATGAGGGGCAAGAAGGTGCCTGTATACAGGGGACGGCGGGAAAATATCAACCGGGATGGATTTGATTTCTCCGCGGAGTATACGGGCCGTACGGGAAGAAATGATTATATGGTTCGCGTGGGTATGAGCCGTATGAAGAAAGATTCCTATTCCTATAACGGAAGGAACCTGCAAGGACTGCCGCCGTTTCTTGCAGGACACCTGAATCGGTATTTCCCGAAAGAAAACAGCGACAATGCGAGATACAGTACCTATTTCCTTGAGGCGAAGGATACGGTGAAATCGGAACGTCATACTTTTACGTTCGGCGGGGACTATCGGAATATTGCTTATGAAGGGACGCGTCTTGCCGATAATGCGGCAGGTCTCTCCAAAAAGAGGGAATCCCACTCCGCAGATCATGTGGCGGTGTATGTTTCCGATTTGTGGCGGGCAAATGACCGGCTTTTCATTACGCCGTCTCTGCGTTTTGAGCATCATAACCGCTTCGGTTCGTCTCTGTCACCCCGTCTTGGACTGACTTATGAACCGGACAGCCATACCCGGTTCAAGGTGAATTACGGGAAAGGATTTAAGGCGCCGACTATCAGTGAACTGTACATCAAGCTCCATCATTTTGTGAATGTTTACGGTAATCCTGATTTGGAGGCGGAGAAATCCCGCAGCTGGGACGCCGGCATTGAATGGGAACGGGGCAGGAGTTTCGGCAGGGTGACTTATTTTGATAACCGGGTGAAGAATCTCATTGATGCGCAGCCGTCAGGAAGGAATAATGACTGGTTCTATCAAAATATCAGCCGCGGGGATATCCATGGGGTAGAAACGGAATGGGGCTACCATGTGAGCGACCGCCTTACCTTTAAAGCGGGCCACGTGTACCTTGACGCAAAAGGTGCTGTGACAGGAAAGGCGGAAGCACGTCTCGACAACCGCGCGAGAAATACCTTCAGCGCCTGTTTTCTCTATGACGATCATGAGAAATACGGCTGGAGCGGATCAGTAAAGAGTTATTTCCTTGGTGATTATCAGTTTGACGGAAAGGATTATTCTTACCACACATTGGATATCTCTGCCCGGAAGAAATGGGGCGAAAAATTTTCTGCTACACTGGCACTCTACAATATCTTTGGCAGGAAGGTAGATGATCTTTACCTTGGCGGAAGGGAATGGGCAATCGGAGCGGAAATGAAATTTTGAAGGAATGACTGTCGGCAGGAGTACCGTGGTCAGGAAAGGATAATTGGTGGCAGAGGTGCAAAAAAGGGGACTGCTTTATGAATTGAAAGACGGTTACCGCATTGATATGACAGAAGAGGAATACCGTGAAAAGCGGGAAGAACTTGGGCAGATTGCCGCCCGACTCCATGTGAATCTGGATGTCCTCGACCTGCTGGAAAAAGATTATAGAATGCGTCTGATCGTTTTGTCGCTGGCATCGTACTTTGGCTTTGAAAAAATTACGGGCGGAAAGCTGCTGAAAGCAGCCTGTCTGGAACCGAAAGAGGGCGTGAATGATATCAAGGCGTTTTTCCATAAGGCAGGCTGGATGCCTTACTATCTGGAATATGTGTTTAATGACAGTGTGAAAACGGATTTTCATGACATTGCGGAATTCTTCTTTGATGATGTGGAACTGTACATGGACATGTCGGAGTTTCTATCCTATCTTCGTCTGCCCATGGCGGTACGGTTGATTTAAGACAGAAAAAGAGCCATAAACGGAAATATATTTCCCGATTACGGCTCTTTTATTTTGCCTGATTTATTTCTGTTCCATCTCGGACTGCTGAGCAGCTTTGCGTTCCTGTATTTCCAGATCAAAAGATTTCTGCATACGGACGTAACTCTGTCTGCGTGCCCTGGCATCTTTTTCTGTTTTTTCAAAGAGGGCTTCCGCTTCTTGCGGGAAGAGCTTCTGCAAGCTTGCATAGCGGACTTCGCCTAAAAGGAATTTACGGAAATCGCCTTTCGGTTCTCGGCTGTCCAGATGGAAAGGGTTCTTTCCCGCATCCAGAAGCCGGGGGTCATAGCGCCAGTTACACCAGTAACCACATTCCACGGCTGCTTTCTGTTCTGCCGATGCTTCGCCCATGCCTGCCTTGATGCCGTGGTTGATACAGGGGGCGTAAGCAATGATAAGGGACGGACCGGGATAGGATTCTGCTTCGTGGATGGCTTTTACAGCCTGGTTCATGTCGGCTCCCAAAGCGATCTGTGCTACATAAATATATCCGTAAGACACGGCGATCATGCCGAGGTCTTTTTTCTTAGTCTTTTTGCCTGCTGCCGCAAATTTAGCGATAGCTGCGGCAGGGGTGGATTTCGAGGACTGGCCGCCCGTGTTGGAGTAAACTTCCGTATCCAGTACGAGAACGTTGATGTCTTCTCCGGATGCAAGGACGTGATCCAGACCACCGAAGCCGATATCGTATGCCCAGCCGTCGCCGCCAAAGATCCACTGGCTCTTTTTAATAAAATGATCTTTCAGGGCGAGGATTTCTTTATATTCCGGATGAGAAGAGACTTTTGCGTTCAGCGCGGCTTCCAGTTTTTCCGCCCTGCTCCGAGTGCCGTCCCCCACATCCTTTCCGGTAATCCATTCTTCTATAGCCGTTTTTGTGTTTTCATCAGAAGAAGGAAGTACTTCATTCAGTTTCTCCTCCACCCGTCGGCGCAGTTTGATTTCGCCCAGATGCATGCCGAGGCCGAATTCCGCATTGTCCTCAAAGAGGGAATTTGCCCATGCGGGCCCCTGGCCTTCCGCATTGGTGCAGTAAGGCATGGAAGGAGCGCTTGCTCCGTAAATGGAGGAACAGCCTGTGGCGTTAGCAATAAGCATTCTGTCACCGAAGAGATTGGTGACCAGGTGGACGTAAGGCGTTTCACCACAGCCTGCGCAGGCACCGGAAAACTCAAAGTATGTCGGTTCAAACTGGGAACCGCGGACAGTGAATTTATTCATCGGGTTTTCCTTACGGGGGAGCGTGATGGCGTAATCCCAGTATTTCTGCTTGTCAAGCTGCGTTTCAATCGGTTTCATGACGAGAGCCTTTTTCGGGGCGGGGCATACATTGGCGCAGATGCTGCAGCCGTAGCAGTCTTCAGGACTGACAATGATTCGATACTTCAGGCCTTTTTTCGGTCCCGGCAGATCTCTGCAGATGAAGCCTTCCGGCGCGCGTGCCTCTTCTTCCTCGGTTACGATGAAGGGGCGGATGGCGGCATGGGGGCAGACAAAAGCACACTGGTTGCAGGAAATACAGTTTTCAGGAATCCATTCCGGTACCTGGATGGCCGCGGCAGGACGTTCGTAATGGGATGTGCCTGTAGTGAAAGTACCGTCTTCCCAGCCTTGGAACGTGGAAACGGGGAGATCATCCCCTTCCTGCCGGTTCATGACATCGCAAACGTTTCTTACGAACTCGGGACGATCCACTTTAGCAATGAAGCCGCCTTCAGTTGCATGTGCCCATTCTTCGGGAACGGGGACTTCAACGGCTCCCGCGATACCCGCATCGACTGCCGCATTGTTCATGTCGACTATGTTCTGGCCTTTCCGCCCGTAGGACTGCTCATTAGCGTCTTTCAGGTATTTCACGGCATCTGCTTCGGGAATGATATTTGTGAGATGGAAGAAAGCGGACTGCATAATCATATTGATACGTCCGCCGAGACCGATATTCTTCGCGATTTCAAAAGCATCAATGATGTAAAATTTCGCATGGAGAGAGGCCAGCTTCCTTTTCAGCGCTGCCGGAAGGGCGTGCTCCAGGTCTTCCGGTCGCCATTGGCAGTTCAGGAGAAAGATGCCGCCCGGTTTGAAGCCGCGGAGCAAGTCATACTTATACACGTAGGACGGGCGGTGGCAGGCGATATAGTCCGCTTTGCGGATGAGGTAGGGCTTGCGGATCGGCTCGGGACCGAAACGAAGATGGGAAATAGTCACGCCGCCGGATTTTTTGGAGTCGTAAGCAAAGTATCCCTGGGCGTACATATCCGTGTAGTCGCCGATGATTTTGATGGCGCTCTTATTGGCGCCAACGGTACCGTCTGAGCCGAAACCCCAGAATTTGCAGGAAACAAGTTTGTTTTCTTTTTCGGGGACAGGAATGGGGGTGAGAGACAAATTGGTTACATCATCTCTGATGGATAAAGTGAAATTATGGCGCGGTGTTTCAGATTTCAGATGTTCATAGACAGCCATGATGTCTTCCGGAATAACGTCTTTAGAACCCAATCCGTAACGGCCGCCGCAGACTTTGATATCTCTTCCTGCCGCAGTGACGGCGCTCTGTACATCAAGGAAAAGAGGTTCGCCTATAGCGCCCGGTTCGCGGGTGCGGTCGAGGACGGCAATCTTTTTTACTGTTTCAGGAAGCTGTTTAATGAAATGGTCGACGGAGAAAGGACGGTACAAGTGGACATTTACAATCCCCACTTTTTCACCGGAGGCGTTAATCGCGTCAGCCACATCTTTACAGATATCGGAAACGGAACCGATGGCGACAATGACACGATCCGCGTCAGGCGCGCCGTAGTAGTCGAAGAGGTGATATGTCCGTCCCGTAATGGCACTGATCTTATCCATATAGTCCTGTACGATATCGGGAAGCGCGTCATAGTACGGGTTGGCTGCCTCGCAGTGTTGGAAGTAGATGTCGGGATTTTCCGCCGTGCCGCGGATGACGGGCCTGTCTGGATCCAGCGCACGGGCGCGGAATGCGGCGAGAGCTTCCTTGTCGATGAGAGGTTCCAGTTCGTCGTACTCCATGACTTCCACTTTTTGTATTTCATGGCTTGTGCGGAATCCGTCGAAGAAATTGATGAAAGGCACGCGGCCTTTAATGGCCGCCAGGTGGGCAATGCCGGCAAGATCCATGATTTCCTGTACGTTCGATTCAGCAAGCATGGCACAGCCGGTGGCTCTCGCGCTCATTACGTCCTGATGGTCTCCGAAAATAGAAAGGGCGTGGTTTGCAAGGGCGCGGGCGGCGATATGGAAGACGCCGGGAAGAAGTTCGCCGGCTACTTTGTACATATTCGGCAGCATGAGAAGCATTCCCTGTGACGCGGTATAGGTAGAGGTAAGCGCGCCTCCCTGCAAAGCGCCGTGAAATGCGCCTGCCGCGCCTCCTTCAGACTGCATTTCCGCCACATGGACCGTGTCGCCGAAAATATTCTTCTTTCCATGGGCAGACCATTCATCTACAGATTCCGCCATCGGTGACGAAGGGGTAATCGGGTAAATGGCAGCTACTTCTGTGAATGCGTATGAAATATACGCCGCGGCTGTATTGCCGTCCATTGTCTTTACGTTTCTCACAGTTCAACACTTCCTTTTTTAAATATCCGCCGGGCAACTCCCATGCGGGACGGATACGGGTTCGGTTCATAAATATTCCTTGCAAGATATAAAAAAATTATGTACAATTACATTATGAGAAAATCGCATAGTTAAGTCAATTAATGCTATATAATCATAATTGTTTACACATAATTTTTCAGCAGGAAATTATGAAATCTATGTTCATTATAGAGGAAATACGATTTTTGCACAAGAATGACAAGGTGTACATTTTTAAGAAAATATTTCAAAAGTAAGGAGCGTGTATTATGGACTATCGTCACTTGAAGTATTTCATGGAAGTAGCGGAAGAAAAAAGTTTCAGCAAAGCGGCGAGGAATCTTCATATTTCCCAGTCCGCCATCAGCCGCATGATCAAATCGCTGGAAGATGAATTGGGGATCATCCTTTTTATCCGCAATGCGAAGACAGTCGAAATTACTGCGCCGGGAAGCATCTTCCTGAACTACGCGAAGCGCTGCCTTTTCGCTTTTGAACATTTAAAGAGCGACTTTGAAAATGAATTCAATCTGAAAAAGGATACAATCCAGATCGGATTGCCGCCGATTACGGACGCGCATGTTTTCGCCAAGCTCCTGGGCGAATTTAAAAAAACCTATCCGCAGATTTCCATTGAGCTTTACGAATACGGTTCCAAGGTAATCGAGACCTCCGTGCAGGAAGGACGCATTGATGTGGGTATCATCTGCACCATTCCGAATAAAGATTTTGAATCGTTTTTCCTGTCGGATGATAAAATGTGCGTCGTCATGCCGAAAGGTTATCCGCTGGAAGAGAGAAAAGAAATACCCATGAAACTTCTTGCCGATTATCCGCTTGTCCTCTATCGCGATGATTTCAATTTACATGATGATATCCTGTCGAACTGCAAGAAGATCGGATTTACGCCGAAAATTGTTTTTGAGACGAGCCAGCGCGATCTCATGCTCCAGACCGTTTCCTCGGGACTGGGAGTGGCGATCCTGCCGAGCCGCCTTTGTCCGCCAAACAGTGCAGATGGAAATATAGCCGTCCGCCCGCTGACGGAACCGAAAATGACCCACCACCTGTATGCGATTTGGAAGAAAGGGCGTTACCTCTCCAGAGCGGCCCGGTTGTGGATTGAATTTACAAAAGATCATTTGACTCTTCTCAATAAAGAAAAACTTGATGACGAAATAAGGGGATAATTTTCGTGGACAGGTGGAAAGAAAAACTTTGTCTGGAACATACCTGGTATCTTTATCTTTGTGTTTTTCTCCTTCTCGCTTTCATTTCATGGCAGCAGTCCCTTATTGCGGATCTGCAGGAACGGATGATGAATGTGGAGGCCAGCCGGTATGATGACCAGCTGAACAATATCGAATGGGCGGCGACACTGGCACTGGAGCAAAATAAAGAACAACAGAAGGATATTTATTCTCTGCAGAAATCCAGCGCGGATTATCAGTTCCGCATCATGGAGCTGGAATGGGATGTGTATGACAAAAGATAGTATGAAGCGGCGGCTTTTCCGGCTGCCGTTTTATATTTCTACTGGAAGTTTATTTTTCCGCCTTATGAAACAGCGGGACATAACTGCAAAAACTTAAGGTTCGTGATACAATAAATGACGACTGTAATTATTTATCAATAATGTATTATTTGCTTTGGCGACGGGAGTTTTTATGCTTGGACAAATACAGGGACTGCTGATGACAATGCGCCTTTGGGATGCGCTGGATATACTTGTTGTCGCGTTTTTCTTTTACCGGATGTATATCCTTGTCCGTGATACGCGGGCGACCGCTCTTTTGAAGGGGCTCGTGTTCCTCGGACTTTTCACATTGTTTGCAGGCTGGCTCCAGCTCCATGTAGTCAGCTGGATACTCGATAAACTTATGACAGTGCTCATTGTCGCGCTCCCTGTGGTATTCCAGCCGGAACTCCGCCGTGCTCTAGAACAGCTTGGCCGCGGCAAATTTTATATTTCTTCCCGCATCATGGATGAAGCGGAATTAGATGCTGTCATTGATCATGTGGTGGAAGCGACGATGACCATGGCGAAGAATAAAGTAGGAGCGCTTATCGTTTTTGAAAGGACAGTAGGGCTTGACGACCGTATTGATACAGGGATCCGTTTGGAGGCCCTCGTGTCAAAAGAGCTTCTTGGAAATATTTTTATCGTAAATACACCGCTCCATGACGGCGCCGTCATTATCCGCGACAACCGCATCATGGCGGCAGGCTGCCTTTTGCCGCTTACCCGTGACAGGAGCCTCTCCTCTGAACTGGGGACACGCCATCGCGCGGGAATCGGCATGTCTGAACAGGCGGACTGTGTCGTGGTCATCGTCAGTGAAGAAACGGGAACGGTTTCCTATGCTTACGGCGGCCATATTTACCGCCATCTCGAAGAAGACGGCTTGCGGAATATCCTGCGGAACTTCCTTGTGCAGGATAAAGCGAAAGGCGTCGGTAATGTATTGCAGAAATGGAGCCCGCTGAAATGAAATATACAAATTTGCGGTGGTGGCTTCCTAAATTCCTCTGCCTCATGGCGGCATTTGCTTTCTGGGTATATGTCATGAATGAGCAGAATCCTCTTGTGGAAAACTCTTATACCGTTCCGGTCGAAGTGCGTAATTTGGATCGTTCTCTCGTAGCCCTTAATGTACCCCAGAGGGTGAAAGTGAAGATCCGCATGAACCGCAGCGATCTGGTCAGCATGCGGAGTGATAATATCAAAGCCTATGTCGATCTTGACGGATTTACGGACGGCGATTATCCGAACACACCCATCCATATTTCCGTACCGGGAAATGAAACGGTGATTTCCCAGGATCAGACATATTTCGATTTATTTATCGACACCTATGCAGTGAAATCGCTGCCGGCACAAGTGGAATTTATCGGAGCGCTTCCGGCAGGTTTGAAGGCGGAGCGGAAATCCACGACGCCGGAATATATTACTGTCGCGGGAGCCAGCAGCCGCACGGCTCTTGCCGACCGTGCCATTATCTCTGTCAATGTGGCGGGGAAAACAAAAGATTTCGACGAGTTTGATGCGGTGAATATTCTTGATGCAGATGGAAATACGGTAACGGGGATTGACATCATGCCTACCCGTGTCCGCGTTTCCGTACATATGTCAGAAGACCAGAAGACGGGAAATATTCCTTTCAAACCGATAGTAAAAGGGGAACCGGCAGAAGGATACAAAGTCTCTGAAATCACGGTGACGCCGCCGGTGGCCACTGTCAAGGCACCGGAAAGCTATTTCGATAAAAATACGGTGGTGGAACTGGAAGAAATCGATATCACCGGAGCAAAGGAAAGCGTTACCAAAAAGATTGACATACCGAAGCCGGAAAACGGTATGATTATTCCCGGAGCCGTTACGGTACATGTGAAAATAGAAAAAGAATAAACGGCTTGACGGGAAAATATATTCGCTGTATCATTTGAAAATTGCAGTGCAAAATAGTAAGAAATCAATCGCGGAGGATTTAGAATGGTCACATTGTTTGGAACAGACGGCGTACGCGGCGTGGTAAATTCCACACTCATGCCCGAATTGGCATTCCAGCTGGGGCGGGCGGCAGGCGCCTATTTCTGTAGGGAGGAAGGAACCCATCGCGTGCTTATCGGTATGGATACAAGGATTTCAGGTTCCATGGTGGCAGCCGCTTTATCGGCGGGGCTGTGCGCGTCGGGGGTGAATGTGGACTTGGCAGGCGTGATTCCCACACCGGGTATCGCATACTTGACACGGACAGAAAACTATGATGCCGGTGTCGTTATATCCGCATCCCATAACCCCTTTCCCGATAACGGAATAAAATTCTTTGACAGGAAGGGACATAAACTGCCGGATCAGGCGGAAGAAGAAATAGAAAATATTCTCCGTCATGATGAAGAACTTGTACGGCCTACCGGGGAACAAATCGGATTTATCCGCCACCGCGATGAACTTGCAGGGAAATATAAAAGGTATATCCTTTCCACCGTGAAAGGGGACTTCAAAGGGATGAAGATCGTAACGGATTCCGCCAATGGCGCCGCCAGCGGCTTCCTTCCCGATATTCTCCGTGAACTGGGTGCGGAAATCACCGCCCTCTACTGTGAACCGAATGGTGTAAATATCAATAAAGACTGCGGTTCTACCCATATGGAAACCTTGCAGAAAATAGTCGTCGAAATGGGGGCGGACTGCGGTATTGCCAATGACGGCGATGCAGACCGCTGCCTTTTCGTTGATGAGCGGGGGGATGTCATGGATGGTGACCACCTTATGGTGATTAATGCCCTCCGTATGAAAAAAGAAGGACGGCTCAATGCGAATATGGTCGTAGGCACCGTCATGAGCAACCTGGGCTTCGGCAAGGCACTGGCAGAACATGGATGCCGTACCGTGGCGACCAATGTAGGCGACCGCTATGTGCTGGAAGAAATGAAGGCGCACGGATATTCCCTTGGCGGTGAACAGTCGGGACACATTATATTCCCTGAATTTAATACCACCGGTGACGGTCTTATAACGGCCATGCAGACGCTTATGGTTCTCCGTGACCATGACGGCCCCCTTTCTGAATTAAATCATCTCATGACCACCTATCCCCAGCTGCTGAAAAATGTAAAAGTGTACAGCAAGAATGGATGGGAAGAAAATGAACAGATCCGGGCAGCTATCGCGGCGGCAAAAGACGAACTGGGAAATGACGGGCGTATCCTCGTCCGTGCGTCAGGCACGGAACCTCTCATCCGCGTCATGGGAGAAGGCAGTGATAAAGACCGTCTGGAACGGGTGATTGATGACATTGTTTCCGTAGTGGAACAAGAACTCGGAGAAGAATAAATGCAGATTTGGTGAACACATATTTTGTTTCTTTGTATTTACACGGTCATACTAAAAATAAAAAATGGCTGATCCGTGCAGATTGCTCCCGCGTGGAAGAAGTAACAAAAATACCATTGCTTTCCTGAAGTACCAGGGTGCAGTTGCCTCTGCGAAATAGGAAAACAATGGTATTTCTGCATGTAAGAATAACTTTGATTTCTCTATGTCTCTTTTCTGATTTTCATTTTCTGGTATACTGGAAGTGATAAATGGAAAACAAGAATCCGGCGTATAAAATGATTACCGCCTGACGGGTGGGAAAAGACGGTCAGCCTTTTCGGTTTACTGCTTGTCCGCCCTGAAAATAAAGAATCAAAAGGTTTTTTCAGAGAATCATGTAATTATTTAATTAATAGTTTGAGAGAAAAGGAGGATCTTATAATGAATGAAGCCATTGTTGAAAAAGTAAAGGCGTTGATTGCGGCTCCCAGCTGCTATGCGGGGTTAAAGAAAATCGCGGAAGAGTATATCGCTGCTCTTGGCAGTGATCGGGAAAAGGACGCCGGACGGAAACTGGTAGCGGAATTAGAAGCCGATGTGCTTTCTATCGATGATGTCCTTGCGTTTTTTGAATCGGATGCAGGGGAAAAAATATTTGGCGCGAAGCAGGCAGCAGCTTATGCGGCACATGCCCGGGAAGTGAAGGCGAAGGGCGGCAAGTGGTGCGACTGCCCTGCCTGTGCGCCGGGAAGAGAGATTCTGGACAGGAAAGAGGAGCTCTGCTGAAACATAGCAATCGTTTTATGAAAAGAGAGAATATCCGGGAAGCGGGTACTCTCTCTTTTTGTTTTACCTGATAATGGAAATGTCCTCCTGTTTTCTTTTCGGTACGTAGTATTGGCGCTCTTCATCCAGATAGTATTTCAGGGAACTGTCTTCAGGAAGTTCCACGATGGTACTCTTATGGGAGGGATAACCTAGGGCGAGAGCCAGCCTGGGATTCCATGTTTCAGGGACAGAAAGTATTTCTTTTACTTTTTTAAATTCCGCATTTCCTATGATACAGGAACCTATGCCGTAGATGTAAGCATTCAGATTCATTGTCCTTACAGCGATGCCGATATCTATACCTGTCCACGGGGTTTCCGGCCCTTCCGTGCAGAGAATGATAAAAGCGGTGGGCTGTTCACCTTCTTTCGGCTGTCCCAGCTCTTTGGGGAGAGCGGCAGCAAAGTGGAAGCATGGCTGGATTTTCCGAACCGCTTCCGGATTTTTTACAAGGACATAGCGGAGCGGCTGCCCGTTCATGGCGCTGTTTGCGATACGGGCATTTTCCAGAAGTTCATCAAGTATTTCTTCAGGGATTTGTTTCTGCTTGAAACGGCGATACGTGCGGCAGCCGATGCAGAGTGTATGGAAGTCCATGGCACAGGCCTCATTTAGCGGCAATGACTTCGATTTCGCAAAGTGCGCCAGCGGGAAGATCCTTGACGGCGAAGCAGCTTCTTGCCGGTTTGCCCGGGAAGTGTTTTGCATAGACTTTGTTGAAGGCGGCAAAGTCTTTCATGTCTCTAAGGAAGCAGGTCGTTTTTACTACATTGTCCATGGGAGTTTCCGATTTTTTCAAAATGGCTTTTATGTTTTTGCAGACCTGCTCTGTTTGTCCGGTGATGTCGGAGGTGATGATTTTTCCTGCAGTCGGGTCGATACCGATTTGTCCGGAAAGAAATACAAATCCGCCCGCCTGTTTTGCCTGCGAGTAGGGGCCGATGGCGGCGGGTGCGTGTTTGGTATGTATGGTTTTCATAAGAGCCTCCTTTGATTTACATATAGTGATATATTTATACTATACAGCAAAAGGCACCGGTGAAACAAATATATCCTGTTATTTACCGATGTTTCATGGTATAGTGGAAAAAGGAGGTTATAATGTCTTTTGAAACGGTACGGGCTTATTTTGAACGGTTCGGTATGGCAGACCGCTGTATGGATTTGAAGGAGTCCAGTGCGACAGTGGCGCTCGCGGCGCTTGCTCTTGGTACGGAGGAGGCGCGCATTGCAAAGACGCTTTCTTTTTTGGTGGAAGAAGTGCCTGTGGTTATCGTGACGGCAGGGGATGCGCGGATTGATAATCGTAAGTATAAGATGCTTTTCCATAAGAAACCGAAAATGATTCCCGGGGAGGAATGCGAAAAGTATATCGGCCATCGGCCCGGCGGGGTTTGTCCGTTTTGTCTTCCGCCCACGGTGGATGTTTATCTTGATATATCATTAAAACGGTTTGATGTGATTTATCCCGCGGCAGGGACAGACCACAGCGCGGTAAAACTCACGCCTGAAGAGCTGGAAAAATACGCGGGCGCGAAAGGATGGGTGGATGTGTGCAAAGGTTGGCAGGAAGAACCCGTTTCCTGATGATCTTAATCCTACAAATACAGGACTCTTTTTCTGCCGCCGGACGGGAAGGTGTACAAGTGGAAATATCCCGCAGGTGCGGCGCCGGCCGAAAGAATAGTGCAAAACGTTTTTTGAAAGGAAGAGCATGGACAATTTATTTCAGATGTGGTGGCCCGTAGCCTGTGTGGTGCTGGCGGATGTCATTTACCAGGTGTGCGCGAAGAAAATATCTTCCGGGGCGGATCCTCTGGCTGCACTGGGGGTGACTTATCTTGTAAGTGCCGCAGTTTGCGTCGGTCTTTACTATGGGATGGGCGGAATGAATCTGTTTGCCGATATGTCCCATGCCGGGCTGGCAGCGGCAGGAATAGGCTTTGCAGTGACAGGGCTTGAAGTGGGCTGTGTGTGTATGTATAAAGAAGGATGGGCGATGAATGTGGGGTTCATTCTTTATACAGCGATGATTGTGGTGGCTCTCCTTGCTGTGGGGGCGGTATTTTACAATGAAGCCGTTTCATTTACCGCTATGGCAGGGATTATTCTTACATCGTCAGGGATGTACATGATTGTGAAGGGCGCATGAATTTTTCTTTTTGGTGGCCTGTCGGGCTCGTGGTTCTGTCAGGTGTCGGATACCAGGTGTCGGCAAAAGAAGTGGCAGGCGGCGCGGATCCGTTGGCGGCACTTGTAGTAACATACCTTGTGGCATCGCTTACATCTTTTCTTATCTATGCGCTTACCGGAAAAAAGGGAGAGAAATGGAAAGAAATTATGAGTTTCCGCCCTGCTGCTCTTGTCTTGGGCCTTTCCATTGCGTTTATTGAAATAGGGACAATTTTCATTTATAAGGCAGGGTGGACGATGAATGCATCCTTTATCGTGACGAATGCCCTCATTACACTTTGTCTTATTTTGACGGGAGCGGTTTTGTACAGGGAAAAACTGTCCCGCCGTCAGGCACTGGGGATCGTTGTTTCTTTTATCGGCATATGTTGCATTGTGTGGTAAAAAGGAGAGTAAAAGAAGAGAGGGAAATGTCTTTTACATGCTTTTGATAATGCACTTATGGAGAATGAAAGGGTGGCTCTGCGGGATCGCGACTGTTTATCCGCAGGCAGTGTCCATTAAATGTATACATGAATTCGACATAAATAAAATGACGATCCGAAAATTTGAGGGAATCGTCATTTTATTGTTTACAGCAGTTTTATGTAATCGTAAGTGGGATGCACAAGCCAGGTGCCGTCACTCTTAAGGATGCCCCACTTTTTGTTATCCTTTTGTCCTCCGCTGAAACCATGGCGGAATTTTGTAACACCCGTAAGCGGATCTTTTGTGTCTTCGTACAGAATATTTCCTTCTTCATCAATAATGCCGTAATAGCTTTTGGATCTGAAGATCCATGTGACAGGCGTCTCATTGAAATGGGCGGCCCCGATATTGGGCGGGAGGGAAGCGATGATATCTCCCGTAGAAGCATTGAGCAGATAACGGCGGCTGCCGTCCTTTCCCCAATGCCCTGTTAAATCCGAGAAGCGTTATATCGTCGTAACGGAAATCGATAAGCTGATTCCCGTCTGACAGATCAAAAAGTCCGCATTTTCCGGAATAGCCGCTTTTGAGTACAAGACAGGCGTCCTCGATATCAATAGAACCCACAGTGTAATGGGAAGGCGGAATCAGTATGCGGCCCTCGGGAGAAACAAAGGCTGTGAGTCCATCTTTTTTGACAATCGTTCCATAAGGGGTCATGGGATAGACTTCATCATTCCGGCTGTCTATGACGATATGACCTTCTTGATCAATATATCCTCTTTTGATGCCCTTGTAAGCCGTGTGATAATCATCAAAGTCTTCCACCTTTTGCGGGTTGATGGCATCGGCTACAAGAATGCCGAGGAACGACTTGCCATTGAATGTATTTACCTGTCGTCTGTATTCCGCAACGCCGTACTTATAGGGGCAGATACTGTCATAAGGAAGTTTAAAGAGAGCCCTGCCATTCTCGTCAATGGCGATTTTTTCCCCCTGCATGGTTTTTACAAAAGCGATCCCTTCACTGAATCCGGCAAGTACCGCTTTGTAGCGGGGAGCGATAAGCACACTGCCGTCAGGATTCTTAAATCCGTACAGACCTTTTTCAGAGTAACTGAAAGGGTTTGAGGGAATCGTTTTTACCGCTGTGGCGGGATTTCCTTTTTTATCAATCAGCCGTAAATCTTTTTTCTTATCGCCGGCTTTGAAAAGCCCGTCCTTTTCCGGAATCAGGAATTTATAGGTGGGTGGTAAAAGAACTGTCCCGTCTGTGCCGATGAGTCCCCATTTTTTCCCTTCCTTTATCATGGCAAGGATACCGTGGCGGTAGAAACTTTCATCCCGCTTCGCCTTGGCTTCTGTATAGGAAGCAAGTGCTTTGGGACGGTGCTGATTGATAAAAGGGGCGTCTTCTTCATCCGGAAAGACGAGGATTCCGATGGAAGGCGGTGTGATGGAAACGCCCTTTGTGGTTGTAGAAGACTTGCTTTCCGTTTTCACCGTTTCTGTGGAAATTGTCGTGCTGGACTCGTGGCGCTGGATGCGTGTAGCAGTAGTGACGCCTTTTTCTGCATACACTGTATGCGTGCCGTATAGGGACGATGCAAGCAGGAATGTAAGGAAAGCTGCTTTCCATTTTATCTGTGTCATAAAGAACCTCCAAGTTTACGAAATAATATCATTTGTGCATTATAGCATGCATGGGAAAAGAATGGAAATATCGATAGAAATCTATGAAAAGCATGTCGGGAAAATGAAAGGGTGGAAATAGAAAATATGAAACTTATCCGGCTGCTTTGCATAAGGGGAGGGCGTATCCGATACAGGGAAACCATAAATAAAACGGTGCATTGTGAACCTTGAATTAAGCGCTGAGTTGTTATATTATTTATATAATGTAAATTTGGATGTATAAAAAGGTGAACAATGGAGGCGATGATGTGGAAAGGGAAGAGATATCCGCAGGAAATCAGGGAAAGGTAAAAGAACTGGTATTGTTTTCTTTATTTACGGCGCTTACGGCGATTGGTGCATTTATCCGTGTGCCTGTACCGCTTTGCCCGTTCACGCTGCAGCTTTTATTCACGACCCTTTCAGGGCTCATTTTAGGGAGCAGGAAAGGAGCGGCCTCCGTGGCAGTTTATGTAGCTCTCGGTCTGTCGGGGGTTCCCGTTTTTACGCAGGGCGGAGGGCCGGGATATATTTTCCAGCCTACTTTCGGTTATCTTTTGGGGTTCATCGCGGGAGCCTGGCTTACGGGGAAATTGTCGGAGCATATGGAAAAACTGTCATTTGTCCGCATTTTATTTGCGAACCTGGCAGGACTTCTTGTGGTCTACCTTTTTGGAATGGTTTATGTATACATCATAAATAATTATTACCTGAATACGCCTATCGGTATCTGGCCTGTGGTGCTTTATTGTTTCCTTCTGGCCGTGCCGGGCGATATTTGCCTCTGCGTTCTGGCGGCAGTGCTGGGGAAAAAGTTATACCGCGCAGGACATGCGTGGTAAGGAAATGGGAAAATCGGCGGTGCAGAGAGCCATTTCCATTTTTATTTGGTAAGGAAAGAAGGAATAGGATGGGCAGGGGGCTTTTTATCACAGGAACAGATACGGATGTCGGCAAGACCTATGTGACGGCACTCCTGGTAAAAACTTTGAGAAGTGCAGGGTATGATGTGGGCTATTACAAGGCGGCCATCAGCGGGGCGATGACGGTGGAGGAAAGCGATGCGGGATTTGTAAATCGTTTCGCGCAGATCCGTGAGCCTGAGGATGTGCTCCTTTCGTACTTGTACCAGAATGCCGTATCGCCCCATCTGGCAGCAAGAATTGAAGGGAATCCCGTGGAGAAGGATGTCATTATGAGTGCCTGGGAACGTGTGACAGCGGCGTACCCCTATGTGACTATGGAAGGCAGCGGAGGAATCATGTGCCCTATCCGCCATGATGAAAAAGCGGTGTATTATCTGGAAGATATTATCCGATGGCTCTGCCTGCCCGTCCTTGTCGTCGCCGATGCGGGACTGGGGACGATCAACCGTGTGGTAACCACCTGTGAATATATCCGCCACAGGAATATTTCTGTCAAAGGAATTATCCTGAATCATTGGAAAGGCGGTGTGATGGAAGAAGACAATGTGGAAATGATTGAAGAAATCACCGGCGTGAAAGTCCTGGCAAGGGTGAAAAAAGGAGATACGGCATTGGATATCGATCCGGAAACGATTATATCGCTGTATGAATGAGGGAGTATTTAAAATTAGGGAAGTTGGGAGCTTAAATGGGACAGAATTATTGGGAAGCGGAAGATAAAAAATATATATGGCATCCTGCCATGCAGATGAAGGACAATGAAGTCTTTCCGCCGGTCGTTATAGACCATGCGAAAGGATCTTACCTGTACGGGACGGACGGGAAAGAATATCTGGATATTATTTCATCGTGGTGGTGCAATCTCCTTGGGCATTGCAATGAAGAAATCAATGAGGCCCTGAAAAAGCAGGTCGATGAACTAGAGCATGTGATTTTTACAAACTTTTCCCATAAGCCTGCTGTTAAACTGGCGCAGGAACTGGAAAAGGTACTGCCGGAAGGACTCTCCCGCTTTACCTTTCATGACAACGGTTCGTCCTGCGTAGAGGCGGCGCTCAAGATGGCTTTCCAGTACCACTACCAGACCGGCCATCCTGAACGGACGCGGTTCATGTGCCTTCCCGAGTCATATCATGGAGAAACGATCGGCGCGCTGTCCGTCGGATCGATGGACTTTTATGTGAAGATATTCCATCCTATGCTTATGGACAATATTCATTTTGACGGTCTGGACTGCTACCGCTGCCCTTATGGAAAAACGCGGAATCATTGCGGCGTGGAATGCTTTGAAAGCGCGGAAAAAGCATTTAAACAGTACGGAAAAGAAACGGCGGCAGTCATTGTGGAGCCGATCCTTCAGGGGGCGGCAGGCATGCGTATCTATCCTGCCGAATATTTAAGGAAGCTCCGTAAGCTCTGCGATGAGTACGGTGTGCTTATGATTGATGATGAAATTGCCGCCGGTTTTGGCAGGACGGGGAAACTTTTTGCTATAGAACATGCCGGTATTTCTCCGGATATCCTTTGTACGTCAAAAGGGCTGACGGCAGGGTACATGCCCATGTCTCTTGCCATCACCACGGACAAAGTGTACGATGCTTTCTATGATGATTACGGCACGCATAAGGCTTTCGTCCACAGCCATACCTACGCAGGCAATCCTATGGGCTGCGCCATCGCGTTGACCGTACTGAAAATAATGAAACGGGATCATATTCTGGAGAAAGTCAATGAAAATGGAATCTATCTCCATGACAAGCTCATGAAAGCACTGGGAGATCACAGACATGTGGGAGAAATCCGCCATATCGGATTAATTAACGCCATCGAACTGGTGGAAAACAAAGAAACGAAAGAAGCTTTTGATCCGAAAAAGCGTATCGGCTGGCATATCTTCCGGAGAGCTATGGATATGGGACTGGTTCTTCGACCGATGGGAGACATTATTTATTTTAATCCGCCGCTGAATATAGAAAAAACGGATTTGGACAAAGCGGTGGAACTTTGCCGGAAAGCGGTCGTTACGGTTCTAGGTGAATAAATAGGAGCGAAAAGAGAAAAAGATGTCTGTCAGTGTGGAATATTCACGGCAGGCATCTTTTTTTAAGCAGAATCTCTGCGGGTATGATGGAAGTAGGAAAAAATAGACTGTATTTGTATGCCATTGGATGACAAAGTAGAAAAAATGAATGGCGGTGTTTATGGCGTATTAAAAGTGCTGCTGGGCAAGGCAGGAATGAGCAGTCAATTATAGACAAATTGAGACCTATTGGGGAAAACGGTCTATGAAAGTGTGGAAACTTGTTTATCTGTGGTAAGATGTGTGTGGAAAGCCGTCGGTGATATTCCTTTCTTTTTGATTCAGACACTCAAATTGTATCATAGGCGGCTTCTTCATTTTTCTGACTTATTTTTACTAACCGGGAAATATTGCTAAATAAGATGTTTCATTAAAAAGAGGAGCATAATGATGTTGGAAATCAGACCGAACAATAAGAACTGGCATACCAGAGGTGATGATACCAAAGCAAGACTGGATGCCGCTGCCTGTTTAGCAAAAGGAAAGATTGTTGATGCGAAAGATACGGTTGCTCTTTTAGAAGCGGTCCTGCATCCTGGTGACAATGTCAATATAGAGGGGGATAATCAAAAGCAGGCGGATTTCCTGGCGGGTGAACTTTGCAAGGTCGATCCGTCCCGTGTCCATGATCTCCACATGATCCAATCCACGTTGTCTATCCCTGAACATTTGGATGTGTTTGAAAAAGGGATTGCAAAGAAATTGGATTTCGCGTATGCAGGGAGCCAGGGCAAACGCCTGGCGCAAATGGTACAGGACGGAAGCATCGAACTGGGCGCGATTCATACCTATCTGGAAATGTACAGCCGCTACTTTATCGACCTGATTCCGAGAGTGTCTCTTCTTGTAGCTGATGAAGCGGACAGGGAGGGAAATATTTATTCCGGCTGTTCCACGGAAGATACACCGGCGATTGCGGAAGCGACAAAATTCAATCAGGGGATCGTCATTGTGCAGGTGAATAAACTGGTGGATAAAGTATCCCGCGTGGATATTCCGGCAGACTGGGTCGATTTTGTGATTGAAAGTCCAACGCCGTACATGCTGAATCCGCTTTTTACCCGTGATCCGGCGAAAATCAGCGATGAAAGAATATTAAAAGCCATGATGGCTATAAAGGGAATTTATGGCGAATATGGCGTCCAGGTACTGAACCACGGAGTCGGTTTTGATACAAGTGCCATTGAACTTATTCTTCCGACCTATGGGGAAAGCCTTGGACTTTGGGGAAAGATCTGCAGACACTGGGTACTGAATCCGCACCCCACCATGATCCCGGCGATTGAAACAGGATGGGCGGAAAATCTTTACTCTTTTGGCTCTGAAGTAGGCATGGAAGAATATATTAAAGCAAGACCTGATGTTTTTGCCGTCGGACCGGACGGAACGATGCGTTCTAACAGGGCTTTCTGCCAGGCGGCAGGCCACTATGCGGCAGATATGTTTATCGGCTCCACCATGCAGATTGACCGTTACGGCAATTCTTCCACAGCAACAAAGAACAATGTGGCAGGTTTCGGCGGCGCTCCGAACATGGGGTGTGATGCCAAGGGCCGGCGCCATGTGACAGAAGCATGGTTCAAGTGCGGCAATGAGGTGGCAAATCGCGCCGAACTTACGGGTGAATGTCTCCGCGGCAAGAAACTTGTCGTACAGGTGATTACGACCATATCTGAAAAAGGGTTCCCCGGCTTCGTGCAGGAACTGGATGCGATCCAGTTGAAGAAGAATGCTGGATTGGATCTGGAACCGGTTATGATTTACTCTGACGACCTGACCCATATTGTTTCCGAAATCGGCATCGCGTATCTCCATAAGTGCCGCAACATGGAAGAACGGATGAATGCTATCCGCGCCATAGCCGGCAAGACGGAAGTGGGCATGCTGGAAGATCCTGCTGAGACACTGCGTCTCAGGAAAGAGGGCATTGTGAAGCTGCCGGAAGATTTGGGCATTGACCGTTCAACGGCGACAAGGGAACTTCTTGCCGCGAAGAATATGAAAGACCTTGTGGATTGGTCCGGGGGACTCTATAATCCGCCGGCAAAATTCCGCAACTGGTAATTTCTCATAAAAGTAAAAACCTGTTACCCTTTTTATTTCGGGTAACAGGTTTTTACTTTTGGGATAATAGGAAGCTATCCTTTTTTCTCTTGAGAAGGGGTATTTACCGTGCGGATAATCCATTTTTCGCCGCCGGTAAATCTGGAATTATGCTTTTCTGCAGCGTATTCGTATTTTTTATTCAAATCGGCGACAGCCTTTTCCAGCGATTCCAAAGTATGGATGACTGATTCGGCACGCATGTCACAGCAGCAGACCGGACAGGCGGGCGGTGTAAAATATCTGCTGTTGATTTTTGAACGACATACGGGACAGGAAACAAATTCCGTACGAAACTTCCGCATGGCCTGATCGTTTTTATATTCTTCAAGGCGTGCCTTTTTGTCGTCCAGCCGTTTTTTTAAAGACACCATCCGGGGAGACGGTTCGATTCCGATTTTATACTTGACCGCATACGTGGTAGGAACCGTTTTCAAATAAGCAAGAGCCTGGTTTTTGGTATTGAAGATTTTTTCTTTAAATACAAGACCCTTGAAGATGTGGTTGGCTTCTCTTTTGGTGAACCCTTCTGCCACCATGTGCTCTTTCATATCGTCACGGATCCATTGTGACGGTTTTGTAATATCATACTCCCAGAATTTTTCCGTCCATGCGGGTGTTGCTGAAACGGGACAGTCTTTCAGCTGCGGAACCGGTATTTCTTCTTTTCCGGGCGCCGTTTCAGGTTTGATTGCTTTTACAGCCGTTACCGCCGATTCTTTCCCTCTTCTGTCCTTCGGTGCGGCATCTTCCGTTTTTTCATTCTTTTGTTCTTTTTTGTCAGTTTTCTTTTCTTCTGCCGGGAAAAGATCAAAGAGAGAAGTCTCTTCAAAATCAGGATTCTGTGACATAGCAAACTCCCATCTATCAGAATATAAGTCAATCATATCATGGATAGGCGGAAGGGGGAACTGTTTTTAGCAAAACATATTTCCCAATATAAAACCGGTTTCCATCATCCATATGGGACGGAATATCTCCTGCTGCTTAAAAGTATTTCACAAAAAAATATCCGGCAGGGGCAGTGCCGGATGTAGAAAAAGATTACTCGAAGTGTACTTGTAATTTTTTGTTTTCTTTAGCAGCGTCATGAAAAACGGCAATCATTGTTTTTCCATATTCCCCAAGGTAGCCGTCCGAAGCGATTACGCGGGGAACGGTAATCGTGGTTTTCGTAATGATTTCACAGAGACAGTCGTAGAGGGCATCTAAGTTCCTGCCGTAATAGTCCGGGAGATGAAGTATTTCCTTCAGGTAGGTGTGGGCTGTTTCTCTTGTTTTGAAGTTTTCAGGAGCAAGTCTGATCTGCATAGGACAATCTCTTAATATATTTTTTCAAAATCCTGATAGTGGGATGAGGTGTAGTAGATAAGGCCATCGTTGGAGAAACAGATACGTTTCGCGTTCCTGTTCCCCCTGACGTAGTCAATGTCGCATTCTTTCCAGCTGCGCCCCGGAGCGTCAGGGAGGATTTTTTCATAATTGCTGAAGCGGTCGCCGCCGATACTTTTCCCGGGAGCGACTTGATCAAGTGTCCCTTTATCTTTCCATCCTAAGCTTCTGGCTTCCGCCTTGGTGATATAGTTGGGCGGCAGTTTCCTGTAGATATGGATATATGCTGCTACATGATCTTTATCGGTGTAGGCCTGATCCCGTTCCACACGGATTTCCGCGTTGCCCGGACTTTTTGCGCTGAATTGTTCACCGCTTTGGGAAACTGACGTGGAGCCTGTGTAACTTTGTCGACTGATTTTTTCTTTGTTCGTGCTCCCTTTGTCAGCATTTTCACTGCTCTGAACAGCATCGGAATCCGTGTAGATTTTATTCTGCCTGATGCAGCTTTTTGATTTATCTGCACTTCCTGTATCTGATCTTTCAACGCTTTGAACAACCGGCGCGGAAGAGGCGCCATGCTGCTGTCCTCCTCCACAGGCGGTAAGGAGTCCGAGGGAAAGAAAGACAGTTAAGATGGCGGCGAAAAATTTTTTCATGGAAAGCTCCTTTATGGCAGATGGTTATATAGAACTGTTTACACCGGCATATTGCTCGGCGAAACGTTTAAAGTTTTTAATGAAATAATTTTTCAGTTCTTCTGCCGGCGGAGTGAGGGGTGTGTTTTCGTCCCATGACAGGCTGATGTACCGCTGGCAGCTCGGTGTGGCGATGGGAACAAGTGCTACATGGTCGCCGCCGACGCCGTACCAGGTGATACGCGGAGCAAAGGAGACGCCGAGACCCGCTTTGATAAATTCCCGTACGGTGCCGGGGTTGTCGCTCTCCAGAATGACATGAGGAGTGAAACCTGCCGCCCTGCAGTAAAAGTCTGTAATATTTCTTAAAGCGACGCCTTGCTGGAGCGTGATGAAATCCGCTTTTTCAAAGTCTGCCAGATTAACCGAGGCATGGGAGGCAAGCGGATTCGTATCGGGCATGGCGAGAAGGATGTCTTCTTTCAGGAGTGTGATGGAATGATCCGTATCAATGGGGTTGATACTGCTTGACAGGTACAGATCCACACGGGAGTGATGGTTTATTTCCTGACGGTCCCGCTGCTGGATGATTTCGAAACGGATATGGGGATGTTCTTTTTTAAATTCCGTAAGGAATGCCGGAATAATCATGGATGCGGCGAAAATGGAAATCGTCACCGTCATGTCCTGTGCTTCTTTGGCGTCTTCCAGCTCTTTCTGCGCATGCTTGAGCTCGCTCATAATCCTGTTTGTATGGCTGAGAAGGATTTCCCCGTACTTGGTGAGGACGATGTTTCTTCCGGATCGGCGAAACAGGGGGACGCCCAACTCCTGCTCCAGCATTTTAATGGTGTGGGACAGAGACGGCTGGGAAATGCGAAGCGCTTCCGCCGCGTGGGTCAGATGCTGGAGCTCTGCGGTCTTTTGGAAATAGGTCAATGCAAGAAGCGTGAGTTTCATAAAAGCCTCCTCAGCATAATATATAATTTGTTACTTATATATAAATTATACGCTTTACTCTATAAATGTCCAATAGCTCATGGAATCCTTTTATCAAAGGTTATGAATATTTCATAAGTCATGAGATGATCTATTAATTGAGAAGGTAATACAATTAATTGAAGAACCCGGAGTGGCAAAGAAAAGGAATAAGCAGTATCATAATAATATTATGACAAGCCGGAGGCTCCGGCGGGAAATGAAGGAGCGAGAAAATGAAAATATTTATTGATACGGCTGACGTGGAGGCCATCCGCAGAGCGAAAGCGATGGGATTCGTTTCCGGAGTGACGACAAATCCGTCACTAATCGCGGCGGAAGGAAAGGATTTCCATACGGTGATTAAAGAGATCGCATCTATTGTGGACGGTCCGGTATCGGCGGAAGTTCTTTCTGAAACAGCGGAAGAGATGATTGCTGAAGGACAGGTCCTCGCCGGACTTGATCCCCATGTGGTCGTGAAAATTCCCATGACAGGAGAAGGCATGAAAGCGGTGAGTGCCCTGTCTGACATGGGGATCCGTTCTAACGTGACTTTGATTTTTTCGGCGGGGCAGGCACTGCTGGCAGCCCGTGCGGGGGCGTCTTATGTTAGCCCCTTTGTGGGACGTATCGATGATATCGGCTGGGACGGTGTAGAACTGATCCGGACGATTGCCGATATATTCCGTCTCCACAAGATCAAAACGGAGATCATTGCGGCCTCTGTCCGCAAGCCGCAGCATGTGGCACAATGTGCCCTGGCGGGGGCAGATATTGCCACTGTTCCGTACCAGGTGCTTATGGACACTCTTAAGCATCCGCTTACCGACATCGGCATTGCCCGTTTTAAAGCGGACTGGGAAAAAGCACATAAGTAAGACAAAGCGCCTTTCCTAGGGAAGGGCGTTTTCATTTGGGAAGATTCTATATTTCAGGAGGAATCGTTATAATAAAAGAAATCAAATGAATTGTCCGGTTCCCTTTTGGAGGAAATATGAAAAAGAAAATCACCGTGATGACTAAAATGGAAAGAATTGCCGCCGCTATCCGCGGGGACGCTGTCGATACGGTTCCGTATTCTTTGTGGTCCCACTTGCCGCTTATTGATTTGGATCCGGTAAAAAATGCGGAGCAGACCTACGGTTTTTATAAAACGTACGATGTAGATATTTTAAAAACGATGAACAACGGCATGTACAGCGTTGAAGATTTCGGTGCCGTGGCGGACTACTCGGAAATCGCCGGGGGCGGCGTGGCAAAAATCATTTCTACACCTGCCCACAGACCAAAGGATTGGCTTGATTTGGAACCGGTATCGGTGAATGCGGGTGCTCTGGCAAGAGAACAGGAATACCTGCGGCTTCTTCTGGATAAGACAAGAGGCGAAGTGCCGGTAATTTTTACAGTGTTCAGTCCTTTGACGACGGCATACAAACTCTGCCCCGATTTGATGAGGCATGTGGCGGAGGGGTTTGGAGAAGAAGTGAAGGCGGGACTTCGGGCGATTACGGAAAGCACCTGCGCTTTGGTGCAGCGGGTCATTGAGATGGGGGCGGACGGCATTTTCTTTGCAACCCAGCTTTCATCATATGCGGCCGGAGAAGAGAGTTTTTACCGCGAGTACGGTATGCCTTATGATCTGGCGGTGCTTTCTGCATCATCAGGGTGGTGCAATGTGCTCCACGCTCACGGGGAAGACATCATGTTTCCCCTGCTCAGGAAATATCCGGTGCAGATTTTCAACTGGCATGCCTGGGAATCCTTGCCTGAAATCGGTGAGGCGCAGGCGCTTACGGGGAAATGTATCATGGCAGGGCTGGAGCGGATGGATATCACCGGCGGCAGAAAGAATGAGATCGAATACCGCATTTATAAAACGCTCAGGCAGACAGGGGGACGGAAAATTATTTTATCTCCCGGCTGTGTGATCCGATATCCGCTTAATGAAGAAATACTTGCTTTTGTGCGGAAAGCAAAAAATGAAATTGAGGAAAAGCTCCTGAAAACCAGATAAGGAATAAAGTGTACGATCCTGCATCCATTCTTGTGGAGCAGGATTTTTTATAAGAAAGCAATCAAAAACGCCTCCCGTGAAGAGAGACGTTCTTGTGCATTTGTATTTATTCTTTCATGACTGTGCCGTCAGCCAGGGTGATAGTATAACCGTTGTAGTTGATCGTACCTAAGTTGTAGAGGCTTGTCAGCGTGGAGTTGCCCGTAAGGTTCCATGTGGAGCCTGCCGCTATGAAGACATCGGCGTTTGTTTTGTACTTTTCGCCGCCTTCCACATTGGGGACGATGGAAATCATTCCGTTAAAGGTGGAATTGTTTTTCAGCGTCATGTTGATGTTGGAAATGGAGTCGACAGAAATATTTCCGGTAAGAACCTGATTGTCTGCGACAAGTTCCACATGGCCGCCATTGCGTCCCGGCGTACCCCAGCCGTTTGCGCCGTCATTGCCTGCGACGGTAATAAGGTTTGCCGCAGGGTTGTCCATGGTGATCGCGGTACCGTTTAAGGAAATTTTACCGTGGGTGGCGGTTACATAGAACATGCCGCCTTTGTGGGAAATAAGAGAACCGCCGCGGACATCGAAATGCTGGGTGCCCATGGTGCCGATATCTTTTTCATCAGAGAAGAGAACGATATTGTAAGGAACAGTGTCCGTCGTTTCTTTTCCTTCAAGGGTTGTGCCCGAAAGGGTGATTGTATTATTTCCTTTAAGAACGGCTGCTTTTGCGTTCAGTGCGTTTACGGAAGCATTGGTGACGGTAACGTCGCCTTTGGAATAAATGCCCTGCGACATAGCGCCGGAAGTGGTAAAGGAGCCGCCATCCGCGATGAGGATACCGCCCCCGTCAGCAATCATGATGGCAGGAGAACTGTCACCTGTGGTAGAAACGGTGGAGTTTTCCACTTTCATCATGGCACGGGCGGAAACAGCGGTGCCGGCGGAATTATTTCCCGTAGTAACAACGGAAGAATCCTTCAGGCTGATATAGGTGCTCTTGCTGTAACCGTAAGCGCCTGTCGATCCAATGCCGGAAGAGGAAATACGGGCGCCCGTCATCGCCGCGCGTCCGCCGTGGGTGGCAAGGAAAGCGGCATTCTGTCCGTAAAGCCTGGAACTGTCTACATCGGTAGAATCACCTGTTTTTGTAATCTGTGCGTTGGGGGCGGTAATGTATGCCATGGGGACACGGAGAGCATTTTCATCTGCTTTATCAGAAGTGTAAACTCCATTTTCATAGTTCCCGTCGCTGGAAAGCTCATTGGCGGTTTCGCCCTGGCTGATGGTATATTTTTTTACCGGCGGGGAAATCGGTTCGGGTTCCGTTTCCGGTTCGGGTTCTTCTGCCGGTTCCGGTTCTGCGGCCGGCTGTTCGACAACCGGCTTCGGTGCCTCGGGGGAAAGATTCTTAAAAGTACCCGATTCTACGGAAGCCTGTACGTCAGATACAGTCAGATCGAGGCCTTTCAGCAGGGCGTCTGTATAATTCACATCACCCGCAGGGGCTGCTGCGGCGGGAGCAGAAGCAGGAGCGCTTTGCTCTCCCTTCTTTTCCGCTTTTTCCAAGTCTTTCATTTTTTGAACGGCAGCACGGTATGGATCCAGCGGTGTGCTGCCTGCCTGTGAGGCAGCAGTGGCAGAAATACAGCCGGAAAGAGCCAGCGTGCAGAGAAGAGCAGTGATTTTTGTATGTTTCATAATAACCTCACTTTGGACAAATTTTTGAATTTTCATTTATTTGAGTATAATATAACATTTTTATTTTACAACATCAGGGACAGATTGTCATGTGAAGGAAAAGGAGAATGGGCATATATGTCCCCTGTGTAAAGGGAAAGGAAAGTTCTGCTATAATAAAAAGAAAATGAAAATGGAGGTGGCCATGTTTACCATAGGATGCCACTTATCGGTTACAAAAGGATTTTACCGTATGGCGCAGACGGCGACAGAACTCGGAGCGAATACATTCCAGTTCTTTCCCCGCAATCCCCGGGGTGGGGCAGCAAAACCGTTGGCGGAAGAAGATGCGGTACAGCTGGAAGAATGGATGAACGCTCATGATTTCGGAGAGATACTTTGCCATGGTGCCTATACCATGAACGGCGCATCTACGAAAGCAGATGTCCGGGAATTTGCGCGGACCGCCATCAGAGAAGATCTGGCGAAGGTGTCCCGTTTGCCAAGGTGTCTTTATAATTTCCACCCCGGCGCCCATCTGAAACAGGGGACAGATATCGCTATTCCTCTCATTGCGGATATGGTGAATTATGCTATGGATCAGGAAAATTTGAATACCACGGTGCTTCTCGAAACGATGGCGGGAAAAGGGACGGAAGTGGGCCGTACATTTGAGGAACTGGCGGAAATAATTTCCCATGTAGAAAGAAAAGACCGTGTCGGTGTCTGTCTGGATACCTGCCATGTGTATGACGGCGGCTATGACATCGTGAACGATCTGGACGGCGTTTTGAAACAGTTTGATAAAGTTATCGGATGGAAAAGATTGAAAGCTATCCATTTGAATGATGATAAGAATCCTTTGGGCAGTCATAAGGACAGGCATGAGAAAATAGGAGAAGGAACGATCGGCACAGAAGTTTTCGCGCAGATCATCAACCATCCGGCCCTGAGGGAATTGCCGTTTTTTCTGGAAACACCTAACGAACTTCCGGGATATAAAAAGGAAATTGCTTTGCTGCGTTCTCTTCGGCAGGAGGAATAAGATGAATGAAAGAATAAAAATAAAAGTGAAACAGATGCTGGACCGCGGCGCAAAAGGGCTGCTCCGTTTCCGCACGGCATTTCTTTTTTCCCTGTTTCTTTTTCTTATCGTTTTCTGCCGTGTGGCGTACATGCCCGGCGAAACGAGCTTTGATGAATTGTTTCCTGTTTCTCTGGGATATATTCTGATTTCCCTTGGATCTACAATTTTATTTTCCGTACTTTGGCGGCTTCTGCTTGAATGGAAGCATAAGGTTTCCCTGCTTTATGAGGCGGTAAATATTCCCGCACTGGCAGGATTTTATTTTCTCTGGCATATGATGCCGATGAATCATTACTTTGCCATGTATGTGGCAGGTCTTTCCTTTTCTCTGCCCTGTCTGTGTCTTTTCCTCTTGCAAAGGCAGATGGCAACAGGATTGTTTCCTCATGTTTTTGTGTCTTTTGTCCAAGCTTTCGGAATCGCTGTTTTGACGATGGGGCTGGGCGGAATTTGTCTTCTGGGCATTAACGCGCTCCTCGTTCCTATAGCTTGGAACTGGGGATATGCTTTATGTGCATTTTCTTTTGTGCTTGTCGGGATCAATGTATTTTTGTCCTGCTTTCCCTCTGAAAAGGAATGCCCGCGTTCCGCCTCTTTCCTGTACTTGCTGAAACGGGTATTTCTGCCGGCTTATGTAATTCTGCTGGCGATTCTTTACGGATATATAGGGAAAATCCTGTTTCTTTGGGAGATGCCTGTGGGGAAAATGAACTGGTATGCTTCCTTTGCTGTCGCCGTTTTCAGTTTATTTTATTTCTGCCTTTATGAAGAGACGGACAATGGCAGCAGACAGTTTCTGAAATATGGCGCGCTGGCGCTTTTCCCTGTCATGGTTGTGCAGGCGCTTGGTATTTATATCCGTTTTGAGGCGTATGGATTGACGGCGGCGCGGTATGCTTTGATGATATGCAGCGGATTCGGGCTGGCAGTCATCGCGTTTGCCTTTTGCCGCAGAGCCGCCTGTCCGCTTTTTCTTTTGGCGGGGATTATTGGCGTCCTGTGCAGCATGACCCCGCTGAATCTTATTGATGTGCCTGTTTATGACCAGGGCCGCCGCCTGGAAAAGGTACTGATAAAAAATCAAATGATAAGCGATGGAAATCTAAAGCCGCCGGTTTCTATTACTGAAGAAGACGCGGAAGTGCTGCGGAGCGCTTATAATTATCTGAAATACAGTGAAGGGGCATGGCGGTTTCCCGTAGTGGAACAGCTGAAAAATGATGACCGCTTTACAGAACTCCTGGGACCTGCCTATGATCAAAGACGGGTAATCCGCAGCTATGAATGGAATGAAATTCCTGTCACCGGATACCGGCGGCTTATTCATTTCAGATCGGATACAACGGAAAACCATGGGGAGCTTCTTATCACGAATGGGGATGAAATAATTTGTTTGGATATCCGGCCATATCTGCAGGAAATAAAGGAAAAGGGATCGGGCGAACAAAAGGGGACGGCGGAAAATATGATGTACCATGTAAATGAAACCCGGGTTCTCCGTTTTGTCTGGATCAATTATCATTGGGGGAAAGAGCCCCACTTTATGAGTGAAGGGTACTTATTGGAAAAATAAGGATGGGAATATTATGAAGTTTATCCATACTGCCGACTGGCATCTGGGAAAATTATTTTACGGGGAATATCTTACGGAAGAACAGGAATGGATTCTGAAAAATCAATTTCTGCCTTTGATAGATGAAGAGAAGCCGGATGTCATCCTGCTGGCAGGAGATGTGTATGACCGTTCCGTTCCGCCGGCGGAAGCGGTGGAGCTTTTTGATGAAATGGTTTCTGAAATCACAGGAAAGCGAAAAATCCCTTTTATCGTAATCAGCGGCAACCATGACAGCGCTGAAAGGTTGTCTTTTGCCAGCCGCATTCTCCGCGGCACCGGATTATTCCTTTGCGGTGACTTGTACCACACTTTAGCGCCTGTCATATTGAAGGATGCTGATGGTGAAGTGGCATTTGCTCCTCTTCCCTATGCGGAACCGGGGAAGGTGCGGGAAGCGCTTTCCACTGATGTCCATACCCATGAGGAGGCAGAACGGGCGCTCTCGGATTTCCTTTTACGGCAGATGGGACATGCGGCAAGGAAAATTGCCATTGCCCATGAATTTGTGGCGGGCGGCTCTGCGAGTGACTCGGAGCGGCCTCTTTCAATCGGGGGGACGGATCTTATCAGTGCAGATATATTTGCACCGTACAATTATACGGCATTGGGACATCTTCATGGCCCACAGCAGGCGGGGGGAAAAGAAAATGTCCGCTACAGCGGAAGTCTTTTAAAATATTCTTTCAGTGAAGCCGCTCAGAAAAAAGGAGTCATTGTAGGAGAAATAGACGGAGCGGGGCAGGTGGGAACTAAATTCACTTCTCTGGCGCCCCGTCATGAGGTGCGTGCCATAAAAGGATTTTTTGATGATCTTATCAAAGGAGAGAGTGAGGATTTCCTCATGGCGGAGCTCTTGGATGAAGGCCCTGTCATTGACGCTATGGCGCGTCTCCGTCAAAAATATCCCCGCATGATGACGATACAGTCTCATCGCAAAATGAACAGCGGAAGCGGGGAAAGAAGCTTTGACCTCATGAAAAAGGTGGATCCTTTGGATATGTTCCGCGTTTTTTATAAGGAATTCCAGGATAAAGAATTTACGGAAGAAGAGGAAAACTACATGAAGGAATTGTGGGAAGATCTGCGGAAGGAGGACGACTGATGAGACTGGAACGACTCAGGATCAGCGCTTTTGGCCCTTATGCGGGCGAAGAGGATATGGATTTTTCCGTTCTGGAAAATCATACGCTTTTCCTCATCTGCGGCCCTACCGGCGCAGGGAAATCCACCATTCTTGATGCCATGTGCTATGCGCTCTATGGGAAAACCAGCGGCGCCGTCCGATCGGGAGAAGATTTGCGGAGCAACTATGTGGGGTATGACCGAAAAACCTATGTGGAATTTGACTTTGCCATAGGAGACAGGCATTACCGTATCTATAGAAGTCCCACGCAGCTGCTGGAGCGGCAGAAGGGGGACAGGAGCAAGCCTGTGGAGCATAAAGGGAAAGCGGACTTTTATGAAATAGATGAAGAAGGAAGGGAAAAAGCCCATATCACTTCAAAGGGGGTGGACAGCGCTGTAGAAAAGTTGCTCGGTGTCGGATTGGAACAGTTCCGGCAGATTATCCTGCTGCCCCAGGGGGATTTTCGTAAACTGCTGCTGGCGGATTCGTCGGACCGGCAGAAAATCATGGAACAACTTTTCCAAACAGGCATTTACCTTGCTTTTGAAAAAAGACTGCAGGAAGAAACAAAAAAGCTGGAAAGTGATTATAAACAGGGGAGACAGACAAGAGTGATTTTACTTGAAACTTGTCATGTGGAAGAAGACGATGCATTAAAAGGAAAAATTGAGGAGAATAAAAAACTTTTGTCCGAAAAGGAGAAAGTGACGAAAGCTTTATCGATAAAACAGGAGACTTTCCAAAAGGAGTATGCAGGGGCAAGCAAACTTTTTGATGCTTTCGGACGCATGGAAAAAGCAATTGAACAGTTGAAACGGTTGGAAGGCGAGAAAAAGGAAAATACCGAACTTCGGGAAACTGTAAAAATGATAAAAGCATCCCAGCTGGTATCGGAAGAGTGGGCTGCTGCTGAAAGTACAAGACAGCAGTGGAAAAAGATTAATGCTGCTTTGGAATCTATTCTCAAAGGACTGCCTGAAAAAGAAAAAGCAAAAGAGGCAGCTGACAAAGAGCTTGATCTATTAAAAAAACAAGAAGTGGACCAGAAGAAAAAAATAGAAGCTAAAGGTAAATTAAACCAATATCGTGATTCGGCGGCATCTTACGGAAAAGCGGCAGGTGATGTAGAAAAGTATAAAAAAATATATGAAACCGCTGTAAAAGAAGAAAAGCAGCTTCAGGAAAAAGCGGCGGCTTCAGAAAAACAGATGGAAGAAGCTCGTAAAAATTGGCTTTGTCGGAACCAAATGTTTTTAAATGGACAGGCTTTTGTGCTGGCTGAAAAGTTGGAATCCGGCAAGCCTTGTCCGGTTTGCGGCGCTTTGGAACATCCTCATCCTGCGCTGTCCGGAGATGACCAGGTGACGGAAAAAGATGTAAAAGATGCAGAATTTCTGATGAAAAAAGCGGAAGCGGCAAGTAAAGAGGATCAACAAAAAGCTGAAGAATACAGAATGAAAAAAGTTGTAGTTGCCAAAGGAAATCTGGATAAATCCGCTGCCATTTTGGATGAGCTTGAAAAGACACTTCCTGATGGATATAGAGATTTAAAAATCCTGGAAAAAGAAATAGAGAAAATCCAAAAGGAAATTGATACATTCGAAAAGGCTTTAGCATCAGCAGAAAAGATACAAAAAGAAGCGGAATTATTATTTCAAAATGACAGCAAACAAAAAGAAATTTTGGGAGAACAGGAAAAAGAGCTCCGCGAAAAGTCAGAGGAACAGATCAAGCTGCTCCGGGAAAAAGTGGCGCGGGCAGGCTTTGAAAGTTTGACACAATGCGATGGGTACAGAAAAGAACAAAATAATCTGGCAGGCTACGAAAAATCGTTAAGCGCTTATGACCGGGCTGTCCATGCGGAAAACGAAAAAATCAAAGATGAAACGGCGGCTACTAAAGATCAGACCAAGCCGGATATGAAGATTTGGGAAGAAAAGCGGTTAGCCTTGCTGAATGAAATAGAAACGGTAACCACTGAAAAAGCGGCTATGGAAATAGAATTAAAACAGCAACAGGAAACTTTGGATAAATTGGTAAAATTAGCAGAAAAGCAAAAGGAAATTGACAAGAAATATAAACTTATTTCTAATTTGTGGGATATTGCCAGAGGAAAAGATACAGGAATTAATTTGGAACGCTTTGTTTTGGGAGCGTTGCTTGATGCAGTCACGGAAAAAGCCAACTTGCGCCTTATGGAAATGAGCGGCAGCCGTTACGAATTGCTTCGGAAAAGAGGGGAAAGAGCGGATGCCAGAAAAACGGCAGGCTTGGATTTGGAAGTGTATGATGCCAATACGGGCAGGGCAAGACCGGCGGCGACACTTTCCGGCGGAGAAACCTTTCTTGCGTCCCTTTCTCTGGCTCTCGGCTTGGCGGATGTGGTTCAGGAATATGCCGGCGGTGTCCATCTGGATGCCATGTTCATTGATGAAGGTTTCGGCAGTCTGGATTCCGAATCCCTTGATCTTGCCATGAAGACACTGCAGGAATTGAAAGGGCAGAACCGCCTGATTGGACTGATCTCCCATGTGGGAGGATTGGAAGAACGTATTCCCGCCAAGTTGAGGGTGACGAAAACACAGACAGGGAGCACGGCAGCTTTTGAGGTGGGATAGTGTGTGATAAACGGGGGAAAGGAAATGGAATTTCGGAGGGCGCGCAACGCGGAGCAGAAAGATATACGGCGGCAGCAAATCATAAACATGACAGCCCGGCTTTTGGAGGAAATCGGGTATGAGAAAATTACATTTACGGAAATTGGCAAATGTTTAAGCTTTACGCGGATTAATCTGTATCATTACTTTGCTAATAAGAATGATATATTTCTTGAACTGCTGCTGCAGGATATAGAAGAAATGGTACAAGATGCGGAGAATACTTTCTCTGAGCCAGTAAAGAACTGTGAGGTATTTATCGGAGCCTGGACCGAAATGATGCTTCGGCACCAACGCATGATGGCGCTTTTCAGTATTACGAATACGGTTTTTCTGAAAGGCGCTACTCATGAAGTGCATGAGGCTTACCGGATCAGACTGCACGAATTGTTTCAGCGGTTGGAACGGGCGGTACGCGCGGCTCTGCCTTACTTTTCACGGACAGCGGTTTCTTTATTTGTGGAGTTTGAAAACAGCTATGCCATGACTCTCTATCCTGCTAGTATGGAGTACAAAAAAGCACAGCGTATTGAAATTCTGGAAAAGGTAGGGTTCGGAACCGGGCATTTCAGCCCCCAGTTTTCCAAGTACTTGGAAATTATTTTAATGGGGCTTGCAGAAAAAGATAAGAATGGCGCCTGAACGGAAACTTGGCAAAGGAGCGGGCGGATTTTCCGAATTTAATGAAAACCTGTTTTTTCCTTTGTCAATTTTTATTTTCAAATAATTTACAGCTTGTAAATTACAAGAGGGAATGATAAAATTCTAATGAGAGAAAATTAAGCAGCGGCTTAATTTAAAAATGTTGTTGAAGAAAAGGAGCAGAGTTCATGAAATCTATTTACAAAAAGGGAGCGCTTCTGGCGGCAGCCGCGCTTCTGACATTTTCTTTTTCTGGCTGCGGCGGAGACAAGAATGTATCTAAAGGTTCCAAAGAAACGCTCACCGTAGGGATTACCAATTTTGCTGATAGTCTGGAACCGACGGATAACTATTTCGGTTGGCAGGTTATGCGGTATGCGATTGGGGAATGTCTTGTTCATTTTGATAATAAAATGAATCCGGAACCGTGGATTGCTGAAAGCTGGAAAGTGTCCGATGATAAACTTTCATGGACATTTAAGATTAAAGACATTAAGTTTTCCAATGGCAATAAAGTGACGGCGGAAGCGGTCAAAAAGTCACTGGAACGTACTTTTGCCAAGGCGCCTCGTGCCAAGGTCATGTTTGAATATGAAAGTATGACGGCAAACGGACAGGAACTGGTTATCAAGACAAAGAAGCCTTACGCAACGCTTCCGGGGCTTTTGGGCGATCCTCTTTTCATCATTGTTGATGTGACGGAAGACGGAAAGGTAGATTTCGCTAAGAGCGGACCGATTTGTACAGGTCCGTATAAAGTGACGTCTTTTAGCAAGGCGAAGTGTGAACTGGATGCAAATCCGAACTATTCCGGAACCGTTCCGTTTAAACATCTTATCATCAATACCATAGATGATCCGAATACCCGCGCTATGGCACTTCAGAAAGGCGAGATTGATATGGCTGTCAATATCGGCGCGGGAGATTTGGCATTATTCCAAGATAAGAACAAGTTCAATATCAGTGAAATTTCTTCTATCCGCGATACGCTGTTGCGTTTGAATCAGAATCCGGGAAGACCGTTGGCGGATAAAAATGTGCGTAGAGCGCTGATCAAATCAATGGATAGGGAAACTTACGGAAATGTACTGCTGAAGGGAACCTATATCCCCGGCGGTCCAATGCTTCCTCCATCCCTTGATTATGCGTTTGATGAGCTGGATAAAATGAATCCGGACAAGTATGATGTGGAAGCCGCTAAGAAACTGCTGGCTGACGCGGGATGGAAAGATACTGACGGAGACGGTTTCGTGGATAAAGACGGCAAAAATTTAGAATTAAACTTTACGTTCTACAGCGGCCGTGCGGAACTACCGCTTTTTGCTGAGGCCGTTCAGTCTGACGCCAAGAAGGTGGGGATTAAAGTTAATTTGAAAAATGTGGATTATAATATTCTTTTCGATATTGGTAAAAAAGGTGAATATGATTTGCTGATTTCCAATATCCTAACAGAGCAGGCAGGGGATCCGGAATTCTTTATGAACGTATACTTCCGTACCAATAAAGACGGAAATACGCCTGAAAACGCTTCCGGGTACAGCAATCCTGAATATGACGCTCTCAGCGAAAAACTGTCCGGTGAATTTGATCCGGCAAAACGGAGAGATATCATCATACAGATGGAGAAAATCATGATGAATGATGCCGGCACTGTCGTATTGGGGTATCCGAAAACGAATCTGGTCAGCAGCAAAAATATTGCCAATGCCAATATTTATCCCTGCGATTACTACTGGGTGACCAAGGATATTACACCGGCCAAATAATGAGGCAATTTGAGAATTGACGACGTTATGAGCAAAGCATAGCGGATTAGTTCTCTTTGCAATAGATTTCATTGATGAAAGGACAGCTTTTGAAGGCTGTCTTTTCATTTGCAAATAAAAGAAGAACCGACGCCGTAGCGACAGATCCTTCTTTCAGATTACTTATTTTTTATAGGTCTTTCAGTATTTTTATCCTTTGACTGCGATGGAAAAATAATTTTTCTTACCTTTGCGGATGATGATGATGCGGCCGTTCGTATTCGGGTGGGCGAAAATGGATGCTTCCGTATCTTTGATCTGCATACCGTTTACGCGGACAGCGCCGTTGATGACATCTTCTCTTGCCTGGCGTTTTGACTTTTCCACACCTGCTTCCACGAGGGCGTCTACGATATTGACAGGAGCAAAAGACACTTCACCGCCTTTGGTGTTTCGGAAAGCGCCTTCGATTTCTTCACCTGTCAGTTCGGCAATGTCACCGGAGAAAAGGGCGGCGGTGACTTTAAGAGCCTGTGCCAGTCCTGCTTCTCCATGAACGAAACGTGTGACTTCTTCCGCCAGACGTTTCTGGGCGGTGCGGTTTTCCGGATGTGCCTGCACCTCTTTATCAAGGGTGTCGATTTCTTCTTTCGTAAGGAAAGTGAAATATTTCAGGTACTTGACGACATCCCTGTCATCCTGGTTGAACCAGAACTGGTAGAATTCGTAGGGCGAGGTCTTTTTCGGGTCGAGCCACACGGCGCCGCCGGCAGTCTTGCCGAATTTTGTGCCGTCTGCTTTGAGCATGAGGGGGATGGTCAGACCGAAGGCTTCGTGGCTTTCATTAGTTTTTCTGATGAGTTCAATGCCGTTTGTGATATTGCCCCACTGGTCGGCACCGCCGATTTGCAGCTGGACGCCGCATTTTTCATAAAGCATTTTATAGTCGATGGACTGGAGAATCTGGTAGGAGAATTCCGTGAAAGAAATGCCCGTTTCCAGACGGGAGGCGACCACGTCTTTTGCCAGCATGGTATTGATATTAAAAAGTTTTCCGTAGTCCCGGAGGAAGTCGAGCAGGCTGATTTTTGAGAGCCAGTCATAATTATTCATCATGGTGAAGGATCCGTCTTCACCGAAAAGTTTCTTCATCTGCTCCGTGAGAGAATCCGCATTATGCTTTACCTGGTCCGCGGTCTGGAGGACACGCTCTGTGGTGCGTCCGCTGGGATCGCCGATAGCACCCGTGCCTCCGCCGATAAGGATGACGGGATGGTGGCCGGCGAGCTGGAACCGTTTCAAAATCATGAAAGGGATCAGGTGGCCGATATGCATGCTGTCTCCCGTAGGATCGATACCACAATATAAAGAAATGGATTTTTCATCCACCAGTTTGTATAGCCCTTCTGCATCTGTCTGTTGATTAATTGCGCCGCGCCATTCCAATTCGTCAATGATATTCATTCAATTCCGCCTTTCTGTGCCGGTTACATGGTAATCAGTGTGTTATTACAATATATCTTATTTAATATAGCATATTTTGAAAAATGGCGGTATGGAAACGTATGATTTTCGCTGTTTAGGATAAAGAAATTATGATATACTTTTCATATGAATATTTTCGATATAGACAAATGGAGGATTTATGAAATTTACTTTTAACCACAACAATTTCAATGTCCTTGATCTGGATAGGAGCATTTCTTTTTATGAAAAGGCGCTGGGGTTAAAGCCTGTTCGAGAAAAAATTGCCGATGACGGCTCTTTTAAACTCGTTTATCTGAGTGACGGCGTGACAGGGCACACCTTGGAACTCACCTGGCTGCGCGACAGAAAAGAACCGTATAATCTGGGGGAAAATGAATTTCATCTGGCGCTTGCCGTAGAGGACATGGAAGCTGCGCATGCGCTCCATAAGGAAATGGGCTGTATCTGTTATGAAAATCCCTCCATGGGCATTTATTTTATTTCCGATCCGGATCATTACTGGATTGAAATTATTCCGGAGAAATAGTATGAATCCTGTATTTCAACGGACGGCGCAGATAATCGGCGAAGATGGGGTGGAACTGCTGTCGCGGAAAACGGCGGCGGTCTTCGGACTCGGCGGCGTGGGTTCATATGCGGCGGAAGCACTCGTTCGTGCAGGTGTAGGGCATTTGATTTTTATTGATAAGGACAGTGTGGATATTTCCAATGTAAATCGGCAGCTTGTGGCGGATGTAAGCACGCTTGGCCGCTTGAAGGCGGATGTGATGGCGGAGCGGGCACTTCGGGTGAATCCCGATTGTGATGTAAAAGTACTGCCTGTGTACTATCGCCCTGATGATACGTCATTTATTGAAAATCTCCATGCCGATTTTATTATTGATGCCATTGATGACGTGCCTGCGAAGATTTCGATCATTTGTGAATGCGACAGGCTTCATATCCCTGTGATTTCTTCCATGGGGACAGGCAACCGCCTTCACCCTGAAATGCTTGAAATCACAGATATTTATAAAACATCGGTATGCCATCTGGCGAGAAAGATAAGGAAGGTACTGAAAGAAAAGAGAATCCGACATCTGCCCGTGGTGTACTCCAAAGAAGTTCCCTGTAAAATAGTCGGCGAAGATCACGCACCGGGATCCGTATCTTTTGTTCCTCCGGTGTCCGGTATGATGATGGCGGGATACGCTGTGCGGAAACTGCTGGAAGAGCATATGCCAAAACAGGGATAAGAAGCTGTTTTGGCAATGGTATAATAGGGGAAACCGGGATAAGGGGATTTCCCTTACGAAATGAATGATAACGCAGTTTTAGCAGGAAAGAGGAAAGTATGACAGAAATTTGTCATCCTGAGTGGATTACGGTGACAGCGGACGGAAGTGCGCATAAAGGATATGATCAGGACTGGTATCCCGAGAAACGTCAGCAGATCTCAGGCTGCGGGCCGACAGTGGGTTCCATGATGGCCGCTTATACGCAAAGGAAATTGGAGAAAAAGGAAATCACTACGAAAGACGGCGCTGTGGAGCAGATGCTTGAAATATGGCCATACGCTACGCCTCATCTTCACGGTCTGTACAAGACAAGATGGCTTATGGAAGGATTGAATCATTATTTCAGTGATAAAAACCTCTCTGCAGAAGCGGAAATGATTTCCATCCCTCCTGTCCGTATGCTGGCACCGTCTTTTGTAAAAGTAAAAAAATTTATTCAAGAGGGTCTTGCAGGAGATTGGCCTGTCGGATTTTTAAATCTCCACAGCGGGGGAGAGCCGATCCCTTATCACTGGCACTGGATGATTCTTGTAAGAATGGAAGAAAACGGCGGCAGAACGATTTGCACTCTTTGGGATGAAGGGGAAGAGTATCCTTTTGATTTGGAAAAATGGCTGCATGCGACTAGATTTGGCGGCGGCTTTGTCCGTGTCGGCAAAAAGTAAGTATTGAGAGAGGGAAAACGATGAGAAAAATCATTTCTTTTTTACTGGCAGGCGCTGTTCTGCTTCCAGGGGCGGTGTCCGCTGCTTTTGTGAAATCGGATAAATTATTTAATGACTATGATCGCTATGCTGTGGTGTACATGGACGGCACGAAGCGTGTCTATGCGGATACGGAAACGGTGGAACAGGATTATGCTCCCGCGGGAACGCTTCCTGTTATCCGCGGAAAGGTATACACTGAGGTTTATGCGGAACCTCTTGATTATCCCGCTCTGGGCAACGGCCGCATCGTAAAAGCGATTGTGGAATCAGAGCTGGCTGTGGGTGCGGATCAGTTGGGCAGTGAAATTCGATACCGCCTGCTGGATCAGAATGTGGCGTCATATGATCTGAACGGAAATCCCGTGCCCGCTGCATCCGATGTGAAAGACACACAGGAAAATGCGCAGGAATTATATTTGAATATGTACCGTCTGGTAAAGAAATCAGGCTGAGACGAATGATCCGATTTTCCTGTAAAGTGACGGAAATCGGATCAATATGATGGAGCGCAGGCGATGCGGAGAAATAGGAAAATCAGAAAAATGGAGCCCTGGTACAGGCGGTTGTTCGAGAGAATAAAAGAGAACCGGAACCGGATCAACAGGGGAACTACAGAACCAAAGATTCTGGAGAATCCCTTTATCAGCCGGGCGTATGATAAAATTATGCGAAATCACAGGAATCATGTGTTGGGCATGTGCCTGTCGGGGATCATAGGGGGCACATTTCTGTTCCTCATATGGGATGCGCTGTGCCAAGCTGTTTTGGGCGTATCGTCCCGGGAATGGCTGGGGCGCGGTATGGACCAGATTCTGACCTCTCTGTTTTTCGGGTTGTCTTTTTGTGGATATGGGTATGTGGAAAATACCGTTTTCCATTCCATGGATCATGTGCTTCTGAAATACTGGACCTGTCCTTTCTGCCATAGGGAACTGCCGTACAAGGTGGAAATCAGTCAGAACATCGGAAACGAACGGTTCCATCTGCTTCCGGGTGCGGTGGAGGACTGCTGCCCCTACTGCGGGAAGCGGCTCAGCATCCTTCCGGAAGAAAAACATACCGGCGGGAAATGATGCTGCTGTGGGGATCAGGACTATGGTATGATGATCCAACGGGATTCAAGTGAAACAGTTTGCTTCGGGCAGGCTGTTTTTTATTTTTATGTCGGTGATATATAATTGGAGTGATATGGAAATGCGGAATTCGAGAACTCTTGATAAAAATAGAAAGGAAAGAAATGATTTTTCTGAAATGGCTTCACCGCCGGCAGGATGAAGAACTTCTGAAAACGGCAGAGCAGGTGCTGAAAGATTTCCGGAATGAGATTTCTTCCATGGAGGTTTGCGGAGAAGAAAGGGAAGTTCTGGAAAATATGATTTTCCTTTTGCTGGATACGTACATGGAAGAGGATGAAAAAAAGTTTCTCTGTGACACAGACGGGAAGGGCTGCCTTGATACACTGGCGGCACCGCTGGTATTGGGAGAAAACGGAGGAACCTATGCCGCTTCTTATGACCGGTGTCTGGAAGAGGAGCAGGGGAAGTACAAAACATTTGCCCAGTATTTTGGAAAAGATTTCACCCCTTTCGGATTTGATGTATTTACAGGAATGGTACTTCTGTACACAAGAAAGACAGGAGATAGAGCGGAAGGGACACAGCGCCTGCTAGACGCTGCCGATCGGGTGCTGGGGGATTGGAAGTCTTTCTATCATTCTTTTTTGTTCGGTTTCTTTATGGCAGCGTATGGACGGGAAGCTGTATCTTCCGCGGCGTGGTTAAAAGCGGCGGACAGGCAGATTTTGGACTTGCTGCATGGGTTTGAGGAGAGATGACTTTTGGCAGTGCAAAAGGAAATCATGGCGGAAGATAAAAGGAAGAAATGGAATCAATGGGCGGAAGTTTTGTGGAATATTATTCTGATCGTCGGATGCATGTATTTCTTTTGCAGACTTCTGGCAGATATGAATGAATCCGGTTTTGCACGGATGGCGGCGGAAAATAGGATCCTGCTGCCTGTACTGGGAATGTTTTTTCTAAGTATAGCTGCTCCCACCTGGAAGAATATACAAAAACTGGGGGCTTATGATGAACAAGGCGGATCTGCGCCGGAAAAAGGAGCCGGGGAAAGGCGGCCATACCTGTTCATGGATATGTACAGGCGTGTCATCCGGTGCCGTTTCCCTGCCTGAGGAAAGGAAATCAAAGTTATGTATCCGGATCAATATCAGATTATTTTCCTGGCGTGCGTTATATCTGTCAGCGTGCTGGTGCTTTTTTTACATTGGCGCTGGAAGGTCCGGCAGAGGAACCGGCTGGCGGAGCGGCATAGGGATAGCGCGGTCATCCGCCTACGGACAAAATCATTTCAGGGATTCGGCTGTGCTTCTTCTGTACGAATCCTGAAAGTGGACGGAGAGAAAGCGGATACGTTCCTCTGTCAATGGCCGTGGAGATATGCGGTCTATGTGAGACCGGGGATGCACAGCATGGAGGTCCGCGCGGACTGGCCCGTACGAACCGGGTACCATGATTCTATCTGGTTTCATTACGCGGTGGAAACACTGCCGGCGGTCACCGTGGAAGCCGGGGCAGTATATGCGCTGGAATATGAGGTGAAGACGGATACGTGGACTTTATTCCGGTTGGAGAAAGACAGTCGGGCTTGTGAAAAAGAGTCAGTTCAGGAAGAATTTATAAAACCGGAAGGATATGTATCGGACAATCATTTGTGGCGATGGAACGCCATTATGATTATATTTTGGATCTTGGGCATATTATTTATAAAGTACTGGTAATTTCTTCAGGAGGGGAGTTTGCATGAAGGAATTCAGAATAGAGGGGCGTCATGCGGGGAAACGCCTTGACCGTTTCATGGAAGAAATGGAGCACTGGCCCCATGGTATGGTGGTGAAAGCGATCCGTATGAAAAAGCTGAAAGTAAACGGGAAAAAGGAAGACGGAACGTATCGGCTCTGTGAAGGAGACAGGGTGGTTTCCTATGTCCTTCCGAAAGAAAAAAGGCGCGATTTCACGATTGTGTATGAAGATGAGCACATATTGATTGCCGATAAAAAAGCAGGGCTCCTCTGCATGGACAGTACAGGAAAAACAACGCGGACGCTTATTGGTGAGGTGAATGAATATCTGGCGGACAAAGGAGAGCCGTCCGCGTACATGGTTCACCGTATTGACTTTAATACGAGCGGGCTCATGGTAATTGCTAAAGATGAAGAAAGCAAAGGGATCCTTGACCGTATGATCAAAGAGCGGGAATTGGAGAAAGTTTATCTCTGCATCGTATCCGGGGTTCCAAAGAAAAAGGAAGGACACCTCATTCATTATTTATTTAAGGACGCGAAACAGGGAAAAGTATTTTTGTCTGATGTTCCGCAAAAAGGGGCAAAGTCTGCTGTTACAGACTATCACATCGTGGAGACAGGTCAGAATTTGTCTCTTCTGGAATGTACGCTTCTCACCGGACGGACACACCAGATCCGCAGCCAGATGGCATATATCGGATATCCGCTTATTGGAGATGACAAGTACGGCAGCAAGGAAGTAAACCGCCGATATGGGGAGAAGGGACAGCTTCTTCATGCATGGAAAATCACATTTCATTTAAAAGGAAGCGGGCATCTTTTGTCTTATCTTGATGGGCAGACCTTTACAACGGAAAACGTTCCTTTTCTGAAATCATATTTCCCTGATGGGAACAAAAATTTCGTCATAAAATGATCGGGTTTGCTTTCCCGGAAGGAAAGGGATAAGGGGATGCAAAAAATTCATGTCACTTCGGATAGAAAAAATGGGTATTGGCAGAATGGAAGAATAGAGTTATTATAAACGGGTACATGTTTTTAATTTGTTTTCAGTGTTATCGGAGTATAGGATTATGGGAGAGAGAGACGGTTTTAAGTCCCGCATGGGATTTCTTCTGGTCAGCGCAGGTTGTGCCATCGGCATCGGGAATGTGTGGAAGTTCCCTTATATTGCCGGTCAGTACGGCGGCGCTGTTTTTGTGCTGTTTTACCTGGCATTTTTAGTGCTTATGGGGATTCCCGTCATGACGATGGAGCTGGCGGTAGGACGCGGCAGCCGCCAAAGCGCGGTGCTCGGCTATAAGAAGCTGGAACCGCAGGGGAGCCTCTGGCATATTCATGGATGGTTCTGCGTCCTTGGCTGTTATCTTCTTATGATGTATTACACCACTGTTTCCGGATGGATGCTGGCATATTTCTGGAAGTTTATCAACGGCACGTTCAGCGGCGCTTCCAAAGAAGCTGTAGGTGCCGTGTTCGGGTCCCTTCTCGACAGCCCGCTGGAAATGGGCATCTTCATGGCGATGACCGTATTCCTCGGATTTGCTGTCTGCGGGTTCGGCGTACAGCGCGGCGTAGAGCAGGTGACAAAAGTTATGATGATGGGGCTTCTTGGGCTGATCGTTCTTCTGGCAGGCAACAGCCTTATGCTGGACGGCGGTGCCCCCGGCCTTGCTTTTTACCTGCTTCCTGATTGGGGACGGGCGGTTGAGGCCGGTCTCGGTAATGTGGCGGCAGGCGCCATGAATCAGGCATTCTTTACCTTGTCCCTCGGTATCGCGGCCATTGAAATTTTCGGCAGCTACATGTCTGATGAGTTTACGCTGACGGGAGAAGCGGTGCGGATTACCGCGCTTGATACCTTCGTGGCGTTTATTTCGGGACTCATTATTTTTCCCGCGTGCTTTGCATACGGTGTTCAGCCCGATCAGGGACCTGCTCTCATTTTTATTACTCTTCCGAACATCTTTGTAAATATGCCTCTCGGCCAGTTATGGGGCGCTTTGTTCTTCGTCTTCATGACCTTTGCCAGCTTTTCTACGGTGACGGCGGTCTTTGAAAACCTTATCGCCTGTTCCATTGATAATTTCGGCTGGAACCGTAAGAAAGCGGTGCTTGTCAATTTAATCATCATTTTCCTGTGCAGCATTCCCTGTGTCCTTGGGTACAATGTTCTTGCAGACATGCATTTCATCGGCAGCCGTGACGTGCTGGACAGCGAAGACTTCCTGGTAAGCAACCTGCTTCTTCCCTGCGGTGCGCTGGTTTACCTTTTATTCTGCGTTACCAAATGGGGCTGGGGCTTTGATCATTATCTGGCGGAAGTGAATAAAGGAAGAGGCATCAAAATGCCGGGTGCCATGAAACCGTACTTCCAATATGTCCTGCCGGTGCTGATCCTTGTCATTTTAATCCGGGGACTGATGTAGGATGGGAAATATAAAGCCGATTATGGAAAAGCATTTTGGAGGAAAGAAGTATGGAAGAAAGAGACAGTTTTAAATCTCGCCTCGGTTTCATCCTGGTCAGTGCGGGCTGTGCCATCGGTATCGGGAATGTGTGGAAGTTTCCATATATTACCGGAGAATATGGCGGTGCTGTTTTTGTACTGTTTTATCTGGCGTTTTTAATCCTTCTCGGGATTCCGGTGGTTACGATGGAACTGGCTGTCGGCCGTTCGAGCCGCAAAAGCGTGCTCCGCGGTTTTGAAACGTTGGAACCGAAAGGAACGTACTGGCATCTGCACGGATGGGTGTGTCTCATCGGCAGCTATATCCTTATGGTTTATTACACCACCATTTCCGGATGGATGGTTGATTATTTCTGGAAATTCCTGAGCGGTTCCTTTGTGGAAGCATCGCCCGGCAGGGTAGCGGATATTTTCGGACAGATGGTTTCCAGTCCGATGGAACTCATGTTTTTTATGGGACTTACTGTACTTGTAGGGTTTGCGGTCTGTGCAGGCGGTGTGCAGGGCAGTCTCGAAAAAGTGACAAAGTTCATGATGCTCGGACTTTTGGGGCTGATTATCCTTTTGGCGGTGAACAGCGTCATGATTCCCGGCGGTGAAAAAGGGATTGCCTTTTACCTGCTTCCCGACTGGGGGCGGGCGGTTGAGGCCGGTCTCGGTAATGTGGCGGCAGCCGCTATGAATCAGGCATTTTTCACTTTGTCTGTCGGCCAGGGTTCCATGGAAATATTTGCGAGTTACATGGATAAGAAGAACAGTCTCGGCGGAGAAGCGGTACGAATTACGGCGCTTGATACCTTCGTGGCGCTTCTCGCCGGCCTTATTATTTTTCCGGCGTGCTTTGCGTACGGTGTGGAACCGGATCAGGGACCGTCCCTGATTTTCGTTACGCTTCCGAATATTTTTATCAATATGCCTATGGGGCAGATCTGGGGCGGACTGTTCTTTGTTTTTATGACCTTTGCCAGTTTTTCCACGGTGACCGCTGTATTTGAAGCACTTATCGGTAACTGTATGGATAACTTCGGATGGGGCCGCAAAAAGGCTGTTTATATCCTTTTACCGCTTGTATTTTTCGGCAGTATCCCCTGTGTTCTCGGATTTAATATGTGGTCTGATGTACAGATTTTGGGATCGAAAGGGATCCTTGATACAGAAGATTTCATTGTAAGTAATCTTGTGCTTCCCATCGGTTCCCTGATTTTTGCCCTCTTCTGCGTGTCAAAATACGGCTGGGGATTCGATCATTATCTGAAAGAAGTGAATACCGGCGACGGCATGAAGATTCCCCGCTGGCTGAAACCATATTTTCAAATTGTCCTGCCGCTTCTGATTACGGTCATTGCAGCGCGCAGTCTGATCGGATGATTTGATTTCATAACTCTCCTCAGGGGGAGTTTTTGTTTTGCTGATAGGGTATACTTAAAGTGATGAAAATAAATGGTTTATCCTGTTTATGAAAAAGAGGTGCTGAATGACAAAAGAAGAACGGGCTGAAAAATGGAGCCGGGGTATACCGGAAATGGAGTGCCTGACGCAGCAGGAAAAAGAAGAGATATGCCGGCGTGTTACTTTCCAATTATTGGTTTTAACAGGGATTCTGGCAGGTGCCGCCCTTTGCTGTCTTTCTTTCCTTTCGCTGGAAGATCCGGCGTTTTTTGATGTGTTGAACCACAGCGCGGATAAAGTGAATGAGATTCATAAAAACGTGCATTCCATGGCAAAGCGGCAAGGTGCGGCTGTTATGAGCCTTCCTTATGTGCTTCCCCTTGTTTTGCCGATCGTGATTCCGGTGCTTGCCGTCGTTTATTTTCTGAAGAAGCCGCTGTTGAGAAGGGAAGCGGGGAAATTATCACAACGGTGGCGCCTGGAAACGGATGTGAATACAACTGTGCAGTTTGCCTCGGAAGACATCAAAAAAACAATGGAGCTTCTGCAAAAAGATGATGTGCAGTATCTGATCCTGACACCGCCTGCGCCCGTCATGGGCAGCCTTTTCATGCAGACCGCTCATGATGAGGGGAATCTGTTTACTCTGGAAATCAGCAAGGCGGAAGAAGGTGGAAGCATCATTTACGGAAAAGAGAGGCAGACTGGGGAGCAGGTACTGTATGCGCTGCAAAATTACAGGAACCGAAATATCATTCCCGATACCTCCGGCTGGGAAAAGCTGTACACACTTAAAGATACACCGGATAAGAGGAGTGGCGGGGATCCGGCTCATACGCCTGCAAGCGGACAAGATGGAGCAGATACATTCCTTCATAAATTTCGTGAAGAGGGAGAACTGCTGAATTATATTTATTGGGCCTTTGACGAAAAACCATATACATCACCGGCTGCCTTTTCTGAAGATGTGAAAAATTATATAGAAGACAACCGCAAGAACTGGAAACCGGAGGAAACCGCTGTGAAAGCGGGAAAAGTCTATATTGTCTATGAAGCGTTTCTTTCCGGAAAAGAAGAACTGCTTGCCAATGAAAAGGTGGTCGATGAATCTGATTTGGATGAGGAGAATCGGATAGACGGCCTGTTTCAGACGGATATAGAAGCCCTGCTGTCCGCAAATAACGGAAGCTGTTTCACGAGCGGGGAGTTTTTGATGAAAGTGCACAACCAGCTGGCAGGGAAAGATTTAGGCGATCATTATTTTTTCGAAGGACTGGAATGGGTAGAGATGGAGGATGGCATTCCCCGCTGGCGGGTTCGGCTCGGCTCATGAAACCCATGCGGGAATGTCTGATTGACTTTCTGTCATCATAAACATTTATATTATACAAATAAGGTATAATGTGACGATTTAAGTGTAATCCTGAAAGCAAAGTGGTATATTTATCTAAGATGTTCATTTTATTTTTATCTTTGAGGTGATGAAATGGCAAACTACAATCCTTATGAAAATATGCTCCATGTTTTGGACAAGGCAGCCGAAGTTTTAGGTTACAAAAAGAATGACTATGAATTTGTGCGATATCCGGAAAGGGAACTGACCGTGAGCATTCCGATTACCATGGATGACGGCCATGTGGAAGTGTTTTCGGGGTACCGTGTACAGCACAATACGGCCCGCGGCGCGGCAAAAGGCGGTATCCGCTTCCATCCCGCTTCTGACGAGAATGAAGTAAAAGCTCTTGCCGCATGGATGACCATAAAGAACGCGATCGGAAATATTCCTTACGGCGGCGCTAAAGGCGGTATCAAGGTAGATCCCCATAAACTGTCCCAACGTGAACTCCAGCGTCTGGCACGCGGCTATGTGCGTAAAATTTTCCCGATTATCGGACCTGACAAAGATGTGCCGGCGCCTGATGTAAACACAAACGGTCAGATCATGGCATGGATTGCTGATGAATACGCCGCCCTTTCGGGTAAATGGGAACCGGGGGTCGTTACCGGCAAACCGCTGGCGACCGGCGGCTCTCTCGGCAGAAATGAAGCGACCGGACGAGGACTTCTCTTTACACTGGAAACCTGGTGCGAAAAGAATCATAAAAAAATGGACGGACTCACCATGGCCGTACAGGGATTCGGCAATGTAGGTTCTGTCGGGTCCCTCCTGATCCACCGGCAGGGGGTGAAAGTGGTCTGTGTCGGCGATATTAACGGTACCTGGTACAACCCGAACGGTCTTGATATCGAAGCGATGTATGTATACGCAAATTCCCACGGCAGATCCCTGAAAGGCTATACCGAAGCGGGGGCAACCATCATTCCGGATATGGATCTTTTCTCTCAGGACGTGGATGTGCTCTTTATGGCGGCAATGGAAAACCAGCTTAATGAAAAGACAATGGAACTGGTGAAAGCGAAACTGGTACTGGAAGGCGCTAACGGCCCAACCACCGAAGAAGCGGATATCTGTTTTGAAAAGAAAGGCATCGAAGTGCTGCCTGATGTCATGTCCAATGTAGGCGGTGTGGTCGGTTCTTACTTTGAATGGGTACAGAACCGCACCGGTTACTACTGGACGGAAGACGAATACAATGAACGGCTGAAAATCAAAATGCGCCAGGGTTATGAAGATGTACTGGCACTGAAAGAAAAATATAAAGTCACTTATCGTCTTGCCGCGTATATGCTTGCGCTCCAGCGTGTGGTAGAAGCGCAGAATACGAGAGGTTTTCTCGGATAATTGAAGAACATGCAAAAAATCGGCTTCCATAAAGGGGCCGGTTTTTTTATGATAACCGGAGCAAGTACGGTTTTAGAAAAGCGGAAGACAGATTACGGACTGTGGCATTATGGGATTCTCCATTCCCATTCGTTTCGTATACACCTGCTTTCTTTGGGGATTTTCCCGCATCTTTGACGGAGGCCGGCGCATATCATATGATATAGAAGTTATGGGTTTTTATAAAATATAGGACGAAAGGGGCTGTCTTATGATGGTTGCTTTGGGAGATTGTATGCCTATGACATCCTGGCTTGTGCTGACTATGTATTTTTGCTTTTTCTGTCTTACTTGCCGGTATGTCGTCGAAGGGCCGGGAGGGAAGATCTTTTCTGTTATCTCTTTTATAATAGGCGGTACTGTCATTGTCATGGATACGGGAGCAGGCACTGCGGGAGGCATCATCTGTCTGCTGGGCGTATTGAACATGGCCAGCCATGGACCGTATTTTGGCCGTAAAGTTGCTCCGCGGTATGTTACGTCATTTTTTTCTACAGATCTGGAATATGATCGGAGGAAGCTGTTTTTCGCCAGTATACTGCTGGCAGTTCCGGTTGTACTTTTTTGCCGCTTCCTGCTTAACACGGAATCATTATGGCTGATGGCCGTGTGTGCTTTCCTTTCCGTGTTCTGTATGCGTGACATCCTTCTCCATTGGGTGGATCCGTTTTGTATCCATGGGAAAGAAAGCAGAATTTTTACACTCCGTGATTATCAGACACGGCGGTTATCTGCCGGATATCGCAGCCGTTGGGCAAATACGCATTTTTTCTGGTTTAAGGAAAGCGGACCCTATGTGGCGGATGCGTGGCGCCAGCGGCTGTTTGTTGATCATATCGGTTCAAAATACCAATGTGTAACGGGAAAGGGCCTTTTTGGAACGGAATATATCGTTCGTGTGCAGATGGCGGAAGACCGTGGAATCCAGTCCCCGGAGCCAATGGGGTATGGGAAAGGGTGGCGTCTTACGAGGCAGACGTATTCCAACTATTTCATGCTTCCTTTTCTGCTCATGGGGATACTGCTCATCATTTTGCCGGTGATGGAACTGGTCGTGCTGTCTGCGGTAGAGGTATCATTTCCTCCCGATTATCTTCTGTTTTATGCGGGGCTGCCTTTTCTTCTGGGGGTAATGAGTCTCTTTCTGGGGCTGTGGGTGCGGCGCAGGCAGTCGCGGAATCTGGTTCATCTGGGAACAGGGCGGGAAAAAACATTTCGCCAGTGGGAGCAGATCATGCCGGAATTGCAGGAGCTTACAGAAGGAGAAAAAGCACGTATTTATGATGAAGTAGTATGGAAGATCAGGATACTTGTTCTTGTTGTATTGATCCTGCTGGCGGGGATTCTGCTGCTTGCCCTTCCTGCGGCGTGGAAATGGTTTGTAGGAGTGTATTTCCCTTTGCTGCGATATATTGTGGATTCTGCGGCAGAGATGCCCGATTTGTATAGCGGTTATGGAGTCAGACTGTTTGCTTCATCCCTGTCGCTTCCGGCCATGTTCTTTATTCTGCATTTGGTAGTGAAAAAGATTTTTTTGCGGAGTTTTCTTCATACAGCATGGGAACATGTGAAAAACAAGACATAGTATAAGTTGGATATGGAAAACTTCATTTTATGCAGCAGGGGTCAGGGATTTTCTTGGATAAACAGATCAGGAAAAGAAATCAGCCCCGCAAGCGGAGGATATATTTTCTGCAAAAGAACGTAGCCGGAATGGGATACCGGTATCAGAACGGATTTGAGAAAGGAAAGGGACATCATGGATCCTTTTTTGTGGCTTGTGGGATTTGTAATCTTTGCAGAGAGTGCATTTTTTCTTGGCATTTTGTTTGTACTTGCCTTTTACGGCTGGCGTCTGCTCCGCCATATCTGGCAGGGGACAGCGTTTACCGCTTATCATATAGAAAATGAGATATTGTATATCCATAATGTGTTTGAAACTTTTTGTCCCCTGTCCGATATAGAACGGGTGGAAGCAAGGAAAGTACTACTATACCGCCGCCCGCTGAGTGGGGGCGCCAAGTACTTTATTCGTCTGTATCGAAAAAACGGCAGGAAGACAGGTATGATAATCTGGGGAGAGGGATTTAAGTATTACAATTATGAAAGTGCCGAGGAAAAATTGAAAGAGTTTTTTCAATTGATGGAGTCCCGGGGGATTCCCTGCCGGATGACGGATGGATGGGATTGGTTTTTCCATATATAAAAAAACAGGGGATGCGTTTTTTGAATGAATTTCACTGAGGCGGTAAAGCAGTATCAGTATGGAAAGAAAGGGCAAAGCCGCCTGTATACTGCTCTTTATTATCTCATTTCCGTGTAGAGAGGAAATGCTTCCCGCAATAAGACATGCAAAGGTATCCGCTATCCCCGGCGGGTGCTTTTTTGTTGGACAGAACTATCTTTTCCTTTAGGTGCAGCAGAGAAATATGTCTCTGCGGAAATAAAAGGCGCATGCGGGGAAACATGAGGACGGCGGGGAAAGCTTTGTGGTAATATAAGTGTGTATAAACAGGTTTGTTCCATTTATTTTCGTTCTGTCATTTGGAAAATATATGAAAGAGAAGGTGTGCACTTTGTCTGACATTAGACGGCTTTACGTGAGAAAGAAAGAAAACTTCCGGCAGGGAGAAGAAAGTCTGACTGCCCAGCTGAAAGAAATTCTTGGTGAAAGGATTCATGAAACGGCCATTTACCACCGTTATGATGTGGATCATCTGAGTAGTGACGATTATGAAAAGGCGGTGGCGACCGTTTTCTCCGAACCGCCAGTAGACTCCGTGCAGGCGGAATTACCGAAAGGGGATATGGTGATTGCCGTGGAATTCCTTCCCGGCCAGTATGATCAGCGGGCGGACTCGGCAGAACAGTGCCTTGCTATTGTTACAGGCCGTGACGGTGCCCGTGTACGGTGTGCTCTGGTGTATGTTTTCCATGGTGATTTTACAGACGGAGATCGGGAAAAAATTTTGAAATTTCTCGTAAATCCTGTGGAATCAAGAGAAGCATCTCTGGAAGAAGCGGAAACCCTGGATCTGCCGGTTGAAGAGCCGAAGCCTGTAGCGGTTGTAGAGGGTGTCCGTGAATTGGATGATGCCGGGATCGACAGACTGATTAAAGACATGGGACTTGCCATGAGCCATGATGATCTGGCTATGATTCGTGAATATTTCAGGACGGAAGAAAAGCGCGATCCGACAGTCACTGAGATCCGTGTATTTGATACTTACTGGTCCGATCACTGCCGTCATACCACGTTTTCCACGGAACTTACCGAAGTAGGAATTGAAGACGGCATTTTCACCAAACCGATCAAAGAGGCATGGAATGAGTACGCAGATAGCCGTCTTTGCGTGTACGGGGAAAAGACCGGCCGTCCTGTGACACTCATGGATATGGCGACGGTGGCCGTGAAGGCGCTTCGCAAAGAAGGCCGCCTGGAAAATCTGGACTCTTCCGAAGAAATCAATGCGTGTACAATCAAAGTGACGATTGACACTGTCGATGGAGAAGAAGACTGGCTCCTTCTCTTTAAGAATGAAACGCATAACCATCCTACGGAAATCGAACCTTTCGGCGGTGCGGCGACCTGTCTCGGCGGCTGCATCAGAGACCCGCTGTCCGGACGTTCTTATGTATACCAGGCGATGCGTGTCACTGGCGCTGCGGATCCGCACACACCGCTTTCCGAAACACTTACGGGCAAATTACCGCAGAAGAAAATCGTTGTGGAAGCGGCGAAAGGGTATAGCTCTTACGGAAATCAGATTGGCCTTGCCACAGGGGAAGTGAAAGAATATTATCACCCCGGATTCATGGCAAAACGCATGGAAATCGGCGCTGTTATAGCGGCGGCTCCGGAAAGCCATGTCATTCGTGAACGGCCGCAGGCCGGTGATGTGGTCATCCTTGTGGGCGGCAGGACAGGCCGTGACGGTATGGGCGGCGCGACAGGCTCATCCAAAGAACTGAATACGGAATCTATCGAAACCTGCGGTGCGGAAGTGCAGAAAGGCAATCCGCTGACGGAGAGAAAAATCCAGTGCCTTTTCCGCCGCGGCGAAGTGACCCGTCTGATCAAGCGGTGCAACGACTTTGGCGCGGGCGGCGTATCCGTGGCGGTAGGGGAACTGACAGACGGTCTTTCCATCAACTTGGACAGCATGCCGAAGAAATATGAAGGCCTTGACGGTACGGAACTGGCGATTTCCGAATCACAGGAAAGGATGGCGGTGGTTGTCAGGAAAGAAGACGCCGATCGTTTTATTTCCTATGCAGCGGAAGAAAATCTGGAAGCGACAGTCATTGCCGATGTGAATGACAGCGGCCGGCTTGTCATGACCTGGCGGGGCGATAAGATCGTTGATATTTCCCGTGCCTTCCTTAATACAAACGGAGCGTCCCAAAGAAAAGATGTATATATTACCCAACCGGATGAAGAAGGCTTTTTTGTCCGTCCTGAAATCAAAGATATCCGTGCGATGTGGTTAGAAGCTATGGGTGACCTGAATAATGCGTCCCAGCAGGGACTTGTGGAACGTTTTGATTCTACTGTCGGAGCGGGGACGGTTCTTATGCCTTTTGGAGGCAGGTACCAGAAGACGCCCGCTGACGGAATGGCGGCTAAATTTCCTGTACGACGGGGCCAGACGGACAGCGCAAGCTTCATGGCACACGGCTTTGATCCGGATCTGGCGGAATGGAGCCCTTTCCATGGCGCCGTATATGCGGTTCTTCTTTCCGTGACACGCCTCGTGGCGATGGGGGCGGATTGGCGCAGGGCATACCTCACGCTCCAGGAATATTTTGAAAAACTGACAGACAGGACAAGCTGGGGAAAACCTGCTGCTGCTCTTCTTGGTGCATTCCATATGCAGGCGGCTCTCGGTCTTGGCGCCATCGGGGGCAAAGATTCCATGAGCGGTACGTTTAATGATCTTCATGTACCGCCGACGCTTGTTTCCTTTGCTGTTGCTCCCGGAAAGGCTTCTGAAGCGGTCAGCCAAGAGTTGAAACGGGAAGGAAATACCCTCATGCTTTTCGGGATGCCCAAGGATGAGACGGGAATGCCGAACCTTGACGTATTCAAGCTGCATGCCGATTTCCTGTATCAGGAAGTGAAGAAAGGAAATATTGCGGCTATGAAAGCCGTAGGACACGGCGGTGTCGCTGTGACTGCCGCGGAGATGGCTTTCGGCAATAAGCTGGGGGTGGACTTCACGACGGGGACTTTGCCTCTGCCGAAGTATTTTGGAAACTTCTATGGGGCGATCATTGTGGAAACTGCGCCGGAATTGGCGGAAGAGTACACAAAGCAGCCGCACACGAGAATTCTCGGCACCATCGGCGGAGATGTGATGAAAGTGGCGGATACGGAAATTTCTCTGGAAGACCTTCTTCGTGCGTATGAGAAGACTTTGGATCCTATTTTCCCAAGGTGTGCGGAAGATCTTACGGGAAATATTCCGGTCATTGACGAAACGGAACCGAAATTCCGCTTTGCCGTGAAAACCGCCATTACAAAACCGAAAGTATTTATTCCCACGATGCCGGGTACCAACTGCGAAGTAGACAGTGCAAGAGCCTTTGAACGGGCAGGCGCCGATACAGACATCTTCATCATGAGAAACAGAGATGCGGCGGAACTGAAAGAATCCGTGGAAGAAATGGCAAGACGTATTTCCAGATCACAGATCGTCATGTTTCCCGGCGGCTTTTCCGCGGGGGATGAACCGGATGGAAGCGGCAAGTTTATTGCGGCCGTATTCCGCAATGCAAAACTCATGGAGGCCATGGAAGAACTTCTCCATATAAGAGACGGATTGGTTCTCGGTATCTGCAATGGGTTCCAGGCTCTGATCAAACTGGGGCTTGTTCCGTACGGTGAATTTAAGCCGTTGACAGAAGAGGCGCCGACGCTGACATTCAATACCATCGGACGCCATTTGTCCCATTATGTAACGACAAAAGTGGTTTCCACGAAATCTCCATGGCTGTCTTTATGCCGGCCGGGTGATCTGCACAGTATTCCCGTAAGCCATGGGGAAGGCCGCTTCATTGCGTCTGATGAACAGATCAGAGCGCTTATTGCCAATGGACAGGTAGTGACACTTTATACAGACAGTGAAGGCCACCCGACTTATGACAGCCGGTACAACCTGAACGGGTCAAATTGGTCCGTTGAGGGCATTACCAGTCCTGACGGCAGAGTTCTGGGAAAGATGGGGCATACGGAAAGAAACGGCGCGAATATCGCGAAAAATATTTACGGCAATAAATTCCAGCCTTTGCTGGAAGCAGGCGTGAAATATTTTAAGGGATAGTTCTTACTTTTGATGAAAAGGGTCTCCTTCGGGAGGCTCTTTTTTGCGGGCGTGGACATTCGAGAAAAGAGAATGATAGAATTAAATCATATAATAAAGATGATATCGGAAAGGCGGGATAGGGATGTCGGATGAAGAAAAATGGGTAAAAGCATATGAAAAATTAAAGAAGGAAGGAATGCTGGCGCCTGCTGTCGATTATGAAGAGTTGTTTGCAAAAAGTGAGTTTCAGGGTAAGAAACTGTTTTTATTTTCCATGGGAACCGTAACTTTCCCTACAGGGAAGATCATTGTATGCGACCCTCTTGTGTATCTGGATAAAAACACTGTGCCGTACAGGGAGAAAGTTCCTGTCGGAACGTTCATGCTGGAAACACTGGCGGCAGAAATGGAAGAAGGAAATTTCCGCTACATTGCCACACGGATCCGTTTCGCTGAGGAAGAAGCGGCTTACTATGAATTGGCGCTGACCGGTACAGAAGATTTGTCTGATTGGGAAAATTTTGATTATATCGGATTCGCTGTCGATGCAGGGCTGGCGACCGTGGCAGATGTCAAAGTAAGGGACGCTTATTGCAAATTTGAAAGTGACTGGTATGAAAAGAATCCGGAAGGAAATATATATGATGATTTCTTTGCAGATATATTTGCAAAGAGCTATGAAGCAGCGCCCCGGTTCCAGAGAGAAGGGGGCGACTGGATCAATTTCACGATACCGGGGACTTCATACCGGCTTCCCATGATACAGAGCGGATTCGGAGACGGCTGCTATCCCGTGTACTTCGGTTACGACAGGGCGGGAAATCTCTGCCGGATGGTCATGGAGTATATCTGCTGTGAAGCGGAGGAAGAGTATACACCGGAAGAGGAGGCTTATTTTGATAAGAACCGGCCGTTTCTGGAACAGATTGGAGAATGGTATGTGGATGACAAACCGCAAAAAGTTATAAAGGCCATTACCTCTCTTCCTAAAGAAGAACAGACGGATCTCCTGATGGGTGAGCTGGCCGTGGCTTATAATAATACGGAGCAGTATGAAAAGGCGCTGGAAATTCTGGAAGAACGCATGGATCGGAATAGGGAAAACTATGAATGGCATTACCGGCTCGGGTTCGCCCTGTATTACTGCGCGGAGCAGGAAGAGGATGTAGAAAAAGCGGAGAATTTAAGCCGGCGTGCGGAAAAAGAGTTCCGATGCGCCCTGGCATTGAAACCTTCTCCTGCGTTCAAGGCGGAATGTAAAGAGTTTTTGGCATGGATAAAGGAAGATTTCTCCAGTTATGAGAAAGGGATCAAACCGGCGAAAAGGGAATAGTGTGATCAGGAGATTCTTTCGGGAATCTCTTTTTTACGGACGGCTCTCTGCGTGTAATTACAGAAAACATATTTTCAAGGAGAAAGATATGGGGTTGGAAGCAAAAGTATTTGAACGGAAAAGACCGGATTTCGAGAAACTGGCGGAGTTCGGTTTTCATAAGGACAAAGAAGGGTACCATTATTCCCAATTATTTATGGATGGAGATTTCAGGGCGGACATTTCTATCAGCCTTGAAGGGAACGTTTTCGGACGCGTTTTCGATACGGCGGCGGGAGAGGAGTACCTGCCCGTCCATGTGCCGTATCAGACGGGGGCCTTTGTGAATACGGTCAGGGCCCGTTATGTGGAAATATTGGAAACGATAGGCGCCGGATGCTTTACAGATAGACTTTTTCTTTTTGATCAATCGGAACGGATTGCAGAGGCAATCAGGAAACAACATGGTGATTATCCGGAATTTCCATGGAAAAAATATCCAGGGTATGGCGTATTCAGAAATCATGAAAATAAAAAATGGTACGGAATCATTATGGCAATCCCGAAAAATAAACTGAACGGAGAAAAAGACAGGGTGGTTATAGAAGTGATCAATGTGAAAATTCCGCAGGAAGAAGGGGAAAAGCTCTGTGGAACGGAAGGTATTTATCCCGCCTGGCATATGAGTAAAAAGAGCTGGGTGAGTCTGATTCTGGACGATACACTGCCGGACGGGCGGATTTTGGAATTTCTGGATGAAAGTTACCGATTGACGCAGAAAAAGAAGAACAGATCAAAACAGGACACCGTGCCCCATACATGGATCATACCTGCCAATCCGTATTACTATGACATCGTTTCCGCATTCCGGAAGACGGATGTTGTGGAATGGAAGCAGGCGGGACATATCGAGGAAGGAGACACAGTGTACATGTATATGGCGGCGCCTTATTCTGCTATCCTGTACCGCTGTGAAGCGGTGGAAGTCGATATTCCCTGCCGAAAAGAAGATAAGAAACGGGAACGGTACTGTATGCGTATCAGGCGGAATAAAACCTATGACCGGTCATTCTGTCCCCTTTCTGAGATGAGAAAGCGGGGCGTACCGGGTGTCAGAGGACTGCGCACAATAACGGCAGAGCTAAAAAGATATTTAGATGAAACGAAATAAAAATTTCTAAATGATAATGTATTTCAAGTATTGGAAACGCGATGAATACTGATTATTTTACTTGACAGACAGCAGACTTGATGATATTATTCCCAATAAGTGGGGGAGTAGCAAGCATCCTGTGCAGTAAGTCAACATGCTGACCTTATGGTCTGGCTCTACTTTAAAATGCGAGACTCACGTGTTTAGCAAAAGCTATGCGCGGGATCTCTGATTAGGAAATTTACCGGGCATAGCGTTCCGGTTTTTTATTTTCCGAAAGAGAGAAAATATGGACTTTGTATTTCTGCTGAGCAGCGTGCTCCTCGGTGCCGGTCTTGCGATGGATGCTTTTTCTGTTTCTCTGGCGAACGGTTTTCATGAACCGGGCATGGGATGGAAAAAAATCAGTTTTATGGCGGGCATTTTTGCATTTTTCCAGTGGCTTATGCCTATGGCGGGATGGATCTGTGTGCATATCATTGTGGAGGTATTCCAATTCTTTGCGTCCTATATCCCATGGATTGCCTGTTTTCTTCTTTGCTTTATCGGCGTAAGCATGGTGAAAGAAGGATTTTCCGGTGATGCGGGACATATCCGGGCCGGCGTGGGGAAAAAAGCGCTTTTGCTACAAGGCGTCGCGACTTCCATCGATGCGCTTTCCGTAGGGTTTACCAATGAGCAAATGGACTTGACGGCCGCATTTGTCTGTGCTCTCATTATTGCGGCAGTAACATTTGCGGTTTGTGTGGCCGGGGTAATGATCGGCAGGAAATTCGGAGTGAGGCTGGCGGATAAAGCTGCTGTCCTCGGCGGAATTATTCTCATCTCCATCGGATTGAAAATGGTGCTTCTGTAGCAGACCGAAAGAAATATTTTGTTATCGATGCAGCTTTGGGCGAAAGTCTTCAAGCTGTTTTTATTTTAGGGCAAATCTTGTTATAATGGGTGAAAACGTAAAGGGGGATTTTCGGATGGGGTATCGGCACAAAAAGGAAGGAGCGCTCTCTCTTCTGCCTTTTTTAATTTTTATCGTCATTTATCTCGGCGCGGGGATTTATTTTCAGATTCATGGCGTGGAAATGGCATTTTACCAGTTTCCATCGGTGACAGCCATGTTTATTGCGGTTCTTTCCGCTTTCTTTATGGGAGATGAAACACTCCAGGTAAAATTCGGCATTTTCTCACGAGGCGCGGGCAACGAAAATGTCATGACCATGCTCATGATCTACATCCTTGCCGGTGCATTTTCCGCCGTGGCAGCCGCTATGGGCGGCCGTGACGCGACAGTAAATCTGGGGATCAGTTTTGTTCCTGCCCAATACCTGACGGCAGGCATTTTCATTATTTCTGCGTTTATGGGGACGGCCACGGGGACTTCTATGGGAACCATTGCGGCCATCGTGCCCATTGCAGCGGGAATTTCCGTGAAGAGCGGAATTTCTGAAGCGCTCATGGTGGCGGCTTGTGTGGGCGGCGCTATGTTCGGAGATAATTTATCCATGATTTCTGATACCACGATTGCAGCGACACGGACGCAGGGCTGTGAGTTGAAAGATAAATTTAAAATGAACTTCAGAATTGCCCTTCCGGCGGCAGTTCTCACGATTTTTCTTCTCCTTGTTATTGGGCGGCCGGAAGCGGCAGCTGATTTGCAGGAGCTTGATTACAGCCTGCTTAAAGTATTTCCTTATATTGCCGTTCTTGGATTGGCGCTCCTTGGGGCAAATGTATTCCTCGTACTCACTGCAGGAATATTCCTTGCCGGATTTATTGGCATGGCATCGGCGGAGCTTACGGTTATTACTTTCGCACAGAATATCTGGAACGGCTTTATGGGGATGGGGGAAGCCTTTTTCCTTGCTCTTTTCTGCGGCGGTATTTCGGAAATGATCGCTTACTATGGCGGTATCGAATGGCTTATTTCCAAACTGCGCAAAATGATCAAAGGGAATAAATCCGCCCAGCTGGGCATCGCGGCGCTCGTGTCCCTAACGGACTGTGCCACAGCAAATAATACGGTGGCAATCATTATCAGCGGCGGTGTGGCAAAAGATATCAGCAATGAATATGGGATAGACTTCCGCAGAAGCGCATCGCTTTTGGATATTTTTTCCTGTGTGTTTCAGGGAATTATTCCCTATGGTGCCCAGCTTCTGACCGCTTCCGCGCTGGCGTCGAAAAATGGTACTGTGATAAATGCGATGGAAATCATTCCCCATATGTGGTATTGCTGGCTCCTGGCCATTTTCGGAATCCTTTCCATCTATATCCCTTACGCCGATGGCGGCTTGAAAAAAGAGAGTGTGAAAGAATAAATACGTTTGTCCCGGGAGACGGCGGTGTGTAAGCCGCGTGACATGGAAATAAATATATTTTATGCCTGATTATTTATTAAGTATTAACAATCAGGTGCTGCTGTGCTATTTTATATCTAAGAATTCTGTCAGCAAAAGTAAAGGAGATAAAGAGATGAAAAGTAAAAAGTATGGAATTATGTTGGCTGTATTGGCAGCCGCGGGCGGTGTAAGCGTGAGTGCAGCGCCTGTGCCGGTGTATGAACTGAAGGGGCTCACTGTCACGGCGACCCGGCAGGCAGAAACGACAAAGGATGTTCCTGCGAATGTACAGATCGTGACAGAAAAGGAAATTAAGGACCGCAATGTGCAGAATGCGGCACAGGCCGTTGCTTTGGCGACCGGTGTACATGTAGATACTACGGTGGAAGGCAGCGTGAACCTCCGCGGGTATAATTCCAAGAATATCCTTGTCCTCGTTGACGGACAGCAGATGAATACCGCCTGGAACAGCACAGTGGACTGGAATATGATTCCTGTGGAAAATATCCGCAAAGTGGAAGTGGTCAGCGGCGGGCAGTCGGCGCTCTATGGCGGTCGTGCGGTTGGCGGCGTCATCAATATTATGACAAAGTCGGCGAAAGAAAATGGCGTCCACGGTGCTGTAAACTTGGGCTACGGCAGCCACAACACGGTGAAGCAGAGTTACATGGCAAGCGGACGGAAGGATCGATTGAACTGGGGCATCTTTTATGAAAGTAAAATAACGGACGGCTGGCGTTCGTACCTCTCCTCTTATGCCATAAAGAATAGCAAGGGGAAAAATAATTTTACCGGCGTGGATACTTCCTCTCTAGACACGACTGCTGACGGGAAAGAATATATCATCGGCGACCGGGGGAAGAAGGAAGTCATGTCCGAAAGCTATGGCTTCAATCTGGGCTATGATTTCACGGAAGACAGAAAGCTCACTTATAAATTCACCCATTCCAACTATACATGGAAATATACGGATCCCCGTTCGTACTTGCCTGCGGGTTTCAGCAAGCCGTCAGGCGTATCGGCGTCCACATTTTTCGGCAACAGGGGCTGGCGCGTCTATGACATGCACAGTCTTACCTACAATGATCAGAAGGATAAAATCCATGCCCATTTCGGCATGACCGACTACACAAAAAGCGGATATATCACGCCTGATAAGACGGTCAAGGCAAGTCGCACTTTTGACGGTGCCGGCAGCAAGACATCCTATCCTTCAAAATCGTGGGATTTTGATTTGAATAAACGCTGGACCGCAGGCAGCCATACCATTCTTTTCGGCGGTTCTTACGGGAAGGACCGGTTTGATGAAACCATTTGGAAGACTGTTTCCGACTGGAAATCATGGGACAGTGCCGTGAAAGGAAATAAAGATGACCAATGGCTCGGCGGCAAGGCGAAGTCCTGGGCTTTATATATTCAGGACAAATGGAAACTCAGCAGCCGCTGGGCAGCGTACATCGGCGGACGGTACGACTATTATGAAAAATATGGCGGTTATAATTATCGCAGGGGAAATGCGCCGACAAGACTGGAATCTGATTCCTACCACCAGTTCTCGCCCAAGTTGTCTGCCAGTTATGCGCTGGATAATCATACCAATCTGTACCTGTCTTTCGGGAAATCGTTTGCGCCGCCCCTTCTCTACCAGCTCTACCGGTATGCGGAACCGTCCTATGGCGGCCGTTATGAGCCGAATCCTTCTTTAAAACCAGAAACTACGACGAATTGGGAGCTGGGAATCAAAAAAGACCTGGGAAAAACAAAAATTTCCGCAGACCTGTTCTATGCGAGGACAAAGGACTACATTGACCTCGTTACTATCGGAAAAACTGCTAAAGGTGCTGATATAAAGACATATAAAAATGTAGGAGAGGCAAGGACCCATGGGGCGGAACTGTCCGTCACCCATAAGTTCAGCAGTCTGTGGTCGGTTTATGCCAATTATACCTGGCAGCTTGGCAAAGTGGCCGATGCGGATAATGGCTATGCCATGGGAAGAGATTATGAAATTCCCCGCCACCTTTTCCATTCCGGTGTGACGTACACAAATCATCCTTGGACCGTGAATGTGGACAGTATGTTCGTTTCCGCAAGGAATGAGCCGGGCTGGAAAAGCGGCAAATTCAAATCCCGTGATGCCTACTTCCTTTTGAACATGGATACCGCTTATGCGGTGAACAAAAATCTTTCTGTCCAGTTCAGCATTTACAACATCCTTGACAGGGAATACTATGATCAGGAATCCGCCTCTGATAAGTATTATGCGGGTGACGGGAGGACATTTACCCTTTCTGCGCGATACTCTTTCTAAAAATAAATTTTGGCTTATAAGACCGTTTGTTCTTTGAAACAGGCGGTTTTATTTTGTTTTTGTTTTATTTATAATGAAGAAATAGAAATGCAGCAGCGTAAGGAGATCTCATGAAAAAGAAAATAGCCCTTATACAAATGCAGGCGGTTCTTGCTGGTGTGGAAACGAATTACCGCCATGCGGAAGAATTGATGGAACAGGCGATGGAGGGAAATCCGGATATTCTTGTCCTTCCTGAAACGTGGAACACGGGGTTTTATATTTCCCGCAAACTGAAATCAATTGCTGATGAAGGTGGAAAGCGGACGGAAACGTTCTTGTCTTCTTTCGCAAAAAAACACCATGTGAATGTCGTAGGCGGTTCGGCAGCTGTTCTTTGTGGGGACGATGTATATAACCGTTCTTTCGTTTTTGACAGGGAAGGACGGAAAATTGCTGAATACGATAAAGTTCACGGGTTTTCCTATGCCCATGAACCGATGTATTTCAAAGGCGGTGATCATGCGGTTTCCTTTGCGTTGGATGATATTTCCTGTTCCATGGTCATTTGTTATGATATCCGCTTTCCCGAGCTTGTGCGCCGTTCTGTCCTGGAAGGGAAAACGGATTTATTTTTTGTCCCTGCCGCCTGGCCGAAGGCGCGTCTTTTCCATTGGACGCTTTTGGGACAGGCAAGAGCGGTGGAAAACCAGGTTTACCTGTGTGCCGTCAACCAGGGCGGAATTTCAGGGAGAACGGAGTACGCGGGAAACTCGGTGCTTCTCGATCCCTGGGGGAATGACGTCTGCCGTCTGGGAACGGAAGAAGGGATTGCTTTCGGGGAAATAGATACGGATATACTTCAACAAATCAGGGATACTATCCATGTATTCAGGGACCGCCGGCCTGAAATCGATGTGGTGCGGTGATTGCAAAAAAAGCATATGAGAGTATAAGCAGACGGATAAATTTGCATAAAGGGAAAGATGTTTCCTGCCGGATAGAAATGAAGGAGGGATGATATGGCATCGAGTAAAGAATATTTAAATTTTATTTTGGCACAGTTGTCTGATTTGGAGGATGTAAGCTGCAGGGCCATGATGGGAGAATATATTCTGTACTACAAGGGCAAAATTGTTGGAGGGATATATGATGACAGGCTGCTTGTAAAATCTGTAAAATCAGCAGTACGGTATATGCCGGATGCGGAGTATGCGCTGCCTTATGAAGGCGCGGGGAAAATGTTACTGGTGGATTATGTGGATGATCAGGATTATTTAACGGGATTATTCAAGACGATGTTTGATGAATTGCCTGTACCTAAAAGCAAAAAGAAAATATAATAGGAATGAAACTGCCTCTATAAGCCGAATTTTTCGGATCTGACTTATAGGGGCAGTTTCGTTATTTGGAAATATTCTTTTTTGAAATATCATTTGATGGCAATCATCTGTCCCCAGTGGAAAGACCACAGGTATGCGCCGATGACCGGCTTGCCGAGAAGCTGCTGTGCCGCGTCTTTATAGACGAGAAGCTGGGTTCTGTAATGGCTTTGCAGTTCTTCAACGGAGTCGGTACGATCCGTTTTATAGTCAATGATGACGATATGGCCGTCACGCTCAATGAGGCAGTCCATGATGCCCTGCATGAAAACTTTTTCTCCTTCTTCGCAGCCTGGGTAGAAACGTTTCGCCGGAAGAAGAAGGGAGAAGGGCATTTCTTTCCGGATTACCGCGGCTTTTTTCATGGCGCGGCCTAAGGCGCTTTCCGTGAACTGCCGGATATCACGGAGCGGCGCGCGGTATTTTGAATCCTGGAGCAGGGCGTTCTTTTCTTCTTCCGTAAAACCTTTATTTTCATAAATGCGTTCCACTTCTTTCCTGAGATCTGGAATGCCGTCATACGGTCTGGTGAGATCTATGAGTTCCATGGCTTTATGCATGAGGGTGCCGTAAGATGTACCCGTGAAGGCAGGAGTTTCTGCAAGGAATGCGGGCGGGTCTTCATAGCCCGGCAAAAGGGAGGACTCTTCGCCGGAGGGAATGCTTTCCATGGCAGGAGCCAGCGTTTCTGATGAAAAGGGTTCTATGCCTTCAGCGCCGGATTCCTGCTGCTCTTTCAGGGCAACCGCGGCGGTAGCGGTGAGCTTGGCAGGCGTTTGAACGGCTCCATTGAAACTGTACTGCCAGCGCAGCTGCTTTTCCATCCAGTCCGGCACGTCTGAAGCGGGAGCCGTAAGAAAAGCTTTTATGTTGTCAATATCTTTTGCTTCTTTTTGTTTCTTTTTCTCTTCCCATTCTTCGAAGTTCATTTCTCCGTTCATTTCTTCTGTCCGCAGCTCTTCTCCGGTGAGCAGTTCCTGCCACGGTGTGATGGTGAAATGAAACGCAGATGGGCTGTCGTTTATGTCAGGTGCGAGATAAGAGGGGATCTTTTCCGCCATGTCCCACAGGCGGGCAGCGCTTCTGTGGCGGGCGGCAGCCGGAAGAATCCAGGAAAGATAAGATTTCCCGCCGGCCGTTATGTGGGCTGGCAGGCGGCTTTCCGCTTCCGTCAGGGAGGAAAGCGGGGTCAGACAGGAAGAAATATAAGGAATGAAGTTTTTTCTGAAAGCGGTGATACAGAGCAAATCCCGCGCTCGTGTCATGGCGACATAGAGAAGGCGCGCTTCTTCCGCCTGGGCTTCACGGCCGGCGGCGGTACGGATCGCCATCCAGTAAAGAGACGGCCAGTGTGCCATATGTTCTTTATCAAAGTAATGGATACCGAGTCCCATTTCCCGATGAAAGATGACAGTCCGATCCAGATCTTTCACATTGAAAGACTTTGCCGCGTCCGCCAGAAAAACCACGGGGAATTCAAGCCCCTTGCTTTTGTGGATGGACATGATCTGTACGGCATTTCCTTTGGCAGACGTGGAAATTGTCTTAAAATCTTTCTGCGCCCGCCGTAAGTATTCCAGGAAGGAAAAGAGGCCGTTTACTGTGGCGGAGTCTCTTGTCTTTGCCAGTTCATAGAAGGAAAGGACATGGGATTTGCCGGCGGTGCCGTTAGGCAGTCCCGCCACCCATGACAGATAGTCCGTATCTTCAATGATCCTGCGGAGAAGGGGGGCGACGCCGTCTTTTCGTGCTTCTTTCCTCCACGTTTCATAAAGTGAAAGAAAACGGGAAAGACGGAGGGCTTTTTCTTCGGAGATAATTCCTCTGGCCCACGGGAGAATATCCCAGAGAGAATCTTCCTCCGGCGCGAGGGCAAGGCGGAGACGGGCGAAATCTTCTTCGTCAAGTCCCGCAAGAAAAGAGCGTAGCACCGCAAGAAGAGGTAAGTCCTGCCGCGGATTGTCTAAAATTTTCAGGAGCGACCAAAGGATCTGCACTTCCATGGAGCGGATAAAATCATCATCTTTATCAGCGGTGGCAGGAATATGTTCCTCGTTCAATACTTTGAGGAGCGCAGGCGCTTTTTTATCGATACTGCGGAGGAGGATGACGATATCGCTGTAATCTGTGGAACGGAAGGTGCCGTCTTTGTTCATGACCTGCCGCTTTTCTTCCATAAGGGCGCGGATCTTTTTGGCAATGAGCCGACCTTCAAAGGTGATGCTCGTGATATCATTGACAGACTCATCCATGGGAACAGTATTTTCATCGGTTACTTTATCAATAAATTCTACTTCAACCGCACCGCCTGCGTAGGCAGCGGGACGGGAGTCTTCATGGCGCCCCGGATAAAGCGCTTCTCGATCGCCGTAATCGAGTTCCAGCAGCTTTTCACTCATAAGCTGGCGGAAAATATAATTGATTGACGCGAGAATCGCGGCGTCACTGCGGAAGTTCCGGTTGAGATCAATGCGCCTGTCTTCCGCATTCTCATCAGAGGAAAAACTTCTGTATTTCTTTTGGAAAATGGTGGGGTCAGCTTGGCGGAAACGATAGATGGACTGCTTGACATCGCCTACCATGAAACGGTTCCTGCCATTGGAGAGAAGCGTGGCGATCAGTTCCTGCACATCATTGGTGTCCTGGTATTCATCAATCATGATCTCTTTATATTTTTTTTGCAGCTCCCGTGCCGCCGATGACGGGAATTCTCCCGCCCGCTCCGGCGTGAATCCTTCCGCGGTTTTGTCTACAAGGATGTCCAAGACGTAATGTTCCATGTCGGTGAATTCCATAAGGCCTTCCTGCTTTTTGCGGTCGGCGTAAGCACGGGAAAAAGCAATGGTTACATCCGACAGGGCACGGACGATGGGATACATCCGGATCACGTCATGGAGCCATTGCTCCTCCGGGATTGCAAAGAAAGGGATGAGCTTTTCGGAAACTTCTTTTTTCACACTGTTTCGAATTGCCTGGACATTGTTTTTTATTTCTTCAAAGCGGATAGGATCTTCAGAAGAGGATTTCTTCACCGCCTTCAGTTTGGCAAAAGAAATATTCGGCGCGTCTTGGTACCATTCATCCCATGTTTCTGCTTTTGAGAGGATGGTGAAGGCGTCAAATTCATCAGACAGCGTTTCCGCATACGGCGCGAGGGCCGGTTCGTTTTCCAGAAAAGTGAAAATCTGGCGGTAGGAATCAGCCCAGCTCTGGGCACGGCGCCGGAAATCTTCAAGAATGTCTTTTGTCCATGGAAGATCGCTTAAGGCAGCTGCGCCGTTTTCACCGTAAGGACGGGCAAGGCTGCTGAGCCAGTCTTCCGGGAAGGGCATGGAACAGGAAAAGTGATAGAGGGAAAGAATGGTATCTTTAAAACCGCTGTCCTCAAACCCGCCGGAAAGCAGATCCGCACAGTCAAGGAAAGCAGGTTCACCCCTTTCATAGTACGTTTCCAGGACTTCTGAAAGCACATCCTGTTCCAGGGCGTATATTTCATTGCTGTCTGTCAGCATTTTCGTGTTCGGATCGAGGTTGATCAGGTAAAAATACCGGCGGATTAGGGTCTGGAAAAATGAATCAAGTGTGGAAATCTGCGCGCTTGACATCAGCGCGAGCTGGCGGGACAAATGACGGGCGAGAGGCGTATTCCGCTCCTGCTCCGCTTCCGAAAGAGCCTTTGCAATGCCCGAAGAAATGCGGGTTTTCATTTCCCCTGCCGACGCGCGGGTGAATGTAAGAACCAGAAGTTCCGTAATGTCGGCAGGATCATCCATATCGGTAATCAGTTTTTTGATACGCTCCGTGAGTACCGCCGTCTTACCGCTTCCGGCGGCGGCGGAAAGGAGGAGGTTCTGTCCGCGGGCGTCAATAGCTGCCTGCTGCGCGGTTGTCCATGTCATTTGACTCATAGGTTCTCCTTTCCGTTCCTTTTCATTTCCTCGTCCAGTTTCTCCCGGATCGTTTTGTCAGAAACTTTGGAAATATAATCAAAACTATTTTCGGGCAGTGCGGGATCAAAGCGGCAGATGCTCCGATAGGGACAGTATGAGCAGGGGGACAGCGTTCCGTTCTTGACGGGATGAATGGCAATTTCCCCGCTTTCAAGGCGGCTGTACAGCCTGATCAGTATTTTTTCCGTCAGTGCTTTCAGTGCTTCAAACTGCTCTGCTGTAAGGACGGGAGAAGTTTTCTTTACACTGCCGTCTTTTACATAAGAAACACCGATAAATCCGTCATTTGTGCCTGATTGGGAGTCAAGCGTGCGGAGCACATCCGGGTCATTTAAGAAAATACCGTTGGTGTTTTCCTTTTCTTTGGCGTGGGGAATTCCGTTGGGCGGTACGCTTATGGATTTCGGCCGCCCGTGGAGATAGATATACATCATGGCGGCAGGAAGCAGATCTTTCGTGTCCTTTGTTTTTGAAAGCGCCAGCAGGTAGGTAATAAGCTGGAGAGAGAGGCCTTCCATGATTTCATTCAGGGAGAGATTCGGCGAGCCTGTCTTGTAGTCGCAGACTGCGGCGTACCTGCCGTCTGTATCTACACGGTCTATCTTCCCTGTAAGGGTAAAGCTGTCAGTGGGACTTGCAGAAATACGGAGATAGAATTCTTTTTCCATATCCACCGTGTCGAAACCGCTCTGCCGGCTCCATTGACGGAATTTTTGAAGTGCCCGCCGGAAGGTCTGATCCAGAACGCGGCGGGTATACTTTGCCGACTGATCCGAGGAAAGGGCATCCGCCTTGATGCGCGGTGTGATTTTTTCCGTGATGTCTTCGGAAATCTTTTCAATTTCTTCATCCGTCGCCTGCCGCCACTGGCGGTTCTGCGATTTCAGGACTTCGCCGAATTGGTGGAGCCCCGCGTGGAGATAATTGCCGTAGTCCAAATAATCCGCTTCGCCTGTATCCCGCTCTTCTACGCCGATTCCGTAGCGGAGGAAGTACTGGTAGGGACAGCTTCTGTAATTTTGCAGTTTTGTGACGGAACCGTAAAAGCGTCCTCCTTTCATGAAAAGTTTGCGCGCAAGCATTTTTGGCAGACGGGCGGCGGTATTTTGATACCGGAGCCCTGCCAGTTTGCTTTCCATGAGATCTCTGTATTCATTTCCTTCTGCCCAGTCTTTAAGCGCTGCCCAGTTGCCTGTTGGTGAGGGGCGGCCATTGCGGAGTATTTCAGGAAGAAGAGACAGGGCCTGGTTGGGGTTGGCAAAAAACGAGGGGTCGTCATGATGGGGAGAGGGCGGGAGTATTTCCATGTTTTCCGTATAATAGCCGAGGGCTTTCAACCGCTCCAGCAGGAAGGACGGTTCTGCGGCGCTTCCGTCGGCAGCAGCGGCGGGGTACGACAGATAGAGTGCGTCCGATGCCCGTGTCAGGGCGAGATACGTATAAAATTGTTCTTCCTGTACCAGCTCCATCAGGTTGTTTCCAAGATTGATGCGGGCGGATTTCAGAAGGACCTGTTTTTCCGTTTCCGTGAAAAATCCTGAGTCATCAAT